>JAABUQ010006124.1_pt1 | contig 18513 bp, 16 predicted proteins | sample 5560001 | NCBI WGS metagenome assembly JAABUQ01 (sample SAMN10711888, study PRJNA513371) | rock metagenome | isolation source: Antarctica rocks | place: Antarctica: Victoria Land, Finger Mt nord | collected 2015-12-18
ATTCCCAAACCTGTTTGCTTGGGTGATGGAGCAGATGGGTGAGTTGCCCCGACCCAGAATCTCTAAAAAGTTAGCAAAGTCTCAAAGACTTACCCTGCAAAGTGTCCCGGCTTAAATTGGTAGCCTTTATTTCGACTAGGGGCAATCACTGTACCCGGATATTGCAGTCTGAAGAAATCCTCTACAAAAGCCTTCAGCTCCTCTGGTCTTAGCCATCTTCCTTGTGTACGACTTTTATTAATTGTACTTAAGATGTAATCAGAGAAAGCCACTAGGTTTATTGCTTCCTTTTCTAATCGCCTCTGTTGCTTAATTTCAGACTCTATTGCTAAAATAGTAGCTTCTGCCCGCTGCTTTATCTCATCCTTACTAAGGTCTGGTTTCAGGAGATAAATAAGTAACTGTTCTGTCAGTTCTCCAAGAATTTCCTCCAAATCTCCAATACTGTCTTCAAATATTCTTATACGCTCATATAGTTTTTCAAGAATGTATTCTTCTACCGTATCTTTGAGGCTAAAGTTAATAATTGAGATTGTCTCTGCCTTTTGACCTAAACGATCTAATCTTCCAATACGCTGTTCAACTCGCATAGGATTCCAAGGCAAATCATAATTAATTAAAAATCGACAAAATTGCAGATCAATACCTTCACTACCCACTTCAGACGAAAGTAGTACAGAGCGAGTATTGTTTGTTTTAAACTCTTCCAGCGTTTCCTGCTTTGCTTCTCTTTCCATACCTCCCATAATTAGGCATGTACTAATACCATCTGCTTCAATTCGTCTTTTTAGGTAGGTTAGAGTATCACGGAAATAGGCAAACAAAATAAATTTTTCTTGTTTGTTTTTATGAACTTCACTCTTTAAGAATTTGATTAACTTATTATACTTTGTATCATTCTTTTTCAGGGCATCAATAAAATTATCAAATTCAACCTCTCCGTGGGGAAAAGGACATTCTGGGGCATCCAGTCCCACTCGCCACGACTGACCATTGGCGGTACCATTTGAGTCACTATCTAACTGGGAACCAAAGATCTCCCAGAGAGATTCTTCATTCTCTTCATTTGCTATATAATTATCAAGATTTCCATTCTTTTTCCATGCTTCTAATGCCGCCACCATACAGCTTGCCATCTGTCGCTGACGCGCAATCAATCTGAATAGCGCAACTCCCTGCTGTCCCTGTGCCTGTTGGCGAATTTGATAACTGACGTAATCATAAACTTGTCTTTCCTCTGGGGTGAATCGCACGCCTAAAGTCTGTGCGTTTCGTTTAACTCGGTTTTCCATCACCTCTCGTTTCCGGCTTCGAGTCATAAACTGGCCGAAGAGTGATGAGCTTTCTAAGAGTTGTCCCAATTCCACTTGCACTTCTGGTTCCACAGTGCTAGAACCATCTAATTTTTCCCTTACCCACTGGAGTCTTGAACTCCTCGCAAAGTAGTAGGACTTAATTGCTTGTTCCACTGCTTGCTTAGTACCCTCAATGTTAGGTAGAGTGCGCCAAATTAATCGTAATGCCTCAACTACTGGCTTATTAGCTTCTAGCATTCTTTCAAAAGTTGACTTGACAAAAAAATCTTCGGGACTGATTAGTTTAAGTAGTTGATACAAGTTAGTGCTACGGATTTGAATTGGGGTTGCTGTAAGTAAGAGTAAGTGTCTAGACGCCTCACGCAAAAGTTGTCCGAGTTTGTGATTAGCTGTTTCCGGATTACGGAGGTAATGAGCTTCATCAATAATCGCTAAATCAAAAAGACTAAATTCATCATTTATCTGGTTATCTTCGAGGAGACGTGCTAGTTCTGCTCGCGTTCCTTTTTCATCTTCATCCCAGTTTTTACACCGTAATCCTTCCAGACTAGTTACATAGATAAATGAGTGTGGATTCCCTCTCTGTAAAAATGATTGGATTTTTTCTAGCAATCCTTTAGCGTCAATTATTTCTGCATCTAGGTTGAAACGGGTTTTAATGTCACCTACCCACTTGTCTCGCAACATGGCAGGGCAAACAATTAAGAGCCGACGTGCGTCCTCTCGTGCCTGTAATTCCTTCCAAATGTACATAGCTTCGATAGTTTTCCCCAGTCCAACTTCATCGGCGATTAGTAAACGTCCAACTGGAGAATCAAGAAATTTGAGAACTGGCTTGAATTGATAAGCATAGAAGTCGGTATTACTCGACTCCATACTGTAGAAAACATTAGTTAGTTCTCCCTTGACTTTTTCAAAAGTGAGAATTCGCCGCAAATCATCAGGATTGCCGCAACGTCCTGCTTCCAGCAAATCTCTGATTCCTTCTGGCTGTCCACAAGATTCTAATTGGTCATGTTGTACATAGGTGTTTTCATTAGGACCAAAATTAACCAGAACTAACAAACGACTAAGGTATGGTTTCGTTTTTCCAGTGGTGACACCCCGTTTCCCAGGGTTTCTTCGCATTCGAACCTGTTGACCCGGAATGCTAGGATTCCAAGACTGCTCTGTCATCGTAAATTTTTATATATTTATTTAGATAGTTGAAATTTTAGCAAGAATATGCATTAAGCGCAACCTTTGAGTGTATGCGATCGTCATGGCCCTCCCCTGCCCTATATCCTAGTGAGCATTTGATGTCACAGTCATTTCAATAGTTATTGAAAATTCGTTCGTACCTGGAAAATGTAGAATAACTGCAAGCACAACCAGTAACATAGGTAGTGAACGAGTCAAACAACAAATTGGAACCAATCTCCCAATAGTCGACTCCGAACCTCTACAACACCCTTTAGCAGAAACTCCTGTCAATGAGCCGGTTGAATAAACCGATAATCCCTAAAGCATTGATGGGGAAGGTTTAAATGCTTATAAACTACTATTTGAGTGCAGAGGGATTTGATTCGATTCGCTTCACAAGCCCTTTTACAGCATTCTAGAATAGAGCCATGAGTGAAATTTGCTGGAAACTAGCTGATTACCTGAAACTTCGAGGCTTCACCGCCGACAAATTGGTAGAGGCTGTCGGTGACGCAGTTGAGCCTGCCATTATCTACCGACTAGTAGAAAAGCCAAAAGAGCAGTGTCAGATAGACCTATCCATCTTAGCTACTATCCTCGATGGTCTGATCAAACTTACTGGAATTCCTGTGAGCGTGGCAGAGATACTGGAATTTGTGCCTCATCTCTCTGAAGAATTCCTGGAAAACTCACCTTGGCGAGATGTTTTCCTTAATGAGGACAGTGACTCCTATGACTGGGGAGATGAAGACCCACTCACAACTGGTAAGCCTGTACGCTATATTCCCGGCTTAGGGGCGGTTGTTGTGGAAGACGAAGGGATACAATCCTGTGACTAACACACTCAATATGAGAGATGTTGTACTCGTTGACTTCCCTGTTCATATTCCCCCAGGTCGTGAACAGCAAGGACAACGCCCAGCTATCGTTGTTGCTCTACCAAGTGACACGAGGGTAACAGTACGTTTCTCACTTGTAATCGTTGTTCCCATGACAACACAATCAGGAGAGTGGGTGACGCAAAACCCGACATTGTATCCATGCCTTCAAGCTGGAGTTGCGGGTATAAGGCGTGACTCAGTAGTCTTATTAGATCAGATACGCGCTCTAGATGTCCGGCGTATATTACGCTACCGGGGCAATCTAACTCGGGAGCAGTATTAGCCCATTGAAGATGGGCTGAGGGCAATACTCAGGTTTTAGGCTGTTTATCCACGCCCCAGCAACTTATCCCGCAGGTGCTTAATCCGATCGCGATACTTTGCTGCCTCTTCAAACTCCAAGTTTTTCGCTGACTCCTTCATCTGCCCTTCCAGTTGGCTAATCAACTCCGGAATTTGCTCCAATGGCAGTTCATCCACCTGCTCGTATACCGTTTCCAGTTGAGTCGCATTTAGACGCCGCGATACTTCTAGAAAAGCCAGAATCGAGTTACTAGATTTTTTGATAATTGACTGCGGTGTAATTCCGTGCTTCTCGTTGTATGCCAACTGAATTGCCCGACGCCGCTCAGTTTCGTCTATGGCTTTAATCATGCTATCGGTGAGGTTATTCGCATAGAGGATCGCTTGTCCTCGGACATGACGAGCTGCTCTACCAATAGTTTGAATCAGCGATCGCGCCGCCCGTAAAAAACCCTCTTTATCAGCATCTAAAATTGCTACTAGAGAAACCTCTGGCAGATCCAGCCCTTCCCGCAGCAGGTTAACCCCAATCAACACATCAAAACCGCCTTCTCGCAACTCCTGGAGAATCTCAATTCGCTCAATCGAGTTAATCTCCGAGTGCAAATAGCGCACCCGAATTCCCTGATCTTGCAGATACTCTGTAAGATCCTCTGCCATCCGCTTAGTCAGCGTCGTGACTAACACCCGTTCCCGTCGGTCAACCCGGTCTTTAATCTCACCCAGTAGGTCATCGATTTGTCCTTCTGTTGGACGGACAAAGATTTCAGGATCAATCACCCCAGTCGGGCGAATTACTTGCTCAACCACTCGCCCCTCTGAGATTTCTAACTCCCAATCTCCTGGCGTCGCGGAAACAAAAATACACTGGTTCACATTTTCCCAGAACTCCTCTGCCTTTAGAGGTCGGTTATCCGCTGCACTGGGTAAGCGAAAGCCATGCTCGATCAGAACCTTTTTCCGAGCTTGATCGCCATTGTACATCCCTCTAATTTGTGGCACTGTGACGTGAGATTCATCCACCACTAGCAACCAGTCCTTAGGGAAATAATCAATTAAAGACTCTGGTGGTTCTCCAGCTTTACGTCCAGCTAAGTGACGGGAGTAGTTCTCGACGCCGTTACAGTAACCAACCTCGCGCAACATCTCCAGGTCATACCGGGTACGCTGGTCTATGCGTTGTGCTTCTAGTAATTTCCCAGATTTCTCTAATTCTGAGCGCCGCGACTGCAATTCCTGCTCAATTGCGTCGCAAGCTTCTTCTAGCCGTTCTTCTGGTGTGACAAAGTGACGGGCTGGGTAGATATTCAAGGCGTCTATACTCTGGATAATTTCCCCTGTCACTGGGTCAACGTAACGAATCGCGTCAATTTCATCGCCAAAGAATTCTACCCGGATAATCCGGTCTTCGTAAGCAGGGCCAATTTCCAAGACGTCGCCCCGAACGCGGAAACGCCCACGACCAATTTCTAGATCGTTGCGGCTATACTGCACCGAGGCCAAATCCCGTAGAATTTGGCGTTGATTTACTTCCATCCCCATCTTTAGGGGAATAGCGGCTTTCAGGTACTCAGCTGGAATACCCAATCCGTAGATGCAGCTAATAGAAGCAACAACAATGACATCGCGACGTTCAAACAGCGATCGCGTCGCCGAGTGCCGCAGCATATCAATCTCGTCGTTGATCGAGGCAGTTTTTTCTATATAAGTATCGGTGACAGGAATATAAGCTTCAGGTTGATAGTAATCGTAGTAACTCACAAAATATTCCACCGCATTCTTGGGAAAGAATTCTCGCAATTCATTACAAAGTTGTGCGGCTAAAGTTTTATTGTGGGCCAGAACTAACGCGGGTTTGCCAATTTTCTCAATAACAGCTGCTACTGAAAATGTTTTGCCTGTTCCTGTAGCTCCTAGCAAGGTTTGATAGCGGTGGTCTGCTCTGAGGCTGTTAACAAGCTGCGCGATCGCCTGTGGCTGATCACCTGTTGGCTTAAAGGGAGCTTGGAGATTAAATTCTGCCATAGATACCGTACCCGTTGAATAGCGTAACTGTTGCAATAGAGTAGCAGTATACCTATTGATAGCATGTATCATTCTTTAAGCATAGAGCATTAATATGTCTTCTGGTAGAAGGCTAGAACAACAGAGTAAAGATAGATTGTAAGTATAGAGACAGAAAAGATTCAGAAGTTACAAACCTCTCGAACTTCAAAGTTCCTAAAAATACGGAGAAAAAAAATGAGTTTAGAAGATAAAGCAAAAGCTGCTGGTAAAAATATTGAGGGCAAAGCCCAAGAAGCTTTGGGTAATGTTACTGGAGATCCTGAAGATAAAGCAGCAGGAAAAGCAAAACAAGGTGAAGCTCAGGTTCGCCAGGGTGCAGAAGACGTGAAAGATAATGTAAAAGAGAAGCTTGACTAAAGCTAACTCTTAGTTCAAGAGGTCTAGATAACTTTTAAAGTTGTCTAGACCTTTATGTCTAAATAATGCCCGACTGAATTAAACAGCTCGTAAACCCGAAGTTCCGTTTTAAAAATGTAATTTTTGGAGAAGAACGAAGTGCGCCTACTTCAGCAGTTTCGCAAGATTTTAACTGCTTTCATCTTAGTTTTAATTCTCACCACAACTGCCGCTTGTAGCGGGGCTGTTCAAGCTAGGCAACCTGCTAACCTACCGGCCATAGGTAGTAACGGCTCTTATGCTCAGTTGGAACGTGGTAATACCCCAGCTGGACAAGATTTTGGTAGCTGGGTTGTCCAGAAAGCAAATGGACTGGTTCAAGACGCCTATGTGCGCGACAGCAACAAACTGGGTGTTGTAATTACGCCTCAAGTTCGTCCAAGTGATGTACGGCCTTTAGCGAAATCTCTAGCACAGGGCTTTCGACGGAACTTTCCAAACCAAGACTTAAAGGTTTTGGTTTACGCTCCAGACAAAAAACTGATTTTGACTGCTAAATATGACACTCAGTCAAATCAGCTTGAATACGAATAATTGTTGAAAAAGCTATCAGGGTCAAAAGTCTCAGCATAAAGCTGGCTGCTGAAAGCTTTTGTCGAAAAAAGGAGTTAAGTAAAATGACGAGCAGTGAACAGTACAAACGTCAAATCATGAACGATTTGGCTCAAGGTAATGTGGAATCACTAGGTGACGCTCCGGCGGCTCCAGAACGAGAATATGAAAACTTTGACGATTTTGCCCAGCGCTCGTCCCATGACGAACGTCGTCAGTTGTTTGGCAAATCTTTACATCCAGACAATATTCCCCCCAGCCAGATGGAGCCTGAACTCCAAAAGGCGATCGCCCAGATCAAGCCAAACGAACGGGACGATGTAGCTCGCGCCTTTTTCAAGCACTTAAAGCAAAGAGGGTTGGATGATCGTCATCTAGAGCAGCAGTTAGGTCTTTCTAGCCACAACCCAAATCGCATGAATGCTGATGATGTTACTAAGCTCTCATCATTTGCTTACCACAACCACCCAGACATTTTCCAAGAGGTGCTGGCAGAACAACCAGGCATTATGAAGTTTCTTAGTAATCCTATGGTGGCAGCAGTTCTGGGAATCGCAGCAGCTAAATGGTTGGGCAGTCACCGTAAGTAGAGAGAGTAGGGGAGCAAAGAGTTAAAAGCTTTCCTTGTAAATTGCTTTCAATCTGCTGTCTTTAGACAATTTCATTCAGGAAAAGTTGGTATAAAGAGGTCGAAACCGGAATAGGTGAAGCTTCTAAAGTGTAAGGCTCCTTGGATTTATCCGGGGAGTTTTTTCCTGCTCCCCCTGGTAAGAGTGCCTTCTTCTCCTGCCGCCTCAAACCGTAGCTAACTCAGGGGTGGGGCGCTTGCTGTGACGAATGCCTTCAATAGCCTGTGCGTAGTCCTTCGCCTTAAACACCGCAGAGCCAGCTACGATTGCATTTGCTCCCGCTTCTAAAACTTGCCAGGTATTATTTTGCTTTAGACCCCCATCCACCTCAATCCAGGGGTCAAGACCGCGCTCATCACACATTTGACGCAGTTTGCGAATTTTGGGCAACACAGCAGGGATAAAGCTCTGGCCGCCGAAACCAGGGTTGACACTCATAATCAACACCAAGTCGCAAATATCTAGCACATATTCAATGAAGTCTAACGGTGTAGCCGGATTTAGTACAGCACCAGCCTTTTTCCCCAGTTCTTTAATTTGACAGAGGGTGCGGTGCAGGTGGGGCGAAGCATTATGCTCTACATGGACGTAGATATGATCTGCACCCGCTTTGGCGAAGTCCTCTACATACCTTTCTGGTTCCACAATCATTAAGTGGACATCTAGTGGCTTTTTGGTGATTGGGCGAATCGCTTCTACAATCAGAGGACCAATCGTAATATTGGGGACAAATCGACCGTCCATCACATCAACATGAATCCAATCAGCCCCAGCCGCTTCCACGGCTCGAATTTCGTCTCCTAAACGGCTAAAATCCGCTGATAGTATAGATGGAGCAATAACAATAGGCTTCTGGGATTGCGTTTGGGTCATGGCTAGTGGTTCTCCTAACTGCTGACGGCTTGTAATAAGTTTAACAATATCTTTATTCTTACTTGAATCGAAATGGTGCGGCAGCAGATTTTTAAAAGACTGGTGTGGATGATCGGGGGCGTGAGCGCTTCCTTGCTAAGTGTTCCTGTTTTGGCTCTGAAGACGACTTCCCCACTGGGAGAAGCAGGAATTGATGCTTTGCGCCTGCACTCCCCTCCTTACAACTTAATCGGTCGCAAGATTGCGATTGGGCAGGTGGAAATTGGGCGTCCCGGACAGTTTGGGTTGGATAAAGCGGTTTCCTCTAACCGCGCACTCGCACTAGCGGGAGTGTTCTTACGCAATACCAAAGCCTCATCCAATAAAGATCTTGATCCCCACGCCGAAAACGTCGCTAGTATTATGGTCAGTTCTGACAAAGCCCTACCGGGAGTAGCACCGGGAGCACGGCTTTATGCAGCTGCTGTAGGTTCACTCAAAACCGGTGGTCAACCAGAAGAGTGCCTATCTGCCCAGAAAGTAGCACTGCAAAACGGGGGTAATGTCCGCGCCATCAACTTCAGCTTTGGCGAAACCCTCGAACGCGACCCACGACCAGATGCAAGACTGGATGGCAACGCCTTACTGACGCAGTGTATTGACTGGTCAGCCCGTGTTCACAATGTCCTTTATGTAGTTGCTGGCAACCAAGGAAAAGGGGGCATTCCGATCCCAACTGATAACTTTAACGGTATGAACGTGGCTTTTACCACTCTTCGACAAGGGATTTTTGCCAAGGTTGACGTTTCTAATTTAGCTGGTGCCACTGGGGACTTAGGAAGGCAACTTGCTGGGCGTGAGACTAATATTGGAGCCCGAAGCGCCATCAGTTTAATTGCTCCTGGCAGCAACCTCAAATTAGTCAATTTGGATGGTAAAGCCACGCCTCGGGCGACCAGTGGTACGAGTTTTGCTGCACCTCACGTTACGGCTACCGTTGCCTTGCTTCAGGAATTTGGTGATTCAGCCTTACGGCGATCGCTACTTGAGCGCCGGTTAGGGATGCGCCAGAGCAATTGGAGCCTAGATTCCCGCCGTCATGAATTGATGAAAGCGGTGTTAATGAATTCAGCTGACAAAATTAAAGACAGTGGTGATGGTCTGCGGCTGGGAATGACCCGGACAATTATTGACAAAAATGACAGTGACTGGTTAGGCTTTAATGCTGATCGCAATCCGAAGATACCGCTACACCCACAAATGGGCACAGGTCAGCTGAATGCATTCCGAGCCTACCAGCAATTTAGTGCTGGCGAGTGGAACCCTTCTGCACTTGTGCCAGCTGTAGGGTGGGACTATCGGACAGTGAATGCCGCCTCGTCTCAGGACTATGTGTTATCACAACCGTTGCAGCGGGGGAGTTTTGTGGCGATCACGCTAGCTTGGGATCGTTTGGTAGAGCTAAACGATCCCAATAAGAATGGTCGGTTTGATGTGGGAGAGGGTTTTCGCGATCGCGGCTTGAATAACCTAGACCTCTACCTTTTACCAGCTGAATCTAAAGACTTAATGAGTAGCACCTGTGCCTCAACTAGTGATGTTGATAGTGTTCAACATATTTTCTGTCCTATCCCCGCCACCGGTAATTACAAAATTCGAGTTCAGTTTCGCCATAAGGTGAACGAAGCAACGCAACCTTACGCCTTAGCTTGGTGGACGGTACCAGCCCGATGAAGAGGCAGGGGAACCTCGACCCCCTTGCTAAGAGTGCCTCTTCACAGATGGCCTTGAGCTTTTAAATCACCGCGACTTGGCGTCGGGCTTGGCTCTACTGCAGGCAATTCTCCTGCTAAGACGCGCGCCGGAGGTGCTTCTACCTCCTTCTGAGACCCTAACGCTTCCGGCTTCGCTTCGCTGGCGCTAATGCCGGGGTCGACGTCACGCGAACGTACGGCTTCTAGAGCTACCTTGATCACAACCGCGATGGGTACAGCCACAACTACACCTAAAAGACCACCAAGCTGTGCTCCGGCCAGAAGCGAAATTAGCACCCAGACCGGATTCAAACCAGTGAAGCTCCCTAAAATCCGTGGAGCGACTAAGTTCTCAAGAATTTGCAGGACAATTTCACCAGCAATTAAAACTCGCGATCCTAACCAGACGTCTTGAAGCGCTACCAGCAGAGTCGTTAGCACGATACCCACGGTGCCACCATAGGGTACTAGGGCCATAACGCCAATAGTCAAGCCAAACAGCAAACCAAAGGGCACTTTCAGCCATAAAAAAGTGGGGATCAGGGCAGCAGCCATGCAGGTAGCATAAATCACCTGCCCAATAAAATAGTTTTGAAAGCTCAAACGTAAGGTTCGAGAAAAAGGCTTTCGGATTCGAGCCGGTAGCCATTCCACTAGACTGAGCCAGAGTTCATCACCGTGCTGCAAAAGATAGAAGGCTAAAACCATCGTTAAGACAAAGTCGAGCAGACTGGTGAGTGTCACTACGGCAAGGTTCAAGACTTGCCCAGCGATCGCCTGCAACTCTCCCTTTAATCTGTAATTGATTTGATCTGCTAAGGCATCTAAATTTAGTGGAAAGCCCTGATTTTCAGCCCACTGGTTTAACACCATCAGCTGACGCCGTCCAGAATCAATCCATTCTGGCAAGCGAACTACTAGCTGCTGAGCTTGGGTAAGGGCGAGGGGTACGAGTGTGACACCTAACGCTAGCAAAATTGATAAAGCTAGCAGAAATACGAGAATAGCGACTGGCTCTCGCTTGGCACCTTGGCTCTCCATCCAGCTCACGGGGTAGTTCAGCAGAAACGCTACTAGTGATGCTCCCACTAAAATGCCACTGAGTGAGTGGAAATAGGCAAAAATTGAAGAAATTGCCCAGGCATTAAGGACTAGGAGGGGAGCGAAGAGCGCGAGTGCCAAAAGGCGCACTAAGGGTGACATTGCCTGCCACCAATCAATTATTTTGCGTTTCTGCATGTGCCAACTGCGGGATAGAACAAACTCAAATTTTCACTTGCTGCCTATTATCTCTAAGTCTATGACTCTGACTCATCCCTCTACTTCAGGATTCAAGGAAAATAAATGAAAAATGTTGAACCAGTTGAGCATCCAGACCTCAAGCACTTACAGCTATTTATCTATTTGATTCCCATCCTAGGCTTTTTTCCATCCCTCTGGACTCTTTACCACCACGGTAATAAACAGATTGAGAGGAACCGGGAACAACTTGGCGTGAGTCGCCTGTCAGTTACACTGGCAGGCAGTTGGCTATTGGGCTATCTCTTGTTGGGTAGTGGAGCGGAAATGTCCGAGTTTTTGACACTACGCCTCCTACTGTTAAATACCTTGCTGACCTCTGGTTACTTTTTGGTTAGTCTCTGGTTAATGTTTCGCCTCGTGTCACACAAATCCCCCCGATTACCTGGGTTTAGCAGCTTGGCAGACCGAGTGCTTGGCAAGTACTTATCCTAGCCCAGAGCATTGTCTAGATCTTGCAGCAATTGGTAAGAGATACTGCTATAGACTACCAGCGCCAAGCGGGACACAAAGCGACAAACTATTATATCGCGAAAGAGCTGAGATGCTGGCCAAGCATAGCAAAATCAATCCAAGGCTAAAATCCTGGCACTATACACTTTCCCGGCTTACGTTGGTAGCCCTGCTATATATGTTGTGGTTAGCCCTGAAGTAGGAGAATCAGACCGATAATTGAGAGCTAGCTACCGTTTTCAGTCTAGTCAACAAGTGAGAGGACGCCAGTGGCAGTTCAAAAAAACTCGGCTCAACAATCGCACTCTTCACGGGCGTCCCACTCCTTGAAGAAAAAGTCTTCCGAAGCTAAATCTGGACGCTGGCTCTGGTTTTGCTTGGGTATGACTGGTGTAGCGATGCTGTCCGCAACGGCGGGGGCACTTTTAGCATTTTCTTTTTCCAGTAAGCCCTTGATGCAAAGCAAGCTGAGCTCGAAGGATGAGTTGGTGTTTGGTCAAGGCGCTCCTATTTCCGGAAACGGTCTGCAATTCTCACAACTAACTCGCCCCGTCAATATCTTAGTTTTGGGAATGAGTGTACTACCTGAAGACGTGAGGAACCCTCCTGCGGAAACCCAACATTTAAGTTACTCGCCGCAAGTGAACTCGTTTGAGGGTCTCTCGGATACAATGCTCCTGCTGCGATTTAATCCACAAACGAAGAAGTTGATCGCGCTTTCCATTCCTAGAGATACCCGCACTTTAGTGGAGGGGCATGGGATTGAAAAAATTAATGCCGCTAATCTTGGTGGTGGAGCAGCGCTAAGTGCTAAGACAGTCAGTAATCTCTTAGGTGGGGTGGAAATTGATCGCTATATCCGCGTTAATGTTTTGGGATTTGCCAAGCTGGTTGATGTCTTAGGCGGCGTCACATTCTACATACCCAAGGACATGAAGTACAAGGATGATACCCAGCATCTATACGTCAATTTGAAGGCGGGCAAACAGCATCTAAATGGCGATCAGGCAATGCAACTTTTGCGCTTTCGTCATGACGCGCTGGGCGATATCGGTCGGATTCAGCGACAGCAACTTATGATGCGAACCTTAATGGAGCAGGCGCTGAATCCTGCTACCTTAGCCCAACTGCCCCAAATTCTCCAGGTGGTCCAGTCCTATATCGACACAAACTTGACAGTCTCGGAGTTATTTGCAATTGCGGGTTTTGCCGCTCAATCAAATCGCTCAAATGTAAATATGTTGATGGTGCCGGGCCGATTTAGCGGACCAGAGGAGTACAACACTAGCTACTGGATACCGAACCACAAAGGCATTACCAACCTGATCACTAAGCACTTTGATTTAGCTTCACAGAGTTCGCAACACGCAAGTGAGCCAGCAGCGCTGAGCATAGTAATTCAAGACAGTACTGGTCATCCCCGGGCTGTCCGGGCCCTGGTTCGGACTCTTGAAGCATCTGGCTATCGCAATGTCCAGATCGCTAAGCCTTGGACTGAAAACTTGAGCATGACTCATATCGTCGCCCAGCAGGGAGATGGAGATAGTGCCGAAGCGATTCGTAACGCCTTGGGACTCGGAGAAGTGCGCGTTGAAAGCACCGGCCTTCTTAACTCTGACGTCACTATCCGGCTAGGTCAAGACTGGCTGCAAAGAAAAGCTACTTCTGCTCGATTGACCGAAATAGGGTCTAGGGAGCAGCGAAGCGAGCAGGGGGAGAAGAGGAGCAGGAGGAGCAAGAACCATCACTAAGAATTTGCCTTTTCTATTTCTGCTGATTGCTGCAAAATCCAGCCCCGCAAAATTTGGTTGACTAAATCCGGTGCCTCATCCTGGGGACAATGCCCCACGCCTTCTATGGGAATAAACTTTTGCACTTGAGGAAAGTTAGCTAATTCTCGACCCAGCGCCACTGGTTCCCACGGGTCAGCTGTTCCCCATAATATGATGGCAGGGCAAGGAAGAACCGCCAGTAGGTCTTCAGGTAATGGCCCTTGAGAATAAGCAGTAAAGGCGACGAACACTGCCAATGCACCCGGATCACGTGCTGGAGACAGGAGAATATCTACCAACTCGTCGGTTACTGCCTCAGGATGGGCATAGGCTTGCAGGAGAATCTTCCGTACAGTCTTAGGCTTCGCCAGTTGATTGAAGAAGAACTGGCTAATCCACTTGACCGACAATAGGCGTTGAGCAAGCGGTGCTCCAAAGCGGCGATACCAAGGCAGAGCCGCGCGTTTGCGGTCATGGAGTAGCCTCAGAGAACAGTTAAGTAGGGCAACTTTCAAAGCGATATCTGGTGAAGATACTGCTGCCTGCATTGCCGCAATACAACCAACCGAGTTACCAACTAAAAAAGCTGGTTCACCTACGACCTCCCGACAAAAATCTGCAATTTGCTGTCCCCAAGTTTCAAACGAGTACTGGATCTGTTCACCCGGTTTCAACGGGCCAGGAGTGGGTTTAGCAGAGTTGCCGAAACCAATTAAGTCAATGGCATAGACGCGGCAAGTTTCCGCTAGCACCGGGATATTCTGGCGCCAATGCAACCAAGAAGCTCCAAAGCCATGCACCAGGACAACTGCTGGCCCCTCGTTTCCTTGAGTTTGATAGCAGATGGGGAAACCTTGCCAGATCCAGGTCTGAGTTGCAGCAAGGAAGTTGGATGCGGTTGAAGAAGAGAGGGTCATAAGATTGATTACAAAAGATGCTACGCGGGCCTGAACGTGCTTCTTAATATTATGAGGATTCTGTTTTGCACTGAGAGCTAGGAGTATGTCATAATAGAAAATTGCGAATTGCTAAATCTTCTTTTTTGTCATGCTGGCACAAACTTCTGCTCCTGTAATACCTTTCCTTGGATCTGAGGTGGCAGCGGCATACAATGTCGCACAGGTAGTCATCTTACCAATTCCCTACGAAGCAACAACAACCTATCGCCGTGGCTGTGAAAATGGCCCAGACGCCCTATTGGAAGCGTCCCAGCAGGTGGAATACTACGACGAGGAGCTGGAGCGGGAAACTTGTCGGGATATTGGGATTTATACTCATCCAGCTATTGCAGACACGCGCTGTGGTCGCACTGTTAAAGATGAGGAAATGCTGCAAGTCACCCAGGAGACGGTTTACCAGCTAATTCAAGACGGGAAGTTTGTAATTGCGTTGGGGGGTGAACACAGTATTACGACTGGTGTAGTAGAGGCATATCGGCAAGCGTATTCAGCCGAACCATTCACAGTGATTCAGATAGACGCCCACGGCGATTTGCGCTTTTCTTACGAAGGCTCAATTCATAACCATGCCTGTGTGATGCGTCGGATTGTAGATATGGGTTTACCAACGGTACAAATTGGCATCCGCAGTATATCTAAAGAAGAGGCAGATCTGATTAAAGAAAAACAACTGATAGTGTTTCGGGCGCGGGAGATTGCAAATGCACCAGATTGGTCAGAACAAGCGATCGCTGCTATCCCCACTCAAAAAGTCTTTCTTACTATCGACTTAGACGGAATTGACCCCACCCTAATTCCTGGTGTCGGTACCCCGGAACCGGGCGGATTGAACTGGTATGCGCTTACCGCATTCTTGCGCCGCGTGTTTGAAACTCACCAAGTGATTGGTTGTGATGTCATGGAGTTGGCACCGACGGTAGATTCCGTAGTCTCCCAATTCACGGCAGCCAAATTAGTTTATAAACTTATTGGTTATCAGGCATCGACAATACAAACAACCGCTCTACTGCTATCTTAAATTGGAGGCAATTGCAACTAACTAATCCTAACTGCATGGGAATACCTTACCAGCGGGTTTTACTTAAACTGAGCGGTGAAGCCTTGATGGGCAATCTAGGCTACGGGATCGATCCAATCACGGTTCAAGAGATTGCGGCTGAAGTGTCAGAAATTGTAGCAAGTGGCGTTCAAGTCGCTATTGTAGTGGGTGGTGGCAATATCTTTCGCGGTGTTAAGGCGTCGGCGGCTGGGATGGATCGCGCAACCGCCGACTACATCGGCATGATTGCCACAGTAATGAATGCCTTAACGCTCCAGGATGCCCTAGAGCAAATTAAGGTGCAGACGCGAGTGCAAACAGCGATCGCTATGCAAGAAGTAGCGGAACCTTACATCCGGCGTCGTGCCATCCGCCACTTAGAAAAAGGGCGAGTGGTCATTTTTGGCGCTGGCTCTGGAAATCCCTTCTTTACTACAGATACTACTGCCGCTCTAAGAGCTGCTGAAATCGATGCCCAGGTGATTTTTAAAGCTACTAAGGTAGACGGAATCTACGACTCCGATCCCCATATCAACCCTAAAGCTAAACGTTATCAAAGCCTGACTTATGTGCATGTTCTAACTCAGGACCTGCGGGTAATGGATAGTACGGCAATCGCCCTATGTAAAGAAAACAATATCCCGATTCTCGTATTTGACCTCTCGGTGCGGGGCAACATCCGCCGAGCGGTGATGGGAGAATCCATCGGAACCCTTGTGGGAGGTTTTTGTGAAATTAGCTGAAGCTGAGAGTACAATGCAGAAAACCGTTGAGGCCACTCAACGTTCTTTTAATACAATCCGCACAGGGCGAGCCAACGCGGCTCTACTTGACCGGGTAATGGTGGAATACTACGGCTCCCCCACGTCCCTCAAATCTCTGGCGAACATCACCACACCTGATTCCAGTACAATCACCATTCAACCGTATGACCGTAGCAGCTTGAATATAATCGAAAAGGCGATTTCCCTGTCAGATGTGGGCTTAACCCCTAGTAATGACGGTTCCATCATCCGGCTAAATATTCCCCCACTGACGAGCGATCGCCGCAAAGAATTAGTCAAACTTACCTCTAAGTACGCGGAAGAAGGACGTGTCTCTATTCGTAATATTCGCCGCGACGCCCTTGACACTATACGCAAGCAGGAGAAAAACAGCGAAATTCCTGAAGATGAAGCGCGGGATCAGCAGGAAAAACTTCAAAAGCTAACGAACAGTTACACTGCCAAAATTGACGAATTACTGGCAGAGAAAGAGAAAGATATCACAACAGTCTGAACTAATCCAGTCACTCCTTTCGGGTAGTGAGTAGTAAGTGAGGGGTTTTACTACTCACTTACCGCTACTTATGCACACGTCGTGCCTGACTGGCTTTATCACTGCTAATCTTAAATACCCCAACAGGTTTCAAGTTGAATACAGTACACTTTCAGCAAAAACTTCAAGCTGTTTATCAGTGTTGAAGTTCTACTTGCAAAATATGACTTATAGTGACGTACTGCCGTCGCTGAGCGTAAGCAGGATAGCGTAATTAGTTAAAGTCCTGATATGCTATACGCCGGTAGAAAGTACAAATATAAACTCTAAAATTAAGTGAATTTAGGAGCCAAATTCCAGCCTTATGTATGATTGCATAATTGTCGGTGCCGGCCCAGCAGGGGGAACATCTGCCTATCATTTAGCCAAGCGGGGGCATTCGGTTTTAGTTTTAGAGAAAGAATCGTTGCCGCGGTACAAACCTTGTGGCGGTGGAGTTTCACCTGCGATCGCTCAATGGTTTGACTTCGACTTTTCCCCAGCTATTTCAGTTAAGGTGAACACAATTCACTACACCTGGAAAATGGATGATCGCGTGGAAGCTGAACTACACACACCAGAGCCGATGTGGATGGTGCGGCGGGACATTTTCGACCACTTCCTGATCCAGCAGGCGCAGAAGCAGGGAGCTGAACTGCAAGATAATACGGAAGTGAAGGGAATTGAGTTTCAACGTGACCATTGGCAGGTCAACACAGCAAACGGAACATTCGCCGGTCGTTATCTGATTGCGGCAGACGGAGCCAAAGGACCAATGGCAAAATGGCTGGGTTTTAAAGACCGCAAACGTCGCTTGGGAGGGGCTTTGGAGGCAGAGGCACCAGCTAAAGTGGAAGACACTAACACTGCCCACTTCGAGTTTGGCATGGTCAAAAACGGCTACATCTGGAACTTCCCCAAAGCTGATGGCTATTCGATTGGTGTCGGTACATTTCGGGGTGGTGAAGGGCAGGACTTTAAAAGCATTTTGGATGAGTACGCCACGCTGTTTGGTGTGGATGTCAAAACCAGCAAGCAGTACGGCCATCCTCTTTGCCTCTGGGACGGTGATCAAAAGCTACATGCCCAAAATGCACTTTTGGCTGGGGAAGCCGCCTGTGTAGTTGACCCTTTTACAGCAGAAGGCATTCGTCCCTCAATCTTTAGTGGGTTGAAGGCAGCCGAAGCAATTGACCAAGCGCTCGCGGGTGATATCAATGCTCTAGAAAAATATACTCAGGTGATCAGCGAACAATGGGGCACTGATATGGTGTGGGCGCAACGTTTGGCAGGGGTGTTCTACCGCATTCCTGGCATCGGCTATAAAGTTGGTGTTAAGCGTCCCTCTGCCACCCAGCGCATGGGTCAGATTTTGTGCGGGGAATTGCGTTATGGGGATGTTGCCAGTCGCGCCCTCAAGCGTCTCAGCGGCAGTTTGTTGCCCGGTATGGGCGGCTAAGGATAGGGAAAGGGGGGAGACAAGGGTGACAGTATTAGTTTCAACTCCCCTCTGCTCTTGTCCTGATTCACTCGCATGGCGCGTCGTAACTTCAAGCCTAGATCTTGACGACTGTGCAGGTCATAATAAATTACCGCTTTGAGCGCTTGCGAAGGTGGTAATCCTACTGCACCACTGAGGATCGTGGATAAAACAAGATCCAGAAATTGAGAGTGCAGTGATAGGCTAAAGTCATCCACTGCCCAGTTTCCGATTGCATGAATTCCTATCCCTCTGAAGTAGAGCAACAAATGCAGCGGCTCTA
>JAABUQ010006125.1_pt1 | contig 18512 bp, 16 predicted proteins | sample 5560001 | NCBI WGS metagenome assembly JAABUQ01 (sample SAMN10711888, study PRJNA513371) | rock metagenome | isolation source: Antarctica rocks | place: Antarctica: Victoria Land, Finger Mt nord | collected 2015-12-18
GGGTCAGGGAGCGCGGCAAAGTGTGCGGGTAACGAGGCATCCATGTATCTCACCTCCCCATGAGAAACAATCACGATGCCTGCATCCTGCTGCGCGCTCCCCTCTTTCGACATGCGATTGCCCTGGCCCCCCGATTGGGAGCAGGTCGCGGACTTCTTTCTTGGTGACTTCTGGTACCGGCTTGGTGACGACGTGCCGGTACCGCTCATCGAGGGCGTTTCATCGCCGTTGCCTGCATCCTGACTATGACACACATCATCCAACTATGCGTTTTTGGAACACACCCGATCAGTTACCCGTGGGATTTTACGGCCCACCGTTTTTCAAGCGGTGGGTCCATCTTCCCGTGGCAGACCTGACGCGGCACATCTTTGTGCAAGGAGTCACGGGGGTGGGGAAATCGCGCTGGCTCGCACACCTCGCGCTCACCCTGATCCGCCGAGGCGAGGGCGTCACGGTACTCGACCCCCACGGCGACACGGCCCGCCTCATCTATACGCACCTCGTCGCCGAGGGTTTTTATGCCGACCCCGACGCTTTTGACCGGGTGACCTATCTGGACCTGCCAGCGGGAGCGCGTGTGCGGCGCTACGTGCCCCTGTCCCCACTTGACCCCCACCTTGATACCCCGACTGCCGCCGGACGCGTGCTGGAGGCCTTACAGCGTGCGTGGCCTGCCCTTGACGGCACCACTGCCCCGGCCTTTGCCAACGCGGTGCTCGCAGGCGTCAGCGTGTTGCATCACCACACGTTGCCGTTCGTACTGCTGGGTGATCTCTTGCTCGATGCGCCGTGGCGACGTTCGCTCCTCGCCGGGGTGACGGACCCAACGGTGCGCAGCTTCTTTGCCCGATTGGACGGGTGGGGGAGCCGGGAGCAGGCGCAGTATCTGGAATCGACGTTGCGGCGTGTCTTTCTCCTGAGCTTCCAACCGGTGCTGCGGTACAGCCTGGGGCAGGAGGACAATGCGATCCGCTTTGGCGAGCGGTTTGACCGTGGGCAGTCCCTCATCGTCAATCTCGCCCTGCCCGACAGTGATGCCCGGCGCTTGCTGACGAGTCTGTTGACCGTGGCAGCAGAGCGAGCGGCGACCGACCGGGCAGGGACACCGGCGGGGGAACGCGGCAGGCCGCACACGCTGATCGTGGACGAGTGGAGCGATGTGGCGAGCCAGAGTGAGGCGGCGGTAACGCACCTGTTTGAGCAGACCCGCAAGTTCGGGTTGGGGCTGGTCCTCGCCTCGCAAACGGGCGCGAGCCTCTCCGAGCGGGTCCAGGCGGCGGTGGGCAACGCGGGCACGGGGGTGCTCTTCCGTGTAGGACGAGGGGATGCGGAAGAAGCGGCGGCAATGCTGCTCAGGCATGATCCCTGGCAGATCAAGCATGAAGTGCGGGACATGGCATTGCGGCGGCGGATGCATCCCGTCTATGTACCGCTGTCTGAACAGCGCGAGGCATGGGTGGGCGCGATCACGGCGCTCCCGGCACGATGCTTCTACCTGCACCGGGGAACCGGCACGGCGCCACTGTTGACCGCGCCGCCCCTGCCGGACCCGGTCGTGAATCCCGCACTACTGGCGGCGGTGGAGGAGCGGTTTTTGACGACCTGGTTCTGGCCGGGAGCGGTGGTGGAGGCGCAACTGCGCGCCCTGCGGCCTGCCACGCCACCGACGCTGCGCACCACGCGGCGCGGCAAAGTGAGGGAGTGAGGGGAGGGAGCGGGTCCTCGTCGCACCGTTTCCGCGCGCTCCCCAACCCCGGCGACGCGTTTCCCCCACCCGCGCTATTGCCCCCGCACCTGTCGCTGCCGCACCGCAATCGCTTCTCGCACCACCGCCGCGACCACCCGTTCCTCCCCGGGTTGCAGCGTCTGCGTGTTGATGATCACACTGCCCGGACGGGCGCTCGGGCCGTTGGGCTCGAACAGGAAGAGGCGCGGCTCGCCTTCCTCCAGATCCGTCACGAGTTGATGGGCGTCCACTCCACTGTCCGTCCCGAAGACCAGTTCCACACGCGGGGTAATGTGCTCCCGGCCATCATAGAGAACGGTGACCGCAACCTGCGGCAGCCCGCTGAGCGCCGACGCGAGATACTCCGCCTGGCTGCGCCAGTGTGCCAGATCCGCCGCGTGGTCGCGCTGGCGGTAGCGTGCGAGCGCGACGAGCAGGCCGACGATGTCTTCCTTTGCCGCCTTTGCGGCACGCCCGACGCTGTGGCTCGGGCTGCCATTCAGCCGTGCCGCGTGAATCAGGCCGGCGCGGCCGGCGAGGATGCCGGAGGATTGCGGGCCATTGATCCCCTTGCCGCCGCTGAAGGTCACGAGATCGGCACCCTCGGTGATGAAGCGGGTGAGGTTCTCCACGGGCGGGAGGGCTGCGGCGGCATCAACGAGCACAGGGACGCCGTGACGGTGCGCGATCGCACAGGTCGCGGCCAGGGGCAGCGCCCCCCGGCTCGCCCAGGGGGAGACTAGGTAGACGACCAGCGCCGTGCGTTCGGTGAAGGCGGCCTCAAGGTGCGCGGGCAGGGTGTCATGGCCGTAGCCCACGTCAACGATCGTCACCCCGACGGCGCGCACACTGTGGTCGTAGCCATTGCGGTGTGCCCGATGCATGATCGCTTCGTCCCGCATCCCCGTGGTCACGGGCAGTTGGGCGATCTTCTGGGGGTCCGACCCGGCAACACACGCCGCCGTACCGATCAGGAGGGCCGCTGCCGCACCGCCGGTCACCATGCCGGCTGCCGCGCCGGTGGCGTCGGCGATGGCTGTGCTCGCACAGTCCTGCAGTTCGTCGAGCACGACGTAGGACTGGGCGGCGTCGCGCATCGCGTCCAGCACTTCAGGGGACATCAAGGAACCGCCGAGGCGGGTGTGGGTGCCGCGCGCGTTGATGAGGGGTCTGATCCCGAGTTGGGTGTAGATATCGGTCATGGGCTGCTCCTTCCGCTGCCATTGGGCATGCTTTACTGTGGGCCTGATCGCCATTCTACCGGTGGGGGCAGCGCGGCGCATCCCGATCAGCTCGCTCAGGCGACAACACCGATTGACAACCGATTTGCCACCGGAATTGACAAGCCCTTTATGGCGTCCCCCTCAAGGTAATCCTATAGAAATACTGTGCGATTCTGATATACAAACGCCTCTTTTTCGTTCGTATAAATTTCGCTAACATAGCCAGACCACATGCACGAACACCATGAATACCAGCAGGGGGCGTTTGACCTCATACGCCCGTCCACACCCGACGACGCATCGGTTTCCTCGGCGGTGACACCCGACGCGCCGGTTCTGCGCCCCCTCACACAATTCCACACCCCCGTGTCGTCGGCGCAGCCCGTGCCGGGAGAGGCGTGGGCCGAATACCGCCTGGAAGCCGAGACCCGCGCCGCTCAGGGGTTGCCCGCCGTCTCGCCCGCCGAGTTCGCGCAGATGACCGACTGGGGCTATCGCTGCCCGACGCTACCCGCAGACACGGGCGAGGACGACGCGGAGGAGATGGGAAGTGCGTACGGCCCCTCCTTCGCCGTGGAGGCAGATGCTAGGCGGCTTGCCGATGGCCCCGAAGGCGAACGCCCCCGATTTCGGCAGGAAACCGCGAAACCGACCAAAGTGGTGATCGAGAACACGGTGTTCGATGCCCGGCAGGAACGGGTAGCGCGCGCGATGGAGATGCTCACCCACAGTGTGGAGCGCATCACCACCTCCGATGAGTACCGGCAGTATCTGGAAGCGCTGGCCCGCTTTCACCACTACTCGGCGAACAATGTGCTCCTCATTCACACCCAGCGGCCCGAGGCGACCCGCGTGGCAAGCTATCGCACCTGGCAGTCCCTTGGGCGGCAGGTGCAGAAGGGTGAAAAGGGGATCACGATCATCCGACCCATCACCGTCAAGACCGAGGACGAGGCAACGAAACAGCCCGTCGAGGTGGTGCGTGGCTTTACCACCGGCAGCGTCTTCGATATCGCCCAGACGGCGGGCAAGGCGCTCCCTGAAGGCCCGACGCCGGGAATGCTGCCCGAAGACCGCGATGAAGCGGCGCTGATGCTCAAGGTGCGGGTGATGCAGCTCCTTGACGCCCAGGGGGTGCGCGTGGTGCGGGAAGCCTTGCCGGGATCACGGCGGGGCTACTGGGAGCCGGGCGCGAAGACCGTGGGCGTGAGCGCCGAACTGTCCGGGGTGGCGGAACTGAAGACGCTGGTGCATGAAGCGGCGCACTGCCTCGCCGACCACCGGCCCGGGGCGATTGATCGTGCCGATGGGGAAACGGTGGCGGAGAGCGCGGCCTTTGTGGTCCTGCAACATTACGGGGTGGACACGGGCGACTACAGCTTTCCCTATGTCGCGGGGTGGGCCAAGGAACGGGCGGTGCTGGACCGCAATCTCGGAATGATCCGCAGCGTCAGCCACACCCTGATTGCCGCGATTGGCGACGACTGCCTGCCGTCACCCGAAGAGACGGGGGAAGGGGAGGGCAGGCAATGAGCGAGCGCCTGCGCTTCCTGCCACCCGAAGAACGGGGGGAGCGGCCCCTGATGAAGACCGCCGACTTCCGCTATCCGTACCGGGGCTACTACGATGAGGGTGGTGTCTGCCGGGTACGTTTCTTCGAGAAGCCCAAGCTGCCGCCCGTGATTGTGGTCTCGCAACTACCGGAAAACCGTAATACTTCTATCACGAACGTCTCCGAATATTTAGCTGCAGAGATCGGAGCGAAGCACTTTCCGCACCGCTTCGAGACGCCCGAACCGTTTGCCTGGTTGGAGCACTACGCGCACCCGGAGGAAGAAGACCCGAGCTTGCGGCAGATCTGGAGCAAGGTACGGTTTGACTCATACACGCCGCGCCTGGTGACACTGGGTGGAGTGGTGCGGACGAAGCTGGGGATGCCACGCATGACCTACGTGCCGACGCCACAGATCGCACGGCTCATCGGGCCGCACGAGATGGAACCGTACGTGGGAGAGGGAGAAGGGCGATGAGTTGCGTGAAACTGCGCGTACGCCCGCCAGTCAGACCGGAGGAGTGGCAGGAAAGGCGGGAGGCACGCCGCCGGGTGCTTGACGCGGTGCGGGCACGGCGACGACAGGCGCTGGGACGGCAGGACCGCAAGCGTCCCCGGTTCCCTTGACACGACACCGCCGCATATACTAATATACGTATATACACCAGCGACGCGAATATGAGATGAAAGAAGTACCGGTGATGGCACACGACCCGCAGCAGACGGAGCAGACGGAGCAGGCAGCGACACGCGACGAAGCGTGGCGCGATCCGGCCGATGGGGGCATGGACGCAGCGGCAGCGACAACGAAAGAGCTGTGGCGGCAACTCGTGGAAGCGCGCCAGAAGGCGGGACTGACACAAACTCAGGTAGCCGAGCGAATGGGGGTATCGCAGGCACAGGTGGCGCGGATCGAGAAGCGCGGGTACGAAGCGTATACGCTCACCACGCTGCGCCGGTACCTCGAGGCGCTGGGCAACGGCTTTCACCTTGAGGTGCGGGTCACACGGATCGGGTCACCGACCGACCGGCAGCCAGTCGCAGCACACGGATGACCGCGGGGAGCGCGCAGAAAGCGAGAGCAACAACGATGGGCATGTATATTGAAATTGAAGGAGACTATCCCTGCGGCAAGTGCGGGAAACCGCTCACAGGCTGGCAGAGCAAGGAGTTGCGCTACCACGGATATCCCGTGGAGGCGTTGCTGCAAACCCTGGCGCTCGTGCCGGGCATGGACGGGGAAATCCACAATAGCCATGAAGGATGTGACCACTTCACCGAGTATGCGGTGGTGGACGGTGTACTCGGTGATCCGCAAGATCGCCGCGCGACGTGGGACGCACCAGTACCGGGCAGTCACACCCTTGCCACGGAGAGTCCGCTCGCGCATACCCTTGCCAAAGCGCGGGGCAGGCCGGTGATCGCGGAGGCAAACGGCGTCCGCTACACACTTGTGCCCGAGAACCCCTTTGTGTTCTACGACCCGGAACGGGTACGGGCCGCAGTGGAGCAGAGTGCTGGCATCTTCACTCGGGCAGGCGTGGACGGCGCGCAGATGTTGCGCGATATCGATCGCGGGCGCGGGCTGCGGTACGAGAGGCGAAACCGGTGGCATTGCCCACCGACTACGGTGACGAGACGCGGTATGGGCGCGAGAGCCACGGGAACGCGCGGTACAACGCCGCCCTTGACGACTACGAGGCGTCCTTGTTGAAGCGGCTCGCGGCGGACGAGGCAGGCGAATAGCGCAGGAACGGGAAAGAAAACGACATGACAGATACGCACACATCTACAAACACCGCCCCTGCAAGCCCGGTCGGTGGGGATAGCGACAGTGACGGGAAGAACAAGCGATCGCTCAGCGATTTCCCCGGTCTCATCGCCGCTGCCGGGTCGTGGCAGGGCGAGGACACCGACGCGATGATCGCGGCGATCTACGCGGATCGCGCGCGATCCATGCCACGGCGTACAGGCGAGGAGGAGCAACGGTGACGGAATCCATGGAAGAAGTGGCGAACCGGCTGCTGGACGGCATCGGCGAGGCGCTGCGCGAGCGGGGCGTCACGCTGGACGAACTGATCGAGGAGGGCAGGGAGGAGCGCGGGGCGATCTTTGCGGCGAAATATGGCCTCACTGCGGGCGATCAATCGGTCCCCGCTCTTGAAAGCCGGAAAACAGGCGATGAGATCGCGGACATTATTGCCGACGAAACCGTCGTTCCTCTTGCGTGATTGCCCATGCTGTCTGTACACTACGAACAAATGATCAACATCGTGTCGTTTCCAGCCACATCGCCGCCGCTCGCGTCTCCGCCCCTCCCCCTGTTGGAGCGGGTGGAGATCGCACGCCGTGACGCGACCCAGCGCCTTGACACGACCCAACGCGTGGCACTGGGGCAATTTCTCACCCCGTCCCCCGTGGCCCGGCTGATGGCCTCCCTGTTCACGCTTTCCCAGCCGCACATGCGCCTCCTTGACGCGGGGGCGGGGATCGGCACGCTCACTGCCGCCACCATTGAGGCCCTGATCCATCGCCCCGCCCCGCCCGTCACACTCGATGTGGTCGCGTACGAACTCGACGCCATGCTTGCCGACTATCTTGCAGTGACGCTTGCCGGATGTCAGGTAGCAGCCCAGGAAGCGGGGATCGCCTGCCAGAGCGAAATTCGCCGTGAAGACTTCATTGCCGCCGGCACGGCGCAGGCGCGAGGTGACTTTTTCGCCCTGCCCTTCACGCCCTTCACCACCGCGATCCTGAATCCGCCCTACCGCAAAATCGCCAGCACCTCTGCGGAGCGCGCCCTGCTGCGAAGCATCGGGGCCGAGACGGGCAATCTCTACACCGCGTTTCTCGCCATCGCCGTGAAGCTCCTTGCACCGGGCGGGGAACTGGTTGCGATCACCCCGCGCAGTTTCACGAATGGCCCCTACTTCAAGCCCTTTCGCACCTGGTTTCTTTCGGAGATGCGGATCACGCGTATTCACATCTTTGCATCGCGCGACCAAGCGTTTCGTGACGACGACGTGCTCCAGGAAAACATCATCCTCCATGCGGTGAAGGGTAGCGAGCAAACCGGACCGGTGACCATCTCGGCGAGCCGGGATGCCGACGACGTGGGTACCACACGCACGATCGCCTCCCACGAACTCGTCCACCCCGATGACCCCGACGCGTTCATTCACATCGTTCCGGACATGCGCGAGCAGGGCGTAACCACGCGCATGCGCGCACTGACCACGTCACTCGCTGACCTCGGCCTCACCGTGTCTACCGGGCGTGTCGTGGATTTCCGCGCCCGCGATCATTTGCGTGCCGAACCCGGCCCCGATACCGTGCCCCTCATCTACCCGACCCACTTCGCTGGCGCCACGATTCAGTGGCCGAAAGCGGGAGGCCGCAAACCGAATGCCTTGGTGGCAAATGCCGAGACGGACACTCTCCTCGTTCCCCCCGGCATCTACGTGCTCGTGAAGCGGTTCTCCGCCAAGGAGGAGCCGCGCCGGGTCGTAGCGGCGGTATACGACGCGGAACGGGTGTCGCCGCTGCGAGTGGGCTTTGAAAACCACCTCAACTACTACCATCGCGGCGGGAAGGGCCTGCCGCTCCTGCTCGCACGGGGGCTTACGGCCTTTCTGAACTCCACCATCGTGGACACCTACTTCCGCCAGTTCAATGGGCACACACAGGTGAATGCGACCGATCTACGCAGCTTCCACTACCCGACGCGCACGCAGCTTGAAGCCCTCGGCGCTGCCGTGGGGGAGACGGTGCAGGCGCAAGACGCGCTCGATGCCCTGGTCGCACGGGAGGTGTTCGGGGATGCATGACGCCACGGGTGGCACGGCACGCACCCCGGCGCAGGCGAAGACCGATGCCGCGTTCTCGGTCTTGCAGCAACTCGGCTTTCCCCGTGAGCAACTGAACGAGCGGTCCGCGCTCACCCTGCTAGCTCTCCTTGATCTCGCGCCGGAGACGCCTTGGGCAGAGGCCCGTGCCCCGCTCCGGGGCATCACGCCGATGATGGAGTTCATGCGCGACCGCTACGGGAAGGCCTATAAGCCGAACACCCGCGAAACGGTGCGGCGGCAGAGCGTGCATCAGTTCCTCGATGCCGGCCTGATCGTGGCAAATCCCGATCAGCCAGACCGGCCGACGAACAGTCCCCGCGCGGTGTACTAGATCGAGCCGGGGGCGCTCGCCCTGTTGCGCACGTTTGGCACGGCGGAGTGGGAGGCGAGCCTCGCGGTGTACGGGGAGACCCGCGCAACCCTTGCCAGCCGCTACGCTCAGGAGCGAACGATGCACCGCATCCCCGTGGTGCTCGCACCCGGCAAAGCTATCAGCCTGTCACCGGGTGGGCAGAATGTGCTGGTCGCGCAGATCATCGCCGCGTTCTGTCCCCGCTACATGCCGGGCGGCACGCCGCTCTACGTCGGCGATACGGATGAGAAATTCGCCTACTACGACCGGGAGAGGCTGACGGCGCTCGGTGTCACGATCGTGGCGCACGGCAAGATGCCGGACGTGATCGTGTATCACACGGAGCGGAACTGGCTCGTGCTGATCGAAGCGGTGACGAGCCATGGGCCGGTGAACGCAAAGCGGCACGGGGAATTGGCGGCGCTCTTTGCCGGTTCCACGGCGGCCCTCGTCTATGTCACGGCATTTCTCAGTCGGCGGGCGATGGGACGCTACCTCGCGGAGATCTCATGGGAGACCGAGGTATGGGTGGCGGATGCGCCGGATCATCTGATTCACTTCAACGGGGAGCGGTTCCTGGGGCCATACTAGAGGGGAAGCTTCTGCGTCTGCTGCCAGTTGCTGCACAAGCTCGATAAGCGTAAAAACAGAATTTGTGTGCTACACTGCTGCGTACGTACCAGTATTTCGCATCTGTTGATGACCAAGGGGCTTTCATGAAACTACTTTTGGTGCATCTCAGTGACATCCATATTCGGACAGGTGAGGAATCAGTTCTCCGGCGCGGTGAGGCGATCGTCTCCGCGATCCAGAACCTTGATTACGAGGTGGAAAGTGTCCTGCTCGTGGTCTCCGGCGACCTCGCATTCTCGGGGTCCGAGGAGCAATACACGGCGGTGTGGGCGTTGCTGAAGGAGGTCGCCGCCGGTCTGCAAGTCAAGTTGTCAGCAGGCCGAGGAGACAGCCCGGTGCCGGTTAACCTCATCGCCATTCCCGGCAATCACGACTGCGATTTCTCCCACCCAAGCGCGGCGCGGACGGCCTTAATAGATGTCGTTGTGACCGATTTGCGGCAGGCCCGGGAAGCCTCGATCGTCGACATCTGCATAGAACCGCAGGAGCCCTTCTTCGCCGCGCTGGAAGCGAACGGGACGAGCGGGCTGGGGGCGGCGACCAGTGACTATGATTGGCGGCTCGCCTACGAGCACCGTTTCCTGCTGGGGACACGCTCAGTGCGCGTGATCTGCCTGAATACGGCATGGCTATCGCAGCGGCACGAGCAGCAGGGGAAGCTCTCGTTCCCGGCGGAGGCCGTGTCGGGCGACCGGGGCGGTGACGATCTCGTGGTGATGACGCTACACCACCCGTACAACTGGCTCGAATCGGTCGCGGCTCGTGCCCTTCGCAAGCGCGTCGAGGCGATCTCGGACATCGTCCTCTCGGGCCACGAGCACGACGCGGCGATGCGCAGCCAGGAGGCGAGTACCGGGGCGAGCAACACCTACGTCGAAGGGGGGGCGTTGCAGGATGCCACCGCCGTCGGTAAGAGCGAGTTCAATGCCTTCGTGATCGATCTCGACGCGAAGCGCATGAAGACCGCCCACATCGAATGGGACGGCGACCGCTACAGTGTCGCTGGTACCGATGAGGGGACGGGCGACGCCTTCGGCCTCGTGTGGGAAGAATTCCCGGGCAATCGCCTGCGGGATCGCGGCGCGTTCCACCTCGCCGACGAGGTGTACGACAGCCTCAACGACCCCGGCGTCACGCTCGTACATCGTGATCGCGGGACGTTGCACCTCGATGACATCTTCGTCCCACCCGATCTGCTGCAGGAAGTGATCCTCACCGGCGACCGGCAAGGGAAGATCGTGCGCGGCGACAGCCTCATGGATCTGACCGCCGACGCAACCCGGCTGCTCATCGTGGGCGAGGAACAGGCGGGGAAGACCGTCCTCGCGAAGACACTGTTCAAGCAATTCCATCGCGGGGGCTACGTGCCGATCCTCCTCGACGGAACGAAGAAGCCGCTGCTCGGCGAGCGGCTCCATGCCCACTTGGTGGACGTGTTCACGGGGCAGTACCACCCGGACGCCCATGACGCATATCGGCAGCTCGACCGATCGCGCCGCGTCGTGATCGTGGACGATTATCACCGCTTGCCGCTCAAGGCGACGCAGAAAGTTGACTTCCTCGCCGCCCTTGCGCAGTTCGCGGGCCGAGTCATCCTCCTCGGACACGACACGGTGCTCGACGCGATGCACCTGCTGAACCCGGGGACACAGGCGGAGGTTGCAAACGCATTTACGGCGTACCGCATCGTGCCCTTCAGGCATGTCCGCCGCGACGAGCTGGTGGAGAAGTGGCTCCTGCTCGACGACAATGCGACCGCCGATCCGGCCGCGCTCGCCCACCGCCGCCAGAGCATCGCCAGCACGCTCCAAGCCCTCGTCGGGAAGGGCCTGATGCCCCCATACCCCGTGTACATGCTCGTGGTGCTCCAGAGCAGCGAGGCGACGACCCCGTTCGACACGCGAGTGGGCACCTATGGGGCGTACTACGAGTTCCTCATCCGCGACACCCTGCGTCGCGGGCAGCAGCCGGTGACATTCAACACGGTCCTCAACTACCTCGCCCACTTCGCGTTCCAGCTCTTCCTGCAACGACGCGTGGAGGTGAGCCGCGCAGAGTTTGGCGCGATCCATCGCGCTTTCGAGGAGCGGTACGGGATCAGTCAGGACACGGGGAAATTGATCGAGGACCTCGGCGCGTGCGGGATTTTCACCGTGCGGGCGGACTCGATCCGGTTCCACTACAAATTCATCGCGTACTACTTCGTGGCCAGTTGGGTACGCGACCACATCACCGAACCGGAAATCCGCGATCTCATCGTGCGCCTGAGCGCGTCCGTGCATGTTGAGCAGTACGCGAACATCCTCCTCTTCCTCGCACATGTCTCGAAAGACCCGGTCATTCTCGAGGCGATACTGGAGGCGGCACGTTCCTATTACCCAGAGATCGCGCCTGCGGAATTCGATGGCGACATGGCCTTCCTGCGCGAGTTATCGAATGGTGGTGCTTCTCCCCTGAACTATAAGGATCGCGATCCCGCCGAGTCGCGTCGGGAGTATCTGGAACAATTGGACAATGGGAAGGCCAACCCCGACTATGAACCCGAAGAGTGGGAGGACGAAAAGACGTTGGCGAGTGACCTCATCGATCCTGCGGTGAGGCTGAACGCCGCCTTCAAGACGGTGCAAATTCTCGGTCAGGTGCTGAAGAACTTCCCGGGTTCTCTCGAGGCGGGTGACAAGCTCGAGATCGTGTGGGAGTGTTACGCGCTCGCGTTGCGAGCGTTCGGTTGGCTTGTCGGCGAACTGAGGGAGGACAAGGATATTATCGTTTGGTTGATGGCGGAGATCGTTCGCGAGCAGCTCCCGCGCCTGAGCGAGGAGCAGGTGGAGGAACGCGCTCGCCGCATGGTCGTTCGCCTCACCGAGGCGATCGGTTTCAGCCTCACGAAGATGCTCGCGTCCGCAGCCGGTTCCGGGGAGTTGGCCTTGACGTATGACCGGGTCGCGCAGGAGCACGACACCGCTGCGGTACACCTGATCAATGCCGCGATCTTGTTGGAGACGCAGGTGCCGCTCCCGGAGCGACGCATCAAGGAACTCGAACGCTACACGCGGGAACGCCCGTACGCACGAACAATTCTGTCCTACCTCGTGATGGAGTACATCCAGATGATCCCGACGAAAATAGCGGTCAAGCAACGCGTATTGGCGTCACTCGGCATCTCCTTCGCGCCGTTATCCGGCGCGAGCGCAACCCGTTTGTTGTCAAGCGGTCAAGTATGAGATGGGGAGCAGCGTAGAAAGTTTTGTTTGCGACGTTGACAAATTGTGCTTAGATATACGATTATTACCTGGGTGAACTAACTAGTTGTCGATTATATTCGGGCGGAGAACGGTCGTGGCATGAGTGAGGCGGATATTGCCGCAACTCTGGCGATCCAAGGATGGCCCGCCCAAGAGATCCAAGCGGCGTTCGCTGCATTGGGGTATGACACGGACGCCGCTCCCGTGCAGCGATGGTACGCACAACGCCACGTGTGGGCACTCACGCTGACGATTTGCGGGTTTGTCGGTGTCTGTGCGATAGCTGGCCTTGCGGTCCCGAAGGGATCACGACAGCGACCGGAGCGCAAGTCTCCATCCCCTCCCGTCATCGCCACCACGAGCAAGAACCGATCCGTCACGACCGCTACTCCTGATGGCGGAGGAAGTGGGTCTATTTGCGTCGCTGCTTCCCCCGCTATCGGTTCCTCGCAAATATCGCCGCTGGCGACGTGGACTTTCCTACGCAACCCATCGTGTATCCGACTGCGTGACCACCTGCTGTACGCTACCCCCGCGCCTTTCGTACTGGTTGAGGCAACGTCCGGTACGGTATTCGGTTCGGCAGAACCGACGTGGATCGGCTCTTCGCGTTTCAAGGGCGGCGTCACCGATGCCGCACGGCGGCTCGCGGCGTTTCTCACAACACAGGGCTAAGTGTGCGTCAGGTGATTGCGACGATCGCCTACCCCCCGTGGAAGGCAGGCCGCTGAGGGGAGGCCCGAGCCCATATGGGTGGGTCGAGCCTTTGTGAGACGACCTTTTCTCTGTCTATGCCGTGCCTGTTTCGTCGGCAAGAAACAGCCGCCACCCGAAGGTAGCGGCGATGACCTTCACGTTCACCGGGTGCAGGAGATGCCCTAGCCGTCGCCGAGGCGGCGGATGTAGGCGGCCTCCCCGCCCCCGCCCGTCCGTGGCGGCGCCGGCGGTGCGCTCGCGGCGGGCGACGACGATGGCGCCGCCACGGACGGGTCCGCGATCGGGGACCCCTTCGGCAGCAGGTACGCCACCATGATCGTGGCGTTCGTGCTCGCGGTGGCACACGCCTCGTGGGCCGGACTCGTCGCCGCCTCCACGAAACTCTGCCCCGCAGAGTAGGCCTGCGTTCCCTCCGGGTTCCTCGCCGTGATCGTGCCGTCTACCACGGTGACCACCACTTGACCGGCATGTGTATGCACACCCGTGCAGGCGCCTGGTGCGAACTGCAACAGGTTCTGGACCACGTCAAACGGGCCGGTGATCGGCAGGCCATCGACGCGGGACTGTGCGAGCGTGAGGGGACCGGGGGCCTGGGTCTGTCCGGGCAGGGGAGTCGAGATCGCCCCGCCCTTCGGGAGGAGGTAGGTGGCGAGCGAGGTTGAGTCCACCGTTCCGGTGTTGCATGCCTGATAGGTGCGTCCCGGCATCTCCACCCAACTCTGCCCTGCGGTGTACGGGTCACTTCCGGGGCCAACACCGATCCGCGCCTGTACCCCCGTGAGCACGGTGATTACGACCTGACCCGCATTGGTATGCATCGGTGTGCAGACACCGGGGGGGAAGCGTGCCAGCACCTGGGATACCTCGAAGGGGCCAGTGATCGGCATCCCTTCGGTGCGGAACTGCACCAGGGCGGTGAGCGCAGGGGCATCATCGGCGGCGGCGGGCCCTGTGGCGATCAGCATTGCGAGCAACAGGGCAACGAGAGAACCATTCCAGCGTCGCATCGTGGCCGTCCTTTCGCTATGCTCCTGCGGGGCTACCTACCCCGCATGTGGAGCAATGGGTGAGTACTTGTGTTTGCTCCACTTGGGGCGTCGCGCGTTCTGCGCTTTCATACGCGGATTTCGTAGAAGAGATTGAAGGGGTTGTGCGGGAAGTCGAGTCGCCGGAACGGGCCGAACCCCGCTTCGGTCGCCATCTCACGCATCTTCGCCTCGCCCATGCACGTCCCGATCCCCTCGCCCCCCACTGCCAGGGCCTGTGTCATGCAATAGTTCACGCTCGCCGAGTAGCCGAACGCGCCGATGCCGAACGGGTGGTCGATGTTCTCCTGTAGGTCGCCGGAGAAGTTGAACTCCAGCACGAAGTACGTCCCGCCCGGCTTGAGCGCCCGCTTGATCTCCTTAAGAGCCGGGCGCGGGCGCGGCATGTCATGCACCACGTCGAAGGTGGTGATCAGGTCATACTGTCCGGGAATACCCTTGGTCACATCGCACACCTCATAGCGCACGCGCTCCGGCACTCCCGCCTCCCGCGCGTTCGCATTCGCTGCGGCGATGGCGGGGGCGTAGCTGTCGTAGCCAACGAACGATGCCGCCGGATACCCCTTCGCAAGGTAGAGCAGCGCCTGCCCGTTGCCGCAGCCGACATCCGCCGCCGTCCCACCCGCGCGCAGGGCGGCGTCCGCCTCAGGCATGGCCGGGATCCAGTCCTGTACCAGGTTGTTGTGGAAACCGGCGCGCGTGAAGCGCTCGAAGGCGCGCCAGAATTCGTCGCCGTAGCGGTCCTGCGGCACGCCGCCGCCCTGACGGAACGCCTCGGTCAGCAGGTCGAGGTTGTTCCAGAATGCCTTCTGGGTGCTGTACGCGCTGGTCAGATAGAAGGGGCTGTCCGGGTCCGCCAGGACAGCAGCGTGCTCGGGCGGGAGGTTGAACTGCCTGGTCCGGTCGTTGTAGGCGAGATAGCCGTGGCAGGCCATCGCGGAGAGCCATTCCCGACCGTAGCGCTCGTTGATCTGGGCGTACTCGGCAAAGGCGTCGCTCGTCACCGGGCCACTCTGCGCGAGTTTCGTCCACAGGTCGAGCCGATCCGCGACCATGTTAAGCGTACCCATCTGGTTGGCAGTGACGTCGCCGAGCACTTTGAACGCGAAATGCTGGACCTTCTCCATGTCCAGCGCGGGCTGCATAGCCATTGTTCCCTCCCGTGGACGAACGCGAATCTGCCGATACCAGAAGCTTACAGGGTCCAGCGTACCGCAAAAAGCCATTCGTGCCATCGAGAGAATTACCGGTTCGTGCACGATACGTGCGCTAGGTATTTCTGCCTAGCCGACCGGGTCTCAGGCGAGGTCGTGACGGAAGGCGAAGGCAGTTGCGGCAGCGCGGTTGTCGGTGTGCGTCTTCGTAAACACGTTGCGCACATGGGAATGCACCGTGCGCTCACTCAGGGAGAGCATGGCAGCGATCTGGCGGTTGGTATGCCCGGCTGCTATGAGACGGAGGATTTCCACCTCGCGTCCGGAGAGTCCTGCGGGGAAACGAGCGGATGCATTGGCGTCGATATGCGCCGCGAGCGCGTCCGCGTGGACAAGCAACGGCCGCGCGCCGAGCCGCGTGCAGATCGACCGCACGATGCTGAGGGCTTCCCGCGCCGCGCTCATGTCGCTGCGGGCCTGTGCGAGCGTCGCAAGGGCTACGAGCGTCTGCGCGCGCTCGTACGGCGCGGCGCACCTGTCCGCGAGATCCAGCGCCGTTCGGAGATGCTCTGCTGCGCGATCAAACTTGCCGTCGTCAGCTGCCAGTTCACCCAGTAGGCGGTGGGCGGCAAGCAGGGCGAGTGGCTGGCGCGGCGCGGTGGCATGAGTGAGGGCGCGTTCGACATGCAGCCTCGCTTGCATGAAGTCACCCGATTGCCGGTAGTACTGCGCCCAGAGTACCTGGCCCTCCGATCGCCCGAGCACCGTACCGCTCCACTCCAGCCAGCGGTCGTGCGCGTTAAGCCATTCCTTCGCAGACGGCAGGTCGCCTTCGTCCATCGCGAGCGCGGCCGCAACCCGCTGCAACGCGATAGCGGCATCGAACGGTGCGAATGTCCCTGGCACCGTGGCAGGGCCGGCGGGTAGCCATTCCCGCACGGTCCGCCACGCGCGCTCAGCGTCGCCCCGCAGTCGTGCGAGCGCGGCGAGATGCCGGAGGGCACTCGTGCGGAAGCCAATCGTTGCGCGCGCCTCGGCGTTCCCCGCCAGCGTGAGGCGCTCGGCCTCCTCCCATTTCCCTTCGAGTACGAGCAGCGACAGGCAGACGACACGCGGCGGGATAGAGGCCGGGACTGCACCGCTCGTCCGCTCCCGCTCCGCCACCGCCCACTCTGCCAACCGCCGCGTCTCGATGCTCCCCGCTCGGTACGGCAGCGCCACCATATCGAGTTCGCGCATCGCTGCATTCGCGGCGAGGACGTGATGCTCTGCACGGACGAAGGCCTGACGGGCGATAGCGTATATCGTCTCAGCCTCGTCTGGCATCCCCAACGCGGCGTAGGCGTCACCGAGGCCGCCGAACCCTTCGCGGAGTGACTGCAGCATCTCCTCGTTGCCCCCCGACGCCTCCGCGACGAGTTGCTCGCCCAGTTCCCGCGCCTCCCGGTACCGCCCGGCATACGCGCGCCACGCGACCACCCCCCCCCGCCCTTCCAGCACGCGCGACCCGTCGGCGATCGCGGCGGCGTGCGCTATGTGATGATCCCGCTCCGCGTCAGTCAGCGCCGCCATCGCGTCGGCGGCCGCCTCTAGCTCGGGCAGCCCGTCCACCACGTTGCCGGCGAAGCAGGCGAGCAGGCCGCCCTGGAACCGGGCAAAAGCGGCGAGCGAACGATCATTCGCGGCCTGTGCAAGCGGGAAGGCCGCATCCACGAAAGCCCGCGCCTTCGCCACCTCAACGAACTGGAGCAGGCGAGAGAGGCGCAGCAGGAGCCAGCCCCGCTCCCCCACGTCGCTATCCGTCCGTTCCATCAGCGCGAGCGCCGCCTCGAACCGTGCCGCCGCCATTGTCCGCGCGTACGCTGCCTGCGCGCGTTCCCCCGCCTGAAGCAGCCATGGCAGAGCGCGGTCGTCACCCGCCCGCTGGAAGTGGGAGGCGACGGCATCCGGGTCGGCGTTGGCATGGACAGCAAGCGCCTCGGCCACCTGGCGATGCCATGTGCGCCGTACTGGAAGCGTCATCGCTTCGTACAGGGTCTCGCGGATCAGAGCATGGACGAACCGCATCCCGGTGCCGTCAGGTGTCTCCGCCATGAGATGCGCCGCACTCGCGCGCTCGATCGTCGGGAACAGCGCGGTATCCTTGACATTGGCGGCTTCTGCCCAGAGGGACAGCGGCACCTCCTGCCCGATCACCGCTGCCACCGTGAGAAGCTGTCGTCGCTCGTCATCGAGACGAGCAAGCCGCCCTTCGATTACTTGGCGCACGAGTGGCGGGACATGAGCCCGGGTCAGATCGCCAACCTGCCACCCATCTGCCACCGGGCGAAGGATCCGCCCCTCGTCGAGTGTGCACAGAATTTCCTCCGTGAAGAAGGGGTTGCCTTCCGCCCGCTCATACAGGTGTGCCACCAGCCGCTCCCGATCCACCTCCGCGAGATCGTAGTGACCAGCGATGAGGACGCGCACGTCCGCGATCTGCAGCCGGGGCAGATCGAGGCGCGTCGCACGGCTCTCACGCGCCAGCGCGGGCAGAAGGTGCGCGAGCGGATGCGCCAAGCTGAGTTCGTCGCTACGATACGTCGCCAAGATCAGCAGCGGGACACCCGCAATCTCGCGAGCGAGGAAGCGGAGGAGATCGAGGCTGGCGGGATCCGCCCAGTGGAGATCGTCGAGCAGGAGCACAAGGGGCCGTTGCTCCGCGAGCGCGGCGAAGAACGCGTGTATCTCCCGGAAGAGGGCCAACGGGTTTGTGACCGTCCCGACCGTGTCACGCGCGGCGAACGCGGACGGCAAAGCGGGCAGGGCATCCGGCGTCCGCCGATAGCGCCCGAGGAGTTCGACCCACGGGCCATAGGGCGGTGTTTCGGTCAGATCGTAGCACCGACGGTAGTACCCCGCTAAAGCGTGGTCAGGCTGCATGGGTAATTTCCCGCAGCCACGTTGGCGGTCGGCCCCGATGTTTCACCGCCGGGAGCGGCACCGGGAAGGTCAGCAGTTCCCCTATCGTCCA
>JAABUQ010006126.1_pt1 | contig 18511 bp, 19 predicted proteins | sample 5560001 | NCBI WGS metagenome assembly JAABUQ01 (sample SAMN10711888, study PRJNA513371) | rock metagenome | isolation source: Antarctica rocks | place: Antarctica: Victoria Land, Finger Mt nord | collected 2015-12-18
TAAAAATAATTTATTATTTTTATTTAATATATTTAATATATTAATTTAATTATTTAATTATTTTATTAATTTTTAATAATAATATAATATAAAATTAATAAAAAAAAATATTATAAAATAATTATAAAAAGGGAAAAAAAAATTTATTATAATTATTTAAAAAAAATATAATAAATATTATATTATATATAAATTAATATTAAAGGGAAAGCAACTTTTATTAAATAATTATTTAATATATTATTATAAGTAATTAAACTATTAATTAAGTAATTAGCTAATTATCAGTTGAATTGGCAATCTAATATATATTGATTGGCTAGTCAACTGGATTGGTGCTTCAACTGCCACACTAACGATCTAAACCTTTTTTGGCATCGTATCCACAGAAAGCCCTCGGAAGGGTGAAGGAGGCTCGGAGGGTCGAGCGGATTACCTTCTGATCATTCCATGTCTACGACCTTATATACGTGTGACCGCAATTATTCGAGGGAATCTTCATGAATCGTCCAGAGTTCAGAGGCACCCGTTTCAAGATTATCAAAATCTCAATTTTCATGTTATTTACATAACAGTACATCCACCCGTCAGCGCTGGGGACACATCCGGAGCCTTGAGACCGTTCCTCTTATCCACGCTCGCCAGTGATTATAATACAGCTCGTCTGCCCCAATATTGCAACAGAGATAACACAGAAATGAGTGATGTGATAGCATGATGGCTAGTTCCTCCTCGAGTTGGCGACAATGGTCGGTCCGCGTTGAGTACTTCGTACATAGGTAAGTAGCAAATAAATATTATCGATAATGATGGTATGATGTAGCAATGCTCGCAAGGCTGGCGGGATAACTCTATGGAGGCCGCTTTGAGGGGTATGTGGCGAATGAAGCAAATGTGGAGAGCAAAGAACTTATTAGGTCTGCGAGTAGGTCGGCTTGGTTAGATAACTCGTGGTGTGTGTTGTGTCCTCTTCTTGCCGAAAAGGCAGTCTAAAGTGGGTACCCAGAAATCAGGACAAAAGAGGTCGGCACTGCGGCGTAGGCACGCAGGTTCGACGCGACTGTTTGTACAAGTTTCAGGGGGGGTGCTTGTGGATGACAAAGAGTGGAAATAGGATCAGTTGTAGATGGAACCTGCAGCAAAGATGCTGGCAGATGCAGAGGCAGCCCATTCGTTCTCCGAGTCCGGTGGAGTTGGCCAGCGAGGATTAACCTCTTGCTTCGGTCGGGTTTTGTTGACGTTGAGAGTGGTGACGGGCTGCGTCATGATGCTCCGGTCAAAAAGCATGCCGTTTCTCTTTGCCGATGGCGACGGTGTAGGATATGGATTCAGAGACACCAACTCGTCCGTTGATGAATTCATGGGCCGGCCACTCTTGTCAGGCTTCGATGGAGACTTGAGGTAACTCTGGTCCTCAGCTCTGTTTCGTCGATCCATCCTCCTAGCGACGGTCTGGGCACTGCTCAGAGCTTCGTGGAGAAGTTCATCTTCCTCGTCAGGCGTATCATACACGTGATTCGGGTTGGTCGAGCGGTGAAGGGCTCTCCGAGTACGACTCGAGATAGGCCCACCACTACCACCAGGCATAGCTGCTGAATCAAATGCGGGGGTGCTTACGCTCTTTGAAAGGGATGGATGCCTTTCTGGTGTCCTGTCCCCATGCGTCATGTTATGCATCTGCTTGTGAGAAGATGGCGCTTCAGCTGGAGGCGATAGGGGCTGAGCACCATAAGTGGCCGATTGGAGAGCTGCGTCAACGTCGGTGAAGCTTTTCTCCATGATTGTGTCCATATTTGAATCAACAATCGTGGAGTTGCGGTTGCTGTGCCATGGGCTACGTCCAGCGTTCGCGGCGGTCGCTTCGACATCCTCCGGGGCTGGCGACACAGGTATTTGGGGTTTTCCAGACAGTCTTCGTGCACGTTTTCTCAGGTGCGAGAAGAATCCCTCCTTCTGTTCGCCACTTGAAGATATTGGGCCCCTCTGACCATTGAGAGCACGTTCAGCCTCTTGCCGATGGTAATCGGCGTAATGGTTGCCATTCGAATTAACTGACAGTTGACGTCCCAGTTTCTTCGTAGGCTTCGTCTCTGGGACAGGTTCGGCCATCGGAGTTGAAGCAGACTGTTTGCGTGCAGCCTGGTTATGTGACTGGGCGTTGACGGTCGCTGAGAAAGGTGAGATAGGTCTGATTGATGGCAGGATTGGCATGGGAGCTCCATTTGCTGGAGTCGTTCCGTTCGTCCATGTAGCTCTCTTGTTTCCAAATGGTCGGAATCTGCTTGTGCTGGCTTGCTCTGGAGGAACGTCGACTGTCTTGGCGTGGACTGGTGAGGGACGAGGAGATATAGGGGCCTGTTGATTGACGTGTATCGGCGCAACAGGTGGATTATCCTTGATGAGAGATTTGCGGAACCATGATGGCTTCGTCGAGAGTACTGGGTTGTCACTAGAGTCTCTCTGAGACTTCGAATCGATACTCATATGCTTGTTCTTTGTGGTTGCGCGGGAAGATTTTGGTCTTAGAGGATCGACGGCATCTGCGAAATATTCGTGTCTCATTGCCTCGGAGGACGTCGGTCGATTCCGTGGATCCCACATCAGGCACCAAGTAATGAAGCTACTGAGCGCCGGCGGCCATTGCGGAGGTCGCAGGATTGTTTCCATGGAATGTGGGGCCATCTATGATAGATCAGCAAATCTGCCCTGTGTTTCGAAGGCTCGAGCGATAATACCTTTGGAAATGAAAACCCAAGCTTCTGGGCCAAACGAGTTCCCTCTCTCCAGTCTCCTCCGCCAACTTTGTTGCCCGACTTGTCGTACCAATTCCCTGGTGAGCCCATGATCTCGCATACTCTCCAGACTTGGTCGACTTCATTGCCACCAGGGAACAGTGGCTTGAGGCTTGCAATCTCAACAGCCATAGCTCCTAGTGCCCACATATCAACAGGCGCTGAATATTCACCGGCCCTCAAGAGAACCTCGGGTGCACGATACCACCGGGTAGAGACGTAGGTTGTGTAAGGATGTGTAGAGTGCATTTCTCGAGCCAGACCGAAATCTGCGATCTTGATGGTGTAGAGAGGTGGAGTGCTTGGAGGTGTGACCAAGGAGGAGTACCTCCGGAACGTTGTACTTGTGTCTTGAGGCGCGGAAGTGGAGACGAGGATATTCTCTGGCTTGATATCACGGTGGAAGAAATGGTGCGCATGTATGTGGTCCAGACCGGAAAGAATCTGGAAGAGAACACTCTTCACGCTGCTGGAGTCGAGGCATTTGTGGTCTCGCGATTTCATAAGCTGATAGAGGTTGCCGTCCATATATTCCATGCAAATGTGTAGCTTCTTCGACAACGGGTCCAGAAAAATGTCGAGAGCGGGGACCAGGTGGGGATGAACGGGAAGTGATCGGAGGAAGATGACCTCGCGCAGGTCTAGACAAGGGGCGAACGAGTCGAAAGTTTTCTTCATGGTCTTGATTGCAACCTAGTGAATCATCAGTCATGTCTCGATGAGCAGGGCTAGGAGATGGTCTCACTAAGGTTCCTCTCAGCGCGATGTTGGCTCCAGCGGTTCTCACACGAGCCAGAGCTACGCTGCCAAAACTGCCATCTCCAATCTCCTTGAGCAACTCAAACCGATGTTCCAAAGAGGACGAAGCCATGCCGCCGCTCGATGATGATCCTCGAGGAGGGAATTCGTGTGAGTAAGGCATTTTGGGCGGTCCTTGGCCGGATCCTGGGATGATCGAAGAGTCACGACTGTGAGCTGTCTAGGTTGACCAAGAGTAGGTGTGATGATTTGAGGCCGGTCTTAGCGATGTAGATGTTTGTGTAAGGCTCATAGCACGTTGCGTCGTTGCTGAAGTAGAGCTACTTCCCCCATTCCAAGCCGAGAGACCAGCCGAATAGGCGGGACAAGGTCCAAGTGACAGCCACCTAACGAAAGACGACAGATTGACAATGTATGCCCAATGTTTCTATCGTGAAGCCTGCGTTCAAGAGGAGAAGTGGGCTTGAAGGTGGCAGATAGGGCTGCGGTTGGAATCCACGAGTACGGGTGAGGAATGTAAGACGGCGTATCTCGCCGTGTATGTTTCCACCAATTATTCGACTCTGAGGTGCTTCTGTGTGTTGCTTGATGGACTATGGTCTGTCGCGATTGCAAAGAAGGGTCAAAAAGAGTGAAGATTCTCGCAATTCGATGCGCGAAATTGTTGGATGTTGGAGCTGCGAGGGACGAAGGTCAGAGTGACACTGGAGAAGTTCGCGAGATGGGCGAATAACACACTCACAGATGCTTATTAATGAAAGGGAAGGACAAGGCGGTGAGATGTAGAAGGAAGGTCAAGACATAAGTATGTTTCCTCACTCAAGGGGAGTGAGAATGGGGGATTGAAGCTAGGGCGAACTGTCTTGAAACTCCTACATACCTTCCTAGCAGTAAGGTAGTAATAATTGTTCTCATTTAGCAATCTCCCTGCGCTCTTGGCTTGAATGGTAATAAAGTACGTACTAGTCTACTACAGAGACCCTATGGATTTCCTTCTACTAGCATTGTAGCATTAATGCTACCTCTCACGCTCTTGGCCCCCCACAGTGTCACCAAAGCTGACGCCGTCCAACTCTGCACTCCGACCCGAAAAAAACGTGGTCATCAATCACAGGGGAAACTAATTGGCCCACTACTGACAGTCCGTTTCCCTTGAGCGCCGAATGGAGCTTCGGCAAGGGGCTACAGGCTACTAAGCCCTTATTGGCGGCTTGCCGTCGCACGGGGATTTTACGTGGATGCTTCGTCTCAAACCCCTGGAGGCTTACCCTCCAGTACCGAGTAAGAATGATTACTCTAGTTCGTGTTCCATCCTAAGCAATGCTCACTAAACGTGCCATTACTGCACAGCGTGATATTCATTTCGTCATGCCAAAAAGCGTCAGACATTCTCCTGGAAAAGAATCTCCGTATGAAGACGGGTATGTGTTGTCAGCACAAAATACTGACACGCTTCTGCTGCTTTACCTTTTCTGCATCTAGCACGATCTGCTCCCTTATCACATCCATCCGTCACATGTGATGATCTCCCAACGTCTGACTGCCGTGCCCAGCATTCATTAATCATTACCCAGTGCTCACCCTTCCACGCTAATCCCAAAGACACTGTCCCCCTCAAATCAGGGAAACAACCCTGAATACCTCGCGGGTTTCTGCACTAGGGCCACCCTGTCACCGCTCCGCGTTCCTGACTACTCCTATTGGCGGGTCGGCCTGGGGAGGGTCGGTAAGCCTAATAATTGGCCTGCTGCTCGAAAATCCAACAAGCTTCAAAGCGGCGTTCGGGGAGGCGGGGCGGCCACGAGTTTGGGATTTCAGATTATTGCAGAAAAAGGTACACCCTTCGATATTCGGGGGCCGATCATTGGAACCACGTATCAAGTGTCAGTGCCGTTGTGAAGATTTCTTCAACGTTCTCTTTCTGTCGCTTTGATGTGGGCTATAGAAACCCTAATGGTGACTCCAACGTGGGGTGCGGCGACTCATTAAGGAGAGAATTGAATTGTGGATTGAATTTAGATCTTCCACAAAACGTCAATGTCGCATCGATTCCATTTTGGGAATTTTCAATCTGAATTTTGTGTAATGGACCCCGATCACGTCGCCCCTTTTCGGAGCGTGGTGGGCTGTCAGGGTTTCCTGAAACGATCATCTCATTTCAGTCGAACGCTGTTTCAGTTCCGAATCCCTGGGCCCTAGAGGTCGGTGAGGCGTGGGTGATCTTTTCAAAACACACCGCATAACCACGGGGGTTCCTATCGAGTTGCTCAAGACAAAATCGGACAGTGGGCCAACACTCAAGCAGGCGCGGAGAAAGCTAGGGTGCTCGAGTTTGTTGTGCAATGTGGGCCTATGGCCGGGCTTGAAAGAGATGGATGCATGTTCTATGTCAAATTTCCACCCACAGGTAAGCACCTAAAATTACAATCAAAGGAAGATCAGCACGCTGGAAAAAAAGTCAGTGACCTTAATTTTCTCTATGACGTTTCATGGTTTTGCTGTGTACATTGGATTGTTTTGTTGCCAGCTGTGTTGGGAAAGTGGCACGCGTGGGTCCAATTCATCAAATTTCATCGCCACCGGTTGCGAGCAATGAATCTTCGCTTTCACTATACACATCACCTGGTTCTCCATCCATTTCCCATTGATACAGAATATTCACAAAACGCCACTCAGCTATGCAGAGCATCTGAAACTCCAAATTTGAATTATGCTCAGGCGTGGCCATACATATACCAAAATAAATTACAATATGGAAAAGCGCAGAGACAGCTCTAAAGAACGCGGACCCATTTAACATGCCTGTAGCCTCTCACAATCTCATCTGCCTTGCAAAGGGGATACCTTCCAAGGCATGCGCTAAATGACCACGTCCTCGGCCACGGCCCGCCGGCTGCAAACCAATACTGTGATTCGGGGGTCGCGTTTAGATTGAACTATCTGCATGGCCCCTTGATGGAGGTCTTGGTGGTCAACGAGAAGGCGAACGTATTCCACGGTCCATTCTTGGCATCGTTTGTTAGTGGTCTGCGCGAGACTTCACTCAGCATATCAACATCTCATGAGGTGGACGATGTCTTCACTTACATCATTGACAGGAGCCATGAAGTTCTGGTTGGCTCCAGGAGGCGGTACCTGACTCGCAGCCCTCTCAATATCATCCTTCAGGGTATGGTCGGAGCTTCTCTGTGGGCTGGTGGAGTCGACAATGTGCTGTGCTTCGATCCTTCCACCTTTATCCAGGTCATGCTGTTGCATGTGCTTCTGGTGCATTCAGGTCAAGCTGAAATCCGAAGCAGGCCAAGAATGCACACCGGTTTGCGAAAAGGGTTGGAACTGGATTTTTGATTGGTTCCTGTAATGTGTTAAAGCCATGGTATCGCTCGAAGAGACAACGTCTGACAGCGTTTAAGAAGCCGCAAGCGGAATGGAATGCTAGCCAATTCATCTTTAGCAAATGCCCTTGGATGTACAACGGGCGCCAAATAGTTGGATAGCAAACAAGACGGAAGACTGGGCCTTAGGCATTTCTCGAGAGGATTAACCTGGTACGATATTGACAGGAGGTTGGTATCCACTGGTTGAGGAGGGTCCCCGGTAGTGCCCCATTGAGGAATAAATAATGAAGAAAATGAAACTTCGTTTTCGGACTGACAGATGCTATGATAATAAACTAATATAATATAATAGAAAAAGAAGATGATATTGGTAAGGGATTAGGCCTGTGGGTAGCCGGTCGCACTTTGGGCTGATCTTTTCTAGCTAGATCAAACTATATTGGTCACTAGTGCATTCCTAGCCCTAATCATTTCCTCCCGAACATCAATCGCATTCACAACACTCGATCCGTCGCCAAATAGTAGGAAATCCTTCGAGGTAAGCTGCGCCTTTTCAGCATCACCATCGCCTTTGTAGCAGTCACTTTGCAGTGCCCTCCTGTAATGCCTCCGACAAATGCCGTCGAAACCTCCTCGAATCTCTCTATCATGGCTCCCCAGCGCTGCGAAGCTAGAAATGGATTTCCTCGACTCGTCCTTCTTTCAGAGTCGTGACCCATACAAACACCTCCCGGCACCCACGGAAGTCAGAGATCTCTCCAAACAGCCAAAACCCCAGCCGGACCCCGTCAAATTCGAAGAATTGGGACTTATAGTCAAATTCGGTCCGCATGTGACTGTCGAAGAAGCTCTGTGTATCTGGGCTATTAGAGGCCTGCTTCGCAATGGCGTTCCCGTACCTGAAGTCTATGGCTGGCGCGTCGACGGATCGGAGGTGTTTATATACATGGAGCTTATTGAAGGAGACACGCTGAAGGACAGGTGGGACGGTCTTGGTGATGACGATAAGATATCAATTTGCAATCAGCTACAGAAGATCACCACCTCTTTCCGAGGCCTGGAGCAGGACCCAGAAGATATGTTTATCGGTGTGGGACCATGCTTGTCCTCGGTTGATACAGACTAATCCATGTTATCTAGGTTCTATTACCCGTGGCGTGCTACAGGATTACGTGTTTGAGGGCAAGCCGCAAGGAGGTCCCTTTCTTAGAGTCAGCGACTTCAACGACTGGTTTTCTCAGCTACCGCAATTTTGGCTGCCCGAGTCGGAACGATTTCCGGATCCCTATCGCTCTCATTTGCCGGATGATGCAGCCGTCACGTTCACTCACGGTGATCTCCATCGAGGCAACATCCTCATTGCTCCGTCCGGCCCAGCTCGCGTTCTTGCGATTGTCGATTGGGCCCATGGAGGTTGGTATCCCGACTATTGGGAGTATTGCAAGGCGGCTTATACTTCATCCTTTGAAGGCGAGTGGCTGAGTCAATGCGTCCCAAGATTTCTTACGCCCCGTTTGGAAGAGCAAGAGGTTTTTACAGAATACTGTATGGCCATGGGCTCTGTGTGACGTATGAGCAAGTTACCACAAGTGATCTGTTCATCAGTCCAAAGCACCCTGAAAATACAGAACATTCTGCCCGTGCGTGACGGCACTCGCTTTGAATGAAAAAGACCAATGAAATGATCGTGTGATGGTAATATCTACTCGCGACTTGCAACATCGATGAGAAGTCGATAGTGAAATGTCACAAGCATGCAGCCGTACAACACTTTTGCTCATGACGAGTATTTCTGCTGTGGTGCTGTCTCCGACCTGCTCCTAATACACTGAGCCTAACCGGGCTTAGCGCTTGAGAGTGAACCAGCTCCCGAGTCATTGCTGAGGTGTCTCCGTATGAGGCTCCTGATAGATCATCAATATATTTAGGTACATGTTGAACCCCCCCTCATGGAACATATGAGGAGGATCATCAGGCAAACGGAGTGATAGACCCTGATTCGGAGAGAGCATATCGAGGGGAGGGGCACAATTTGGAGAGAGTGCGAATAATTTTTCCATGTGCGTACACAGCGTTGAAAGCAGATTTAAAGGAATTTATTATATAGCAAAAGGGTATTCATGCTCTCGTAAATCGCCAGCAGCCTGCACACCTGATACATACTCACGGAGTCCGGTCCTGCTAACATGCAACAAGCGCATCGAATCGCCATCAGCCCGGCAGCAATTTGTATACCATCCCTTGGACAACCACAAAACGCCAATGAAGCCTTACCCCCATAAAATCTCCAGCCATGGAAGGCCAATCCCATCCACAGCACCAACATCGCGAGGCCATACAAACTCGCCCTCAAGACTTCCCTTACGCGCTCCACATGCACACAACATTCCCACCACGGGGCATTGCAATTGCATGCCGCCTCCGAGCCCGTCAATCCCACATTCGCACAGTTTGAGTACCCGCTCGGGCAATCACTGCACGAAATGCCGGCCCCGCTCGGGCACTTGACAGGCGCGGGAGAAGGCGGCGGCGGCGGTGGAGGCGGCGCCTTCGTTGACGACGGTGGCGGTGCCGCCTTGCTCGTAGATTCTTGGACGGCGGCAGTGCTGCCGAGCGGTACCCACGACTTGGGATCGGGGGTGGCGTTGGGGTCGTTGGGGTCAGTAGGGGGTTTGAATTTGGCGGGGGTGGAGTCGATGACGACTTCGGGGACGGTGTCCCAGACGATAGTCGAGGCCGAGGAGGTGAAGCCCGAGATGCCTTTCCAGACTTTCCAGGGGACGGGGGGGGCGAAGAGTTTGTAGTGGTCTTGGACCCAGATTGCCTGAGCACCCAACGCATAGGAGTCGGCTGGAGGCAAGGGTGTCAGTCAAAGATCTTGCCGGAGGGTTGAAGATGTTTTGCTTACAATTTACGTATGAGTACCATGCACCTTGGTCTTTGGCTTGGTCCCAACAATTTTGAGGGTTGAATTTCAGGTCAGTCGCAACGGGATCTGTAACTGTATCCTTCAGATGCATAGTCTCGTGATGCATGAGGAAGCCGCGGTTGAAGTAGAAATTGTCCATGATCTGGTGTTCATCTTTGTCAGGCTGGGCGTCGACTTTTTTGACTTGTTCGGCCAGTGTTGGGCGGGCGAACCACTCTCCGCAGAAGACAACGTAGTGGTTTGTCCAAAAGGTGCCTTGGGGAGTCGGCGTTAGTCTTTGATGGAGAGAGGATTTGGCTCTTGAGATATGGCTGTAGGCTTGATTCGTGATAGATACGGGTAAGGAACTGCTCCTAGGGATCCTCACCAAGGTAGTTATTCGTATAAGCCTGAACTCTCTGCTTGCACTTGCTGGCCCAGTCGGTGCAATAGAAATAAATATAAATATGGCCGGCCGCTTTGTCGGTGCTGAGCTCGATGCGCCGTTTCAGGTTATCGCCGACGATTTGCTTGTAGTTGTTGCACCAAGGCCACCAGCATCCAGTCGAACCAACGTTCGTTCCCTAATAGTCGTTAGAATAAGCTTCTGGCGATGGAAAATGTAGCACAATACCATGTAGCTCATGAACGCATTCGAAAAAGCACCATTGGCTTGGTATTTGGCCATTGCCTGAGCTAGCACGACCGCATCGTCCCAAGCATCATTGACTTTCTGGAAGTGGGGTTTGAGTCAGCTTTGGCACATCATGGCTGGGGTTCAATTCTGGAACCGAATCTTAAGAGCCCTCGCTCTCGGAACAAGCCTCGATGCACAAATAAAGTAGGGGGGAACGCTTAAGAAGCACTTACTTTTTGGTCTCCAGCTGAGCAGGATTTATCAATGAACTTCCTGACAATTCCCGTCGGCGACGCGTTATCAGGTCCAACCGTGAGCTCAGAACTAGGAAGCGGAGGGACGGTAAGGCTCGATGCAAAGGTCGTGGGAAAAGGTATACGTGGACGACTGTCGAGTAAGCATTGCTCTTTCGAGGCTAGGACGGACATTTTTGAGCATGTCTTGAAGGTGTGTATGGGAAGACCACTCGCGAGACGTAGACCAAATTCTGTCCTTTGCATAGATTTGGGCATTGTGACATCGAGAAATTAACTTACTCTCAGAAGCTGGTATCCATTTTGGGTCTGGAGGTCCGACAGTAGATTCATCCGAGCCATCATCGGTAGGGGGTGCGTCTGGCCTCGGGACGCCAAAGGCAGACCGCCCTATAGCAAGGAGTAATAGGATACGAGAGGCCACGTTGAGACCCATGACCAGAAAGACTACCCTCTAGGGCCCTATTGAGACGGCGAAAGGTTATACACGTGTGATATTGGTTGCAACAGGAAGAAATGAACAAGACGCTGAAGAAGCGACTTGTAAAAGCTTGAGGATGAAACACTCCGTACTGATAGACTTTTGCGGACGGGCTTGGTAAAATATATGTAGACGGAGAGACTCATGCTTGACGCCTGGAAATGAGGATGGACAACAGAGGCGAACACTCGGCTTCGTTCCCATGGAAAGCTTAGGAGTATCATTTTGTGCCACTCCATGACCTAGCCAACTCGCAAAGCTTAAGGGTGGGTCTTAGGTCCTGTATGTGTCGGTACCAGAGTTATCGGTCGCAAGAAATGTTGGTTCAAACTCGAATGAGGCCATGACATGGCGACGGCGCTTAGCTATGTAAAAGACGGGCTTGAGTCTCATCTATATGATCGGGGGATTGGTTCCTTAACGTTTGCAGCGAAAGATGTTGGTTTGAAGCTTCATAGTCATCTGGATAAGGATCATGTTGACTCGTGGCTGTGCATGTGTCGTATCACGAGCGTGCTACATACCCAATTAGATCGGTTCAGTGCTACATTGACTAGTCGCACTGGACGTTATTGAGGCGAGAAATTAAGTTAAGGGATACTTCCTCACCCGGCTGAGTGATACAGTGATAGGAGGGGACACCATAAGTTGCTAACATTTCCCCAATATCTTTATCATAGTTGCTCTGTTGAAGTTTGTGTCGCATCCCATTGCCGGTTATTCGCGATCTCACCGTGCTTTGTGGGGTTTGCAGAATGCCAGAAGATCGATTAGATACATGGTAAGGAGGTTCACACACAGCCTCATTCCCTAAATTTCCCCTTGGTAAAATCGAGTGTCAGATGATCTCACTTGGCTTCGACCATGCGTTGGTTGCATATACATTATGATGGCTTTGAGATATGATTGCGGGTGCACCAACAGCCCGTTGCGTTGCATTTGGGAAGGAACCCTCGTAAGGGTTACCTCTTTCAGCGGTAGTAATGATATTGGCGATCCTTATTTCAACGATGCCACGCAGGATTCGGCGATAGGTTGAAACAGATAAATTCATGTTGGGTCTGGTTTCGCGGAGGTGAGACGCCGAGACTGGGTCTGTCGGAGATGTGTCATCTCTCGCCAGCGTTCTTTGAGGCTGTACGGAGGATAACACCAAATGTCCTGATTTGCGCTAGTACCGATTAAGGTTGGGGGTACTTTAGCCCCGAAAATTGGCTGCCTGGGCGAAAGTCCCTATACTACTTAAAGACTTTGAGCTTAAAACAATATCCAAGCTAGAATCTTTAAGGAATACTACCCGGAACCAGCCCTATAAACCCTCCCCGACCAAGCAATTAGGCAGGGCTTTTGGGGCGATGCTCTAGGTAATACTTTCGAGCCCTAGCCCTAGGTCTTGCTAGCGCAAATCACGACATTTGGTGTTATCCTCCGTACTTCCTCCCCCTCTCTCGCTAGTCTGTTTCAGCCCCCTGAGCTCGCCAAAATGTACAGGAAAGTAGCTATTCAAGCGAAATAGCAGATGACTGTTTCGGACCCTTGATTTATCGGAAACCACCAACTTGTCTCTGTAACGGTCTGATGGCTCTCGTTGGAAGGTATTAGGTAACCCTGATCTTACTCTCCTAGCAATTGATTGTGTGCTCTGCCAACATAAGTGGCATCGCAATGGACAACGCAGTAAGTGTTTTGTCCATTTTTGGTTATGCGCTCGTGCTTCTTGATAGCACGGTTGCGCGTCACCTTTACTCAGCCTCAATATATCATGATTGGGTTTCAAAGGACCCCGCTGTCGCCCCAGCGTAGGCATTCAATTGGTAGTTTGAAGCGACAGTGGTCATTAGCTGGCATCAGGGCTAAACCACGACCATTGCAGAAGCTGAGGGAGCCTCCAGTAATCGAGCATTTGTTCAGCGGTGTTTTGAATTTTGTGCAGTGGCATTGCCCATACAAGCATACTATTCATGAAGCATTTCTGTAGTCGGCCACGTTGATTACCTCCACAAATGCGGGTTGCGAGTTGAAGAGCCGTGTTAAGATACAATGTGCATCAAGGGCACCGAACGGTCCATTTCGGGTGCGGTTGTCTTCAGAACATCAATAATCTCACGCCAGGCTTGCAGTTGGATCTCTTGGCCTTCGGGAGTAGTCACTAGATCGCCGTACCTGTAAGCAAGTCAGCCCTCGTCACACGGATTGCTTCTCATTCAGACTGCCATTTCGGACTGCCGCTTCAAACCGTCGCCGAGCCCGAGTATACATCAGACATTGTAGAGGAATGAAACTTATGCATACTCTTTCAATTCGCCATCTTTCCAATATCCTCCCTGTGCTTCTCTTCCTGATGCCGCAGCTCCCACGAGGGTCCTTCCCCCCTCTTCTGAACTCCTGGCAAACAATGCTTGGAAGGCCCAAACACCCCACCGCTCGTACCACCCATTATACTGTCGTCCTAAATCAGATTTGCATATACCAGGACAGCACGAAACAATCAGCACTTCAGCGTTGTTGGCGCCTGCGGACGAGCGCGCTATTTCGGTCATGAATCTGACACTGTACATCAAGAGCAGTTTCGAGATCCCGTACTGGGACATGCCGCTGAACTTCGCTGGAGCTTCTGGGGCTTTAGACAAAGTCTTTAGTATGTCGATTGCAGGAGTAGGGAATGCGGAGCGAGGAACGAATGCGTGGGTGCCTGATGATACAAGAACAAGGTGAGGAAGGAGTTGCGTCGAAGAGTCGGATCGGGTTGTTTCTACTCTCGAGCTGCGAAGCTTCGGCAAGAGAAGCAATGCCAAGAGTATCGTCGACAAGGTATTCACTTGCAAAGTCTGCTCCCAGCCATCGGGACTAGTTTCGTATGTTCTATTAGTGATCCCGGCATTCAATACCGCAATATCGATGTCCCTGGTCAGATCCTGCACGAACGCCCTCACACTTGAAAAACTGTCCATATCGATTTGAAGTACTGAAACGGCTCCTCTTCTACCTGTCAAGGCTTCGAGCTTTTTGCGGGCTTCTACTCCCTTTGATACAGTACGGACGCCGAGGATCACATGCAACGCTGAGAGTTCGAGGAATGATCGCGCAGCTTCAAAGCCAATACCTGTATTCGAGCCAGTGATGAGGACGGTCTTGCCGGCGAAGGAAGTCCTTGGCTTTAGTGGTGGGTAGTACTTCTTAATGAGCATGCTGTAGAAACCCATGGTTGGTGATGAAACGATGTGGTATACTAATCTCAGTGTGTTCGAAAGGGCAAAGAGAAAGCCAAAGGAAGAGTGAGTATTGTGATGGATTGATGGGAATGCGGCAAGACAAGCGATGCAGGACTAGACAAATCAAGCCCTTTGATAGTCAGAACACAAATCCACTCCCACCTCGACTCTGATAGCCTGTCCCGGCTGTATCTCTGTTGGAGAATGGCTGGGGCAGTCTCTCCAGCAGCACTAAGCCAAATCAGGTCTAGCGTATTGCAATCCTGGATCACTGTCAGCCAGGCTGTATGCCGAACAACAAAGGCTATACTTAGGGTATATTAGCTTTATTAAATACCTTATTATCTATAAGGCCTAGATTGATCAGCTGAGTATATAAATAAGCCTATATTCTTAAGTAAATAAAATAATTAAAATTTCTTATAATAAATAAGTTATAAGCCCGATTAGTATTTATATATTTATATAAGGAAAAAAATATTTAAATTTTTAATTTATAAATATTATTATTTTATTTATCTTTATATTAAATTATAAAGATAATATATAGGAAGATAATTATCTTAAAAAGGATCTTTAATTATTATAATTAAACTTTTAAAATATAAACTATTTTTATTAAAAAAGGATCCTAATTAATTATTAATAAAGATAAAAATAATATTAATAATAATCTACTTTTAATAAATAAGAAGGTTTAAATTATTATTATTTCAATATATAAATTATATATTAAAAACCTCTTTAATAATAAAAAGGATATTATAAAAATATAAAAGCTTTTAAAGAATAAATTCTAGAAAAAGAATAATTATATTATATATATAATTATTTAATATTTAATTAATATAAATTTTATTATTTTCAAAAATATTAGCAAGTATATTGACTATTTATATTATTAGAATAATTATTTAATAATAATAATATAAATTATAAATAAAATAATATTTATTTATTTATTTTTAAAAGATCTCCTAAATAAAATAGAATTATATTAGATTTAAATTATTTAAATTATAAATAATATTAATAAAAATATTACTTTTAAAGAAACTATTAAAATAATATTTGCTTATAATAAATAATAAAGCTAAAAAAGTTCCTCAAAAACCTTAAAAATAAGGAATTTTAAAAAGTAAAGGAAAACGAAAAATAATAATAATAATAATAATAAAAAGGGAAATAATAAAAATATTAAATTAAAATATTCTTATTATAAAGGATCTTATATAAAAGAAAAATATTATTATTTAAATAGTAACCTTTGTCTTAATTAATAGAAGCTAAAAAATAAGAAACTTTTCCTTAAAAATAATAAGGAGAAAACGAAATAAATCTTAAGGGTATATAACTTTAAAATAATTATTAATTTTAAAAAAATATTAATAATATAATTAATATATAAAATATTTAAAAAATTAAACGTTTATTTGGATTTAAGAGCTAAAATCTATATTTACTTTAAATAATAATATTTTATTTCTTATTATATATATAATTACCTTATTAATAGAATTAACGATATTATTATAATAATAAAAAAGAAAAATTTTATTATTATAATAATTAATAATAATAAAGAAATCGAGTTAATAAATATATATTATATTTTAAATAGTTAATATAACGTTATTTTAATAGCAAAGCTAATTAAGAAAAAATATATAATATTATTTAAAGGAAAATTTTTTAATATTAAAGATAAAATAGGGAAAACGTTATTTTTAAATTAAAAAATAAATAATAATTATCTTATTCTTTAATCTTTCTTAAAATATTAAAAATATATTAAGAATATTAGAATAAAGGATATTCTAGCTTTATAAAGGTTTTAATATATATTTTTTAAATATATTAAGATAATTTTAATAAAAAATATAATAAAAATAACTATTAGAATAAATGTTAAACAAAATAATAAATTTAAAAATATAATATTATCGGAATAATAATATAAAACTTATATTATAAGAAAATAATCTTATATTTTCAATTACAAATTAATAAAGAATAAACAAATAATACTTTTAAATAAGTAATAATTTATAAATATTATTAAAGATAAAAAGATTATTCTTATAAAAAATAATATAAAATATATTTTAATATTTATTAATAAATATATTAATATAATAATTACTTATCTTCTTCCCTTACGAAAAGTAGGTTTTATTAATAATTATATTAAGAATTATATTAGAAAAAATAATATTAAAAAATATATTATTAATTATTTATATAAAAATAATATAAAAGAATTTATTAATTTGCAAATATAAATAATTTTTAATTAAATTAATATTTAATAGGAGTCGATATTATTATATAGCCTTTATTAAAACAATATTATTAAGTAAAATAATAAAATATTATTCGAATAAATTAAAATAATATAATTTTATTTAAAATTAAATAAAGATTTTTAAAAGGAAGTTTTAAATTTTATAATATATATTAAAGAGAAGCTCTTTATAGCAATATTTAATAAAAAAATATTATATAAAAAATAAATTAAAAAGAAATTAAATATTAATTATATAAAGTTATTCGGATATATTTATTAAATATATAATAAAAATATTTATAAATAGAAACTTAAATTCTGGGGTATTAAATATAAATTCTTAAGATTTAATAATAATTCTAATTAATATTAAATATAAAATAAAAAGGCTAAAAAATTAAAGCTTCTAGTTTATATTATTTTTAATAAAATAATATTAATAAAAATATATTTATTTGAAATAAGAAGTAATAAAGAAATTATTCCTAATATTCTTAATAAAATAAATAATATATTAATAAATAAATAATTTATAAATATAAAAATAAATATTTAAAATATTAATATTAATAAAGAAGTTAGCCCTAGCCTTAATATATAAAACGGATTTAAAAAAGTTAGTATTTAAAATATTAAACTTAATAAAATAATTAATTTTAACCTTAATAAATAAAATATTAAGTAAATATTAAATATAAAATTAAATAAGGAAATTATAATTTATATTAATAATATATTCTTTTTATATAATAAGCAAAAAATATTAGAAATATAATAAATATTTCTTTAAATTTATTAAAGGCTATTAATATTATTAAAATATTAATTAAAATAGTTTATAAGACTTTATTTATTAATAAATTATTATAATTTCCAAAAAAGAGTAAAAGAAAAAGGATTTCTTTTTATATAAATTTTTTAAATAATCGAAAAAAAAATACTACCCTTTTTAAAAATTAATAAAAAATAATAAAAAGCAGTATTTTAGACAGAATTAAATATAATAAAATTTAAAAGGATATAGAAAGTTAGGAAATTATTATTAAGATATAAGATATTCTTAAGAAAATAAATATTATTAATTAAGCTAAATATTAAAAGCGAAATTATTAAATATAAAATTTAATAAATTATTAAAAGTTTTAAATAAATAAATAAAATAAATTATAATATTATTTTTTTATTAATTATAAAAACCTTAAGTTAAAAAGTATTCTTAGCCTTAAAAATAAAACGTAATATAAAAATAAAATATTCTAATATTAATATTACTTTTTTAAAAGTAACTTTTAAGGAAAAAATATAAATAAAATAACCTTATAAATATATTAATAATATAAATAATATATATTATTTAAAAAAGGCTTTATATAACTTTAAATAATTATTTAAAAAATAAAGAGAAATATTAATAATAAAATTATCTATTAATATTCTTATATATAAAAAAAATAATAAATAAATTAAAAGTTTAATTTAATAAGGAATTTAAATTAAAATATTTAAGAATTATTTCTTTTTATTTAAGAATAGAAATCTTAAAAGATAATAATAATTATATAATAATTATTATTTAAAAAGGTTATATTGCTTAAATATTTAAATAATTAGAAATAGAAAATTATTATATTATTAAAAATATTATAAATAAGAATATAAAGTTAAAATAAGTATTTCTTAAATATATTATTAATAAAAAATTAAAAAACGATTTTATATTTATTATTAAAATATTAAATTAAATAATTAGAATAAACCAGCTTAATATTAATTTTATAATATATTATTTAAATAAGTATTTTATATAATTAATAAATAATTATTATATAATAATAAAATAAAT
>JAABUQ010006127.1_pt1 | contig 18510 bp, 15 predicted proteins | sample 5560001 | NCBI WGS metagenome assembly JAABUQ01 (sample SAMN10711888, study PRJNA513371) | rock metagenome | isolation source: Antarctica rocks | place: Antarctica: Victoria Land, Finger Mt nord | collected 2015-12-18
CCGGCAGGAACACCCGCCATCGCTGTCGATCCCAATCCCAGAAAACCCGACCAGTGATATAGGGTGGCTAACCATCTAAATGAACGGTATTGGTCCTAGACACCATGGTTCGTTGCAGTCCTGGGCGGAGTGACCGAGGCGTCCGACGCCGGCAGGCTTTGGGTAGGCTCGGCGCGAACCGCGAAGACTTGGCCGGCTCCGTGCGTGACATGCCTGTTCTTACGGAGGCCGCCCGATGAAGCCCTTCCACGTCCGCGTCCATCCGTCGAAGGCCAGGCTGCCACGCGAGGAACAGCTCGCCTGGAAGATCGCCGCCGTCGCGGCCGACCCGGTTGCGGTGCCGGACGGCACGGCAGAGATGATCGTCAACCGAGTGATCGACAACGCGGCCGTCGCCATCGCCAGCGTGAACTGCCATCCGTGCATGAGCGCGCGGGACATGGCGCTGGCGCACCCGCACGCGCCGGGCCGGGCGGGTGCGACGGTGTTCGGCATGGAGGCGGGCGTGCGCGTCAGCCCGGAGTGGGCGGCCTGGGCCAACGGCACGGCCGTGCGCGAGCTGGACATGCACGACACGTTCCTGGCCGCCGACTATTCCCACCCCGGCGACAACATTCCGCCGATCCTGGCTGTTGGCCAGCACTTGAACCTGGATGGGCAGGCGCTGCTGCGCGGGCTTGCGACGGGATACGAAGTCCACATCGACCTGGTGCGCGGCATCTGCCTGCACGAGCACAAGATCGACCACATCGCCCATCTGTGCCCGGCGCAGGCGGCCGGCATCGGCACCATGCTGGGCCTGGACACGCCGACGATCTACCAAGCCGTGCAGCAGGCCGTGCACGTGAGCTTCACGACGCGGCAGTCGCGCAAGGGCGAGATCAGCTCGTGGAAGGCCTATGCCCCCGCCCACGCCGGCAAGCTGGCGGTCGAGGCGGTGGACCGCGTGATGCGCGGCGAAGGGGCGCCGTCCCCGATCTACGAGGGCGAGGACAGCGTGATCGCCTGGATGCTGGACGGCCCGAAAGCGGGCTACGCCGTGCCGCTGCCCGAACCCGGCGAGGCCAAGCGCGCCATCCTGGACAGCTACACGAAGCAGCATTCGGCGGAGTACCAGAGCCAGGCGCTGATCGACCTCGCCTTCCGGATGGGCAAGCAGGTGCACGACTGGGAGCAGGTGGACGAGGTGGTCATCGAGACCAGCCACCACACGCACCACGTTATCGGCACCGGCGCCAACGATCCGCAGAAGATGGACCCCGACGCGTCCCGCGAGACGCTGGACCATTCCATCATGTACATCGTCGCGGTGGCGTTGCAGGACGGCGCTTGGCACCACGTCCGGTCCTACGCCCCCGAGCGCAAGCAGCGGCCCGGCACGATACGCCTGTGGCACAAGATCCGCACGGTCGAAGACCCGAAGTGGACCGAGCGCTACCATGCGAAGGACCACAACAAGCTGGCGTTCGGCGGACGCATCGCCATCCGCATGAAGGACGGCAGCGAGACGACGGACGAGATGGCGGTGGCCAACGCGCATCCGCTGGGCGCGACGCCGTGGAAGCGCGCGGACTATGTGGGCAAGTTCCGCTCCATGACGGAGGGCCTGATCGAGGACGCCGAGGCCAATCGGTTCCTCGATGCCTGCGAGGCGCTGCCGGTGCTGAAGGCGGGCGAACTGTCCCGGCTGCATGTGGCGATGCCGGCCGGCACCGTCCGGCAGGGCCGGCCCGCCATATTCTGAGGAGCAGGCGATGTCCGATACGCAGGCTGATTCGAAGCCGACGCCCGAAGGGGCGCCCAAGCCAAAGAAGTCCGTCGCCCTGTCCGGCGTCACGGCCGGCAACACCGCCCTGTGCAGCGTCGGCCGCACCGGCAACGACCTGCACTACCGCGGCTACGACATCCTGGATGTCGCCGAAACGAGCGAGTTCGAGGAGATCGCCCACCTCCTGGTGCATGGCTGGCTGCCCAACCCGGCCGAGCTTGCCGCCTACAAGGCCAAGCTGCGCGCCCTGCGCGGCATCCCCGCCGCCATCCGCACCGTGCTGGAGGCGCTGCCCGCCGCCACGCACCCCATGGACGCGATGCGGACCGCCGTCAGCGCCCTGGGCTGCGCCCTGCCCGAGAAGGACGACCACAACCACCCCGGCGCCCGCGACATCATCGACCGCCTGATGGCCAGCCTCGGCTCCATGCTGCTGTACTGGCACCACTTCTCGCAGAACGGGCGGCGCATCGAGGTGGAAACCGACGACGCCAGCATCGGCGCGCACTTCCTGCACCTCTGCACGGCGAGCGGCCCGGCCCCGAGTGGGAGCGGGCGATGCACACCAGCCTGATCCTGTACGCCGAGCACGAGTTCAACGCGAGCACCTTCGCCGCCCGCGTCGTGGCCGGCACCGGGTCGGACATCCACTCCGCCATCACCGCGGGCATCGGCGCCCTGCGCGGCCCCAAGCACGGCGGCGCCAACGAGGCTGCGCTGGACATCCAGGCCCGCTACACGTCAGCCGACGAGGCCGAGCGGGACATACGCGCCCGCGTCGCGGCCAAGGAGGTGGTGATCGGCTTCGGCCATCCCGTCTACACCGTCGCCGACCCGCGCAACGTCGTGATCAAGGAGGTCGCGCGCCGGCTGTCGGAGGCGTCGGGCAACATGCGGGGCTTCCAGGTCGCGGACCGGATCGAGTCGGTCATGGCCGAGACGAAGCGCATGTTCGCCAACCTCGATTGGTTCAGCGCGGTGTCCTACAGCCAGATGCGCGTGCCGACCGCGATGTTCACGCCGATCTTCGTCATCGCCCGCGCCTCGGGATGGGGCGCGCACGTCATCGAGCAGCGGACCGACAACAAGATCATCCGTCCCGCCGCCAACTACACGGGTCCGGAGGACCTCGCCTTCGTGCCGCTCGCACAGCGGTAACGCGGGTGCCGTCGCGATCCATACCTGAAGGAGAACCGGAATGGTCTACCTCGTAGCCGACAGCCTCGACACCACGCCCGCGGGTCATCGTTTCCGCGCGCTGGCGGAGGCGGGCGGGCTCCTGCAGATCCCCGGCGCCCACAACGGCATGTCCGCGCTGCAAGCCAAGGCCGCCGGCTTCGCCGCGCTCTACCTGTCCGGCGCCGCGATGACGGCCAGCATGGGCCTGCCGGACCTGGGCATGATCACGGTGGACGACGTCTGCTTCTTCGTCCGGCAGGTCGCGCGCGCGGGCGGATTGCCGGTGCTGGTGGACGGCGACACCGGCTACGGCGAGGCGCTGAACGTGATGGCGATGGTGCGCAGCTTCGAGGACGCCGGCGCTGCCGCAGTGCACATCGAGGACCAGATCCTGCCCAAGAAGTGCGGCCACCTCAACGACAAGCGTCTGGCCGACGCCCGCGACATGGCCAGCAAGGTGGCGGCCGCCCGCAAGGCCCGCCGCCACCTCTACGTCATCGCCCGGACAGACGCGGCGGCCAGCGAGGGCATGGACGGGGCCGTCGCGCGCGCCCGGTTGTACGTCGAGGCCGGCGCGGACGCGATCTTCCCCGAGGCGCTGGACGATGCCGAGATGTTCCGCGAGTTTGCGCGCCGGATGAATGGTGGTGAAGGCGGGGGCGTGCCGCTCCTCGCGAACATGACGGAGTTTGGGCGCACGCCGTTCTTCACCGCAGCCGAGTTCGAGGCGATGGGCTATCGCATGGTGATCTGGCCCGTGAGCAGCATGCGCGTATCGGCCAAGGCCACCGAGAGCCTGTACGCCGCCATCCGGCGTGACGGCGGTACGCACAACCAGCTCGACCGAATGCAGACCCGCGCCGAACTGTATGCGACGATCGACCTTCCCGCCTACGAGGCGCTCGACCAGAGCATCGTCGGCACCGTAATCCCGCACGGGATGCCCCAGGATCCAAGCGCAGGGAAATCGTCGCCCTGATGGTCGCAACCAGGCACAGGTGATCTCTCCTAATCTCAGGCGACCCGACGCGCCGCGCCGTTGCCGACCGCAAGATGGTCGATGATGGCCACCCGGTGCCGGCATCCGCCGGGGCAACGTCCGCCTCCTCGTCGGGAAAGCGGCTGTGCTGGCGCCAGAACGCGAGCTGGACCGCAAAGCCGAGCCTTGCCGGCGTCAACCCGCCCGGCCAGCAGCGGCAGGTCTTTCGACAGCAGCGGCCAGCGCTCGCCCAGCTTGCTCGCCGACCACAATTGCTGCATCCACCCGCTCCTGCATGCCCCGAACAGGCGACCTTGCGGATCAGAAGCGGAACACGTCACCCTGGATGGCCAAAACGCACAACCCCGCGGTCACTGGGCCAAGTAAAAGGCCTCGACGATCCGGGCGCCCCCGGCCAGTCTCAAGGCCACTGCCGCCAAGCCACCTACGCTGCTGGCGTGTGCATGGCGGTGGCGTAGCTGTAGAGACCTGAGATCATCCGCGCTTCGGCGAGATCATCAGCGTTTCGCGCCCGTAATCCGGGTCTTGGCAGCTTCTGATGATCACGCTGCGAGCAGGAACCTTCGCCCCAGTAGGTCGAGGCTGGCACGGCCATACATCTGGCGCTTGATGGTTTTCAGCCGGTTGGTCTGTCCTTTGGTCTGGCCGTTGCTCCAGCCCAGGGACAGCGCTGCGCGCACGGCGTCGTAATCTGCCCGCAGGCGCTTGGCAAAGTGCTGCAGCTCTTGTCGGGTGGTTCGGGCGCTGCCGCAGGCTGGCAGGAGCGCCAGGCCGCGGCACGCTGGAAAAGGAGACGCCACCGATCCTTGGCCTGATCCGGCGCGGCGGCCGAGTGGCGCTGCGCATGCTGGCCAACGTGCAGCAGAAGACGATCAAGCCGATCATCACCGCCGCGGCCGCCCCGGGCGCCCTCGTCCACACGGACGAGTACAGCATCTATGCCCGCTTGCCGGCTTGGGGCTGCCGGCACAAGACGGTCTGCCATGGGCGCGGCGAATACGCCCGCGACGAGGACGGCGACGGTTTTTGCGAGATCCACGTCAACACCATCGAGGGTTTCTGGTCGCTGTTGCGCTCCTGGCTGCGCCCGCACCGGGGCATCTCGCAGGACAAGCCGCCGCTCTACCTCGGCTTCTTCCAGTTCGTCCATAACGCTCGCCGACGCGGCAAAGCCCTGCTCGGCACCTTGATTGCGGGCCTGGTCGCATGATGGAGCCGCCGCCACCCCGGAACCCCGCAAGAGCCTTGGCTGAATGCACGGGCACGTCCGGAAACGTCGACCCGACAGCCAGAATTGTAAAGCGCGATGGGGCGATCCGCGTCGTAGTGCGCGCGAGCGAAGGAGCACTGAATGCCACTCGGTATGAACCGCGACGTCTTCATCACCTGCGCGGTCACCGGTGCGGGCGACACGGTGGCGAAATCGAGCCATGTGCCGATCACGCCGAAGCAGGTCGCGGACTCGGCCATCGATGCCTCCAAGGCCGGGGCGGCCGTCGTTCATTGCCACGTGCGCGATCCCGAGACAGGGGTCGGGTCCCGCCGCAACGATCTCTATAGGGAAGTGACCGACCGCATCCGCGCCGCCGATGTCGACGTGGTGCTCAACCTGACGGCCGGCATGGGCGGCGATCTCGTCTTCGGGGATGTCGAACGGCCGCTGCCGCTGAAGGAGGGCAGCACCGACATGGCGGGGGCAACGGAACGCGTAAGCCATGTCGCCGAATGCCGGCCGGAGATCTGCACGCTCGATTGCGGCACGATGAACTTCAGCCTCGGCGACTACGTCATGACCAACACGCCGGGCATGCTGCGCGCTATGGCGAAGCTGATGACGGATCTCGGCGTCCGGCCCGAAATCGAGGCCTTCGACACCGGGCACCTGTGGTTCGCGAAACAGCTCGCCGACGAGGGGTTGATCGAGCACCCGGTGCTCATCCAGCTTTGCATGGGGGTTCCCTGGGGCGCGCCCGACGATCTCAATACGTTCATGGCGATGGTGAACAACATCCCCGCCACTTGGACCTTCTCGGCCTTCTCGATCGGGCGCAACGCCATGGCCTATCCGGCGGCGGCGGTGCTCGCCGGCGGCAACGTCCGCGTCGGCCTCGAAGACAATCTCCATGTCGGCAAGGGCCGGCTCGCGACGAACGCGCAACTCGTTGAGAAGGCCGTGCAGGTCGTCGAGGGCATGGGCGGCCGCATCATCGGACCCGCTGAGGTCCGGGCGAAGCTGAAGCTTACCAAGCGCTGAGGACCTGCATCATGGGCCTTGTGAAGAGCGCCGCCTGCATCGGCGGCGGCGTCATCGGCGGCGCCTGGGTGGCCCGGTTCGCCCTTGCGGGGATCGACGTCAAGATCTTCGATCCGCACCCGGAGAGCCAGCGGATCATTGGCGAGGTCATGGCCAATGCCGAGCGGGCCTATGCGATGCTGACCATGGCGCCGCTGCCGCCGAAGGGGAGGCTGACCTTCTGCCGCAGCCTTGCCGAGGCCGTCGCAGAGGCGGACTGGATCCAGGAGAGCGTGCCCGAACGGCTCGAGCTGAAGCGTGGCATCCTGACCGAGATCGACGCGGCGGCGCGGCCCGACGCCCTCATCGGCTCCTCGACCTCCGGCCTGCTGCCGACCGATCTGCAGGCGCAGATGAAACATCCCGAGCGGATGTTCGTCGCCCATCCCTACAATCCCGTGTACCTGCTGCCTCTCGTCGAACTCGTCGGCGGCAAAGCGACGTCGGCCGAGACGATCGGGCACGCAAAGCGCGGCGCCGAACAGATCGGCATGAAAGGCGTCGTCATCGCCAAGGAGATCGAGGCATTCGTAGGCGATCGCTTGCTCGAAGCCCTTTGGCGCGAGGCGCTTTGGCTCGTGCACGACGACATCTGCGACACCGAGACGCTCGACGACGTCATCCGCTATTCCTTCGGCCTGCGCTGGGCTCAGATGGGTCTCTTCGAAACCTATCGAATCGCCGGCGGCGAGGCGGGCATGCGCCATTTCCTGGCGCAGTTCGGCCCCTGCCTCCAATGGCCCTGGACGAAGCTAACGGACGTGGTCGATCTCGACGACGCGCTGGTCGAGAAGATCGGCGCGCAATCGGACCGTCAGGCGGCCAGCCGGTCGATCCGGGAGCTCGAACGCATCAGGGACGAGAACCTCGTCGGCATCATGCAGGCACTCAAAGCCGGCAATGGCGGCCAGGGCTGGGGCGCGGGCAAGCTGCTGGCCGACTTCGAGGCGAGGCTCTGGGCGAACGGGGGCGGCGCCAAGCCGGCGCCCGATCTCGCAGGCCCGCTCCGTCTCATCGACACGACGGTCAGCGCGTCCTGGATCGACTACAACGGCCATATGACCGAGCACCGTTACCTGCAGCTTTTCGGCGACACCTCCGATGCGCTGCTGCGGCTGATCGGCGTCGACTTCGCCTATGTCGAGGCCGGACACAGCTACTATACGGTCGAAACCCATCTGCGCCATCTCGGCCAAGCCAAGCTCGGCCAGAAGCTCTTCACGGCGCTTCAAGTCCTCGCCGTGGACGACATCCGCATCCGTTATTTCACGAAGATCCACGATGCAGCGTCGGGCGAGGTTCTGGCAACCGCTGAGCAGCTCATGCTGCACGTCGATTCGGCGGCCGGCAAATCCGTCCCCGCGCCGCAGCATGTCCGATCGACGCTCGCGACGATCGCGGACGCGCATGCAAAGCTAGATCAGCCGGAGGGCGCAGGACGTCACGTGGGTCAGAGGCGGTAGACTTCATCGCCGGCAAGCGCCGCGCCATCACGTTGTGGCCCTTCCTCCGGTGTCCCAAGTCGTCAGACGCGAACCGCCGTCCGTGCTGCCGTGACCCCATCGAGCCAGCCCATCTGCAGCTTGGGGACGGCATCGATCAGGGCGCGGGTGTACGGATCGGCCGGTGAAGCCAACAGGCCGGCCGCCGGTCCGTATTCGACGCAGCGCCCCTCCTTCATGACCAGCACATCGTCCGCGACGGCGCGTACGAGGGCGATGTCGTGGGTGATGACTATGTAGGCGACATGGGTCTCGCGTTGGAGCCGCATCAGGAGCCTGACGATGCCGTCCGCGACGAGCGGGTCGAGCGCCGAGGTCACCTCGTCGCAAATGACGACGCCCGGTTCGGCTGCGAGCGCCCGCGCGATGCAGAGCCGTTGCTTCTGGCCGCCGGAGAGTTCGCCCGGCAGCCGGGCCTTGAAGGACCCGGGAAGCTCGATCTGGTCGAGCAGTTGATCGACCCTGACCCGCAGCGCCGCGCCCTTGAGGCCGAAATACAGTTGCAGCGGCCGCGAAAGGATCCTGCCCACGGTCTGCCGCGGATTGAGCGCGACGTCGGGGTTCTGGTAGATCAGTTGGATGTGGCGGCGCGTCTCGAGCGGGCGGTCCGTCAGGCGGGGCGGGAGCGGTTCCGCATTGTAGTTGATCGACCCCTGCCGCGGTGCCAGAAGCCCGGTGATGACGCGCGCGAGGCTGGATTTGCCCGACCCCGACTCGCCGACCACCGCGAGCGTGCTCCGGGCCTTCAGGCTGAACGACACATCCTGGTTCACGTCGAGGGTGCCGTAGCCGGCTGTGATCGATCGGCCCTCCAGAACCGGCGCCAAGCTGGCTTCTCCCGTGGCGAGGCGCGTCGCCATACGCACGGAGAGCAGGCGCTGCGTGTAGTCCTGCTGCGGGGCCTCGAGGATAACGCGGGTGCTGGCATGTTCCACAGTCTTGCCATGTCGCAGCACCATGATGTCGTCGGCGACCTGAGCCACGACGGCCAGGTCGTGCGAGATGTAGATCCCCGACAGCCCGGCGTTCCGGATCGCGTCCCGGATGAGCATGAGCACCTCGACCTGGACGGTCACGTCAAGGGCGGTCGTCGGCTCGTCGAACACGACCAGTTGCGGCCGGGTGCAGAGCGCCATGGCGATCGCCGCGCGCTGCAACTGGCCGCCCGACACCTGATGCGGAAAACGCGCGCCGAAATCGGCGGCGCGGAGGCCGAGCCCCTTGAACAACTCGCAGGCCGTGCGCCGCGCGTCGCGGCGATCGAGGATGCCGCGCACCACGGCCGTCTCGATCACCTGACGGACGAGGCGGAACGCCGGATTGAACGAGGCGGCCGCCGATTGCGGCACGTAGGTCACGGGGCCGCCGCGCATCATGCGGTCGTCGAACATGGTCTTGCCGTCGAGCCTGATCGTGCCGCCGGCCAAGCGGCAGCCCGGGCGGACGTAGCCCAGGGCCGCGAGCCCGATGGTCGATTTCCCGGCGCCGGATTCGCCGATCAGGCCGAGAACCTGCCCTTGAGCCACGTCGAAGCTCACGGTGTCGACAAGCAGCATGGGATTGGGGTCCGACGCCGGGCCGACGGCGATTGACAGGCCCTTGACCTCGAGAAGCCGGTCGGAACGGTCAGACATCCAGTTGCTCCCTTCGAAAACGCGAGGATTGGTCAATCATGCTATCGGCGATCGTGTTGATCGCGATGGTCAGGACGGCGATCGCCATGCCGGGGATCAGCGCCGCCGGGACCCCGAAGATCAGGCCGTCCTTGTTCTCGCGCACGAGACTGCCCCAGTCGGCATAGGGGGGCTGCACGCCGAGGCCGAGGAAGCTGAGCGCGCTCAGGAAAAGGATTGCGAAGGCGAAGCGCAGCGCGAATTCTGCGATGAGCGGCGCGAGCGCGTTCGGCAGCATCTCGTGGACGATGATCCACGGCAGGCTCTCGCCGCGCAGCCGGGCGGCTTCGACGTAATCCATGACGACGAGATCGCCGGACAGCGATCGCGCCAGCCGGAAGACGCGGGTCGAATCAAGCGCCGCCATCACGCAGACCAGGGTGACGAGGTTGATCGGAACGATCGCGAGCACGACCAGCGCCAGGACCAGCATCGGGATCGACATGAGGAGGTCGTTCAGGCGCGACAGGATCTGGTCGACGAATCCGCCGGCCACGCTCGCAACGAAGCCGAGCGTCGTGCCGATCAGGAACGCCAACAGGGTCGCGCAACCGGCCACCAGGAAGGTGATGCTGGCGCCATGCATCAGGCGGCTCAGCATGTCCCGTCCCAGACTGTCGGTGCCGAAGGGATGCGCCCCTGACATCGGCTCCCAAACGTCGCCCGCGATCTCGTTGAGGCCGTAGGGCGCGAGAGCCGCCGCCGACAGCGCGGTTGCCAAAAAGAGCATGAGGATCAGCGCGGCGATCCGGGACGACCAGGGCAGCGTCTTGAACGAGCCGAGGGCGGTCATCGGGGGTACCTGATGCGCGGGTTGCTGACGAGGACGACGATGTCGGCGACGATGTTCATGAGGATGTAGATCGCGCCGAAGATCAGGGCGCAGGCCTGCACCACGGGGATGTCGCGCTTGGCGACGCTGTCGACCATGAGCTGCCCCATGCCGGGATAGACGAACACCACCTCGACGATGACGACGCCCACGACCAGATAGGCCATGTTCAGCACGACCACCGTCACGATCGGCGCGACCGCATTGGCGAGCGCATGGACGCCGACCACGCGCAGGGGGGCGAGGCCCTTCAGACGCGCCATCTCGATGAACGGGCTGCCGAGAACGTTCAGGATGGATACTTTCGTCATCCGGATCATATGCGCGGAGACAATCAGCACGAGCGTCGCGGTGGGCAGGGCGAGCGCCTGCAGGTGGGCGGCGAGACCCATCCCAGGATGGACGTTCGACAGATTGGGCATCAGGCCGAGCGACACCGAAAACACGAAGATCAGCGCGTAGCCGAGGAAGAACTCCGGCAGCGAGATCATGCTCAAGGTCATCCAAGAGAGCGCCTTGTCGAACAGGCTACCCTTGAAGACCACGCAGAGGATGCCGAGGCTCAGCGACACCGGCACCGACGCGGCGGCGGCGCAGCCGGCCAGAACGAGCGTGTTGGCGAGGCGCTCGCCGATCAGCGCCGCCACCGGCGTGCCGTTGGCGAGCGAGTGCCCGAGATCGCCCCTCATGAGGCCGATCGCCCACCCGAGGAACCGGCTGAGGGCCGGTTCGTCGAGGTGCATGTCGCGGCGCAGAGCGGCGATCGACGCCGGCGTCGCCTGGTGCCCCAGGATCGTCTCAGCGACGTCCCCCGGCAGCAACTGGGTCCCGAAGAAGATCAGCAGGGAGATTGCCGCTAAGGTGAGAACGCCCAGGACGATGCGCCGGGCTACGATCGCGGCGAGGTTTTTCATGCCGCCGGGCGATTACGACTCGAGCCAACAGGTTTCCTGGAATCGTGCGTTGGACAATTCGTTGTTGGGGTCCGCGACATACCCCTCTACCTTGTTGCTGACCCCGTCGAGATACTGCGTGAACATCGGAATGATGGCGCCGCCATCGTCGCGAACCATCGTCGTCGCGGCCTTGTAGAGCTCGGTCCGCTTCGCGTCGTCCGGTTCGCGGCCGGCGTCGGCCAACAGCTTGTCGAAGGCCGGCCACTTCCAGGCGGTCTCGTTCCAGGGCGCGTCGGACTTGTAGGCGATCCCGAGCATCTGCTGCTGGGATGGCCTGCCATCCCAATATGTGGCGCAGAAGGGCTCCTTGTTCCAAACATTGCCCCAATAGCCGTCGCCCGGGTCGCGCTGCACCTCGATCGTGATGCCGGCCTGAGCAGCCTGCACCTTGAAGAGGACGGCCGCATCCACGGCGCCGCCGAAGGCCACTTCGGACGTGTGCAGGATGATCGGCCCGGCGTGGCCCGACTTCTTGTAGAGGCGAGCCGCCTCCTTCGGGTCGTAGGTCCGCTGCTCCAGGCTCGTCGCCAGAGGATAGTTCGCGTTGATCGGCGTATCGTTGCCCACGGTGCCGTAGCCGCGCAGGATCTGTTTCACCATGGCGGGGCGATCGATCGCGAGCTTCAGTGCCGTACGCAGATCGGCGTTGTCGAAGGGCGCGACGTCGGTGCGCATGGCGAATACATAGTGGCTACGGCCTTGCGCAGGGACAACGCGCGCCGTGGGCGCCCTCGCGATCAAGGAGACGACCTTGGGCTCGATCCGGTTGATGAGGTGGACCTGCCCGTTGATCAGGGCCGACACGCGGGCGCTGTTGTCGTTGATCACGAGCGTCTCGATCGAGTCGACGAACCCGACATTCGGCTGCCAATAGTCCTTGAACTTGGTGGTCAGGTAGCGAACGCCGTGTTTGGCTTCGTTGATCGCATAAGGCCCCGTCCCGATCCCCGAATCGCCAGGATCGCCCTCCGGCTGAACGACAATGTGATAGTCGGTCAGAATGAAGGGGAAATCGGTTCGCGGCTCGGTCAGGGTGACGGCGAACTGATTGTCACCATCCGCCTTGATGTCGGCGACGATGCCCATCGAGCCGGCCGCGCCGGATTTGGAGTTGGCGCCACGATGCCTGTTGAGGCTGAACACGGCGTCCTTTGCGGTCATCGTCTTGCCGTTGTGGAAGGTGACGCCCTTCCGCAGCTTGAAGGTCCACGTCATGAGATCGGTGGAGTGATCCCAGCTCTCTGCGAGCCGGGCTTCGAGGTCGCGCCCGTTTCGCGCGGGCAGGATGAGCCGCTCGGAGTACTGGCCGAGCATGATGAACATGGCCTGTGCATTCGCCAGCGTGGGATCGAGACTGTTGGTCGTCTCCCCGCCGGTAAGGCCGACGACAAGATGGCCGCCTTTCTTTGGGGTCTCGTCCGCGACGGCGGACATCGGAGCAGCCAACGACGCGCCCGCGGCAACGACGCCCTTCAGGAACAGACGACGGTCGGGCGTCATCGAGCCATGACGTTGGGGCGTGGCGATCGATCTATTCATTGTCGTTCCCATTCCTGGTCTAAGAAGGTCGAGTTCAGTTACGATAGAAGCCGTTTTTCATTGTGATCAATCCGGGAGGTAGTCTTTGCTCCAACGGTCTGAAACGATGCCGGCCTGAATCATCCATTCGATGTCCGGGCCGGAATAATCGAGGGTCCGCAAGATCCGCCGCGTGCTGCGGCCGTATTGTTCGGCGGCGGCTGTCTCGACGAGCGGGGCGCGGCGCGGGCGAACAGCGTTCGGCCGCGTGTGCTCCACGACGCGGCCGCTCGGATGGCCGACCTCCCGCTGGAACGCGATCGTCGCACCGGCCGTCGGTCCGTTCAGGCTGCGCATCCTGAGGTCCGCCAGCGATCGAAGCGGTTGGACCGCAACGTCGAACGGGCGCAGATGCTCGGCCCAGACTGCGACCGGCCGGGTGCGGAACACCTCTTCGAGCCACGCTTCCCTGGTTTCGGGGGCGACGCGCCTCAGGCCGGCCAGCAGGTCCGACGAAGCCAGACGCTGCACATCGCCGGGTCGCGCCGCGAAGAAGAACCAATGATCCGCGGCCTGGTAGCAGCGGTACAGCGGCCCCTCGCCTTTGACGTCGCGGCCGCGGGGCTCGTCGAAGGGCGGCCGGCCGTCGAAGTCGACCATGAAGCGGGACTGCAGCCATTGCCCGGCTGCGGCCAGGGACGTTCGGGCGAGGTCGCCTTGGCCGGTCACCTCGCGCCGCAGCAGCGCCATCGACACGGCGAACGCGGCCACGAGTCCGCCCAGAACGTCGATGGTGCCGAGATGCGCGTGCTCCTCGACGGTCTCCAGCGAGCCGCCGAAACGCTCCATGATGCCGGTCGAGGCCTGCACGAGATCGTCATAGCCGGTGTAGTCGCTGCGCGGACCGACGCCGGGGCCGCCGAACGCATCGAGGTGACACAGGATGATGCGGGGGTTGATCGTGCGGAGCGTGTCGAGTTCCAAGCCCAGACCGGCGAGTTGTCGCGTCGCGGCATTGATCGTGACGACGTCCACCTGCGCGACGAGCCGCCTCAGCACCTCGCGCCCCGCGTCGGTCTTGATGTCGACGAGCGTGCTCTCCTTGCCTCGGTTGCAGTAGAACCCCATGCCGACGGTGTTCCAGGGATCGAACGTCGGGGTGACGGCATCGAGCTTGATGACCCGGGCCCCGAACCGGGAGAGGGTGCCGGCCACCGTCGGACCTGCGATGACATTCGTCAGGTCGAGGATCGTCACGCCGGCGAGCCAGGGCTCCGGCCGCTCGGGCAGCGGCAGCCGTGGCGTTGGCCAAGGCCAATCGCCGTGGTCTTTCCCGAAAGCTGGGGGGTTCGGTTCGGATGAGGCGGCAGGCGGGCGGCCGACCGTGGCGGGCTGCCCGACGAGCCAGGCCAGCGGCCCCGGCTGCAGCATGCGACCGTGAACCGCGTCGCGCACCTCGGTGACCAGTCCCGCGGCGCGCGGATGCTCGGAATGCAGCCATTCCCGCGTGGTCCGGTGGGCGGCCGCGGGCGCCCCCGCCTCGCCGAAGAGACGCTCCCACGCGAAACTGTCCTTCGTGAGGAAGACCTCGGCCATCCGCGCCGACAAGCGGCCCGCCCACGGCTCGGTCATGGGATAGCCCTTGATCGAGCAATCCTCGCCATTCGGAAACGCGCCGATTGGCAGGAACGCGTCGGCCCTCGGCAGACCCTGCGCGACCATCTCGTCCCAGAGGCCGAGGACTTTCAAGGCGCGCTCGGCATGGGTCGCATGGGCGAGGCTGACCACATAGAATGGGCGCCCGTCGCGGCACATGTAGCTGCGGTAGAACGGGTCGAGGAAGCGCTGCACCTGCTGGTAGGACAGGTCCATCGGCATGCCCGCCGCGCGGCGGCGCTCGATCTCCCGCTCGCGCAGAGACTTGTAACGCCGCGGCAGGTTTTCGACCGACATCGCGTTGTAGACGAGCCCTTCCATCAGCGCCGCCGCGAGCGGCACCTCGACGATGTCGCCGACCCCGGTCGCGAGACGCGCCCGCAGGGCGAGCATCACCGACATGGCGCCGAACGCCGAGGCGTAGGCCGAGGCCAGCGTCAGGGGCGAATAGGAGGCCTCGATCCCCATCAGGATGCGGTTGAGCCCCATGTCGGTGAACTGCCCGGTCGCGGCCGCGACGACGCCTTCCCATGCCGGGATCGCGGCGTTCTCCGCGTCGTCGGCGGAGAACCCGGGCAACGACAGGTAGACAAGGCCGGGGTTCAGCGCCGTCAGATCGTCGGCCCCCAGGCCCAGCCGCGCCATGACGCCAGGCCGGAAATTCTCGATCACGACATCGGCCGAGGCCGCGAGGCCCCGGGCAGTCTTGAGATCGGCGGGGGTCTTCAAGTCGAGCGTCATGATCCGCTTGCCGCGATTGAGCACGGCGTTGGCCGGCGAGGACATCGACGGCCCGTCAGGCTTCTCGATGCGGATCACGTCGGCGCCCTGGCCGGCGAGGATCATGGCGGTGCCTGGCCCGGCGACATACTGGCCCAAGTCCAGGACCTTGATGCCGGCAAGCGCACCGGTCGCCGAAGGGGTGGTCACGGTCCGGGGTCCTCTGATGCGATCGAAGCCGAGGCCTTGGCTGCTCCGCCGAGGTGGCGCTGGAGAACGTTGAGCGTTATTCGCTCGACGAAAGAGTCACGCTCGACAAGGCCCCCGACCCACTCGCAGCTCGCGGCATTGAAGACCGAGCCTTTGCCGCGCGTGAAACAGGCGATCATGCCCGAGCCGCGACGAACCTTGTCGATGGCCGCAGCGTCGGTGCGGCGGAAGCGCTGATGCGCGATGGCGCGCGCGTCGGCATCGCCGATGAAGAAGACGGAGCCTGGATTGCCGTGATCGGCCTCTTCGGTTGTCGCCAACCCCATGGCGAGGATTTCGAGCGTGTCCGGCGCGCCGTCGCTCCCGGTCGCATAGGGCAGTCCGTCGCGGAAGGTGTAGTCGCAGCCGTCGACCTCGTAGCCGAAGATCTTAGCCTCGGCGCCCAATTGATCGCCGTAGTAAAGGTCTGTTCCGGCGAAGGCCCAATGGTCGGGACGGTAGACCGTGAACCCGCCCGATCCCCGCGGAACGCACACGCCCCATCCGGCGTAGATGCCGTTCGTGCCCGTCAACCCGAAGGTGTGCGTCCCCGGTCGTCCGACCGCGACATCGTCCCAGGCGGTGGTCAACAGGTGACGCTGCCCGGTGTCGCGCACCGGATCGCTGGCCTCGGCGTCGGTCTTGTAGCAGACTTGGCGGCGGCCCTCGTCCTCGATCCGGATCTGCCAGGTGAAATTGCCGCCGAACCGCGCGACATGCCCGCCGCTGTCGACGTAGGAATCGACATTATCGCGCATCGCCGCGCTCCAATATTCGTCATGGCCGACGAAAGCGACCGTGGCATAGCCATCGAGTAGGGCCGCATCGGCATGCAGGTCGTGCTGCGTGGCGACGTCGACGGTCAGCCCTTGGCTTTCCGCCCAGCGCAGGAAGTGGCGGTCGTAAGTTGCCCATCCGGCCGACGCGTATTTCTTGCTGAAGCCGTTGGCATAGGCCCAGTCCATGTGGGGATAGGCCGGGACCGCGCCGCGTTTTGGGGGCGTGCTCAGCGGGATGCGCGGCGCTCCCTCCGGGAGCCAGGCGAAGCCGCGGCTGAAGGGCCGCTGCGTGCTGACGACCGGACTCGCGCGGTTGCCGGCCTCGCCGGTGATGCCCTCGTAGAAGTTCGAGCCGCCCCAGTCGTTGTAGGCGACCCAGGTCGCGGTGGCGGTGACCAGCAGGATCCGGCCCTCACGCTCCCGATCGCCGGATCGGATCGCGATTGGAAAATGATGGTCGACGGGCGTTCCGTCGTCGCCGAACCCGCGAATGTGGATCACATAGCCGCCGCTGACCCAGTCGGACGGCACCACGATGCCGATCGCCGCCGGCCAGCCACAGCCGTTCACCGAGCAATCGAACGGCGTCGGATGGAATTGGCCGGGACGGTCGCGCTCGACGTAGACCTCGGTCTCGCGCCAGCCGTCCCGGTAGACTCGCAGGTCGTAGCGTTTGACAGCAGCCGTGCACACGTGGATGCGAACGGTTTCGCCCGGCAGGTAGGATAGTCGGTCGGCGTAGCACCAGGCTCCGATGCGCGTTTCGTCCGCGGCCGGGCGCTCGTAGAAATTCTCGAGCGTGGCATTCGGCCAGAGACCGTGCACGGTTGTGCCGCGATGCGGGCCACCTTCCAGGAAGCTGCTGATGACCATGTAGCCTTCGAACTCGACGGTTGCGACCGCTTCAATATTTCAACGGCACCTCCCCGCGGCTTCACATTTGCGGATAATGTTTTGACAAAATCGGACAATTCCGCAGGCCGCTCAAGCATTGCGCAAACTGCCTCGATTCCAGTCATTCCAGGCGGCGGGACAGCCTGTTCGCTTCACGGCCGGCAAGCGGAGGGCATGGCTTGCTCAGGCCTTTGCGATCGCTTCATTTGGCGCCTCGGCGATCGGCGCCTGAGACCGGTCGAGCACATAGATCTCCTTGCGGTCGTCGACGGGTTTGCACCCGAATTTCCGGCGGAACGCGCGCGAGAAATCCGAACTCGACGCAAATCCGCAGCCGGAAGCGATGTCGGTGACCGACAGATCGGTCTGCCGCAACATCAGCCGCGCCTTTTCAAGCCGCAACGTTCGATGGTAATCCTGCGGCGAATCGTCGAGGTGGGTCCGGAACAAGCGCCGCAACTCGCGTTCCGAGATCTTTTCCGCGCCGGCGATCGCGGCGATGTCGAGCCGTTCGTGGAGATGGCTGTCCATGAACTGCAGCAGGCGCCGGAGGCGCGGGTGTCGCATGTTCATCCGCTCCGATGCTGCCAAGCGCTGCGGACTCTCCGAGCCTCGAAGCCGGTTGTAGATGAATTGCTCGGCGACCGACGCGGCGACATGGCGGCCGACGCGCATGCCGATGAAATGCAGCATCATGTCCATTGCCGCGGATGCACCCGCGGCGGAGAAGCGGCGGCCGTCAATCTCGAAGATGCGTCCCGTCAGCTGGACCTTGGGGAACGCCTCGATCATGCTCTGCGCATTCTCCCAGTGGATTGTGGCTCTGCAGCCGTCGAGCAGCCCTGCGCGTGCCAGCACATAGGCGCCCGTCTCCACGCCGCCGATCATAGCGCCCTGGCGGTCGAGCTTGCGGAGCCAAGCTAGAATCTTCGGCGTGATGTAGAGATGCGGATCGAAGCTGCTGCAGACGATCACCATGGCGCAATCGACGACGTCCTGGATCGATCCGTCGACGTTGAGGGACAGGCCGTTTGAGGCTGTCACGGCCCGACCGTCGTGGGACACTACCATCCAGTCGAACGCCCGGCGCTGCAGCACCCAGTTCGCCTCGCGGAGCGGCTCTAGGGTCGACGTGAACGCGATCATCGCAAACTGTTCGAGCAGGAGCACCACGACCGGATAAGGAGGAGCTGCCGCCCCGCTGGTCATCGGGTCGTCCCTGACCGCTTGAAAGCCCGCACCCGGAGCGATCCAACGTCAGCCTCCCTTGAATTCCGGCGCGCTCCCGTGCGCCGCTGCGGCATCGTCATAGACCAGGACTGGAGATTAATAGTCCGGAAATGTCAAGCCCTTCGCGGAGGCGACCCAGGGCTATCGCATATGACTGTTGACAGCGAGGATTGCTGGCAAAGCTGTGGTGGTCTGTAAACGCGGGGTCCAGCGTTGAGGCCCTGCCATGGAAGAGTTCGTCGCCTGTTTTGCCGAGGTCGT
>JAABUQ010006128.1_pt1 | contig 18509 bp, 17 predicted proteins | sample 5560001 | NCBI WGS metagenome assembly JAABUQ01 (sample SAMN10711888, study PRJNA513371) | rock metagenome | isolation source: Antarctica rocks | place: Antarctica: Victoria Land, Finger Mt nord | collected 2015-12-18
GAATCTAGGTGGGGGGGAGGGTGAGTGAGAGGGGAGGGGTTGGGGAGGGGGGGGGAGGGGAGCGCACTTGAAGACGGGGTTGGAGCCGGCCGTGTAGGCGAGGGGTTTGGCTGGAGCCATGGTGGTAGGGTGAGGCGGGGAAGTTTGCTTTGGTGAAGTGTGAACGGGTTTGGGGAGTGAAAGGATTTGTAGATATTGTACGTGATGTGACGCCAGATTTCAATTGTGTCTCGGCCGAAATAGAGCCCCACGCCACAAACACAGCCGCCAACGCTTTACATTGTTTCGGACAGAGGAAAATGCGCAGACTAACAACTCATCGGTACTCGCTTGATCTTGAAATTGATGCGTGTTTACTCCGTTCGGCGCTTTGTGGTTACCTTGAGGTCGCCGTGGAATTGCGGAATTACCATGTCGTCCCAGACCATATCCTTCTCGGTTGTACCAGCCAGAACGAGTTCAAAGCGGCGGATGATGTACGCGATAGCCATATACATCTCCATGTAGGCCAAGCTAAAAACGCCGAGTCAGATTCATGCAAAGAGATAGGAATTTGGTTTAGGTTTTGACATACTTGATGCCCAGACAAGCTCGGCTGCCACGAGAAAATGCAACCATGTATTTTGTCTGCTCAGATATCTCGTTCGCAGGCTTCAGCCATCGCTCTGGATCGAATGATCGGGGGTCGGTGAATATTGATTCGTTGTAATGGACGTGGTAGATGGACATTCCTACTCGTGTGCCGGCGGGAATGAATCGCCCGTCTGGTAGACGGACGCCGCCTGCTGGTACTAGACGAGGTGTTCGTGATGCTGCCGGTGACCCGTAGCGAAGGCCTTCTTTGATGACGGCGGACTAGATGTATTATCATCGATTAATTCTCTCCCTTTGCGAACGGGATGGGCATGGGGGTTTCGCTGTTCATGACGTACGAGATAGGGTAGCTTCTCAAGCTCTGGATAAGGAACTTTGGAGTCTGGTCTGGGCATTACCGTTTTCAGTTCAGCTAGGAGGCGGTCGTGGATGACTGGGTTATATATGATGTTGAATATCGTCACCATGTTGGAAGTGCCAGTCGTGTCATTGCCCGCTGATAGGATCGTGAGAATCTCGTCTCGAAGCCCCTGTTTATTCGGAGCCACGTATCCCTTCTCCGGAATCGGGATCAAAAGCCGCTCCATCAACGTTGGGAATGGTGGTAATTTTCCGTTCTCCTTGTTCTTTATGAATTCGTCAATCTTTTCAGCCGCGACCTGGTCAATGTCAGATACATGCTATATTCCACAGAAAAGGTTCCTGACCCGCTCCAATTCATGTCCCATTTCCACATCGTGTGATATCCTTTTGGCGATCCAGTGGGGAAGATTGGCTAAATGTCTGAAAATTGGGAATGCTTTGATAATGTGCAGGCTTGTGAGATAAGTAACGAAGACGCGAACAGGCAAAGCACGAAACTCAGGGTCTTGCAATGCGTTGACAGACTTGCCAAAAGCAAATTGAGAAACGGTGTCTTATCCTTCTGTGTCAGCCGTCCAACTTCGATACGTTTGGAGGCTGACTTACCCATTGCCAGAGATTTGAGGGCCCATTCCAGGTAGACTGGCTTCCCAGCAGCATAGAATTCATCAAATCGTTCGGAACACTCGTCAATGTTGTTCAGTAGCAGGGGCTCAAGCTTTGCGATGTTGCTCTTGGCAAAAAGCATATCCAGGGGAGCACGTCGTATCTTGTGCTTCACGGGATCGCATTCGGCGAGTGTGCTTGACGGCGCCCCTAAGACCTTGTGCATCTCTGGATCTTTGTAGTATTTGCTACCTACGCGATACAATTCATGGTAAAAATCCGGGTCGTATACGTGGATTTCGTTCGGTCCCATCCGTATCGCAGGACCTGAACTTGTCATTACCCCGTCATATTGACAGATCTCTGGACTCTTACCCAATCTTTGATGCATCTCCTCCAGCTTGAAGAGAGTTTGGCCCCGCCGCCCTGGAGTTGTTCCGATGTTCCAGTACGCCTCCCAGCTTCTTGTGGTCAGTCTGAGTGAACCGCGAAAAGAAGAGAAGTTACGTACTACTCTCCAACGGCTGCCCACTTTGACCCCGGGAAGATAGATAGAGGGCTAAAATAAATGAGGTAAACAGCTCGTACGGCATGATACAAGGCAAATGCTACCAGCACTATAATCCATGGGCTAACAGGAAGCTGAGCGCTCCCATCTTTGAGTATGGAAAGCATGGCTATCTCAAGTTACGTAGGAAGGCGACGCTAGGGAAGATGAGAAGCAAGACGAGAGCATTCGTTATTTGATGGAGAGGAACATAAATGGCAAACGCTCATAGACGGTTTAGAGTGGGCATTGATTGAAGCGATGTCTCGGCCGAATTCTGAGGCTCGAGTTTAATGAAACACCGCCTCAGCATGTTGCCAACACGTCGTGCCCGGGGGACATAGTCGACTCCGACAACAGTCTATTTTGGCATCTACAAGACCATTGAATTTTCAGTTTAACATGATATCGCGAACGACGACTGCCGAGGATCGTTAATTGTTGTGTTTGGTCGGTTGAAGGACGAAAGGAAAGATATATTACACACCTGGTACGGCGCTAGTGCTAGTGCAAAGAATCGCATACAGAAAGACGATGGCTTCTTCTTGGATCTCACCAGCTCCGAAGGGCTCGAACATTTCCTCTATACCTCACATAAATACCGCGCAGCTTCCATCACGACAACTTCTCGACTCCACCCAATATACAGTCTTGTCCATTGCCTTGGCGGTAATTACTGTCTGTTTTCCAAAGCGTAGCGCTCTACGTAGGGGCTTCTTGCTCCTACAGATCGCCTTGGTCTTTCAGGCGTTTCTTGCGATTCCACCAACGGATGTCCCTAACACCGCCGTCACATACACCTTTGGCATCCTTCTTACGAATTTCACCGCGCGATTTATCGATCGACTATACCTACACGTGCCAGAGACAGAGTTTCATCGGATTAAAGAAGATGGCACCAAAGAAGACGCGACCAAGCTCTCGGGGCATTCAAAATTCCTCTGGGCCTTTGAGCTCTTATTCGTCACTCGTGGAGTGGGATGGAACTGGCAAGTCTCTGGGATACCCAAACAGAAGCCTCAAACACGGTCTCAATTTCTAGCCGTCCGGCTCGCAAAATACATTGCCATGTATGCTGGCCTATACATCGTTGGTTTGATGTGTCAAAATATCCGGAATGAATTTGCAAGCATCTCATACGGACCGCTGCGGGAAGGGCTGGTTTCTGTGACTCAGAGCTCCCTATTCCTGTACCATTTCATAGTCCTAGGATACGCCATTGCTATTTATTCGCACTTTGGAATGTGGACTTTGCCACTATCGCTCCTTTGTGTAGGATTGAAGGTTGGTCCACGGTCTTGGCAAAAGCATGAAAATTGGCCGCCGAATTTTGGTAGCCTGAATGAGGCATACAGTGTCCGACGTTTCTGGGGGTACGCCATTCACGCAAAGACCTCTACGCTTGCTCCCAGATATGAATACACACTAACGCTGTTATAGATACACCTGGCATCAGCAACTAAGAAGAATAGTTGGCGTACCACCTACAAAGCTGATAGCTCTCGCACCCTCGTCTTTCATCAAGTCCAAAGGACGCGTCGCTCGCCTTGGAAAGCGTTACTTCCTTGTCCTTGCTTCGTTCGTCGTTTCCGGCTGCATCCATGCCGGCGGAAGCTACGCTGTTACGCGTGCAAAAGGCCTGCCAATCTCCGATGGCGGGGAGATTAGATATTTCCTACTACAAGGAGTGGCAATCATAGTTGAAGATCTCGCCTGCTGGGTACTCGGTATTGATGACCAAGCTGCGAGTAAGCCAACGACCTTGAGACGATGGGCTGGCTATACAATCACCGGGTCTTGGTATATCTGGTCGAGGGTTGCGCTAAAGGCAGTACCTCTTGCATTAGCCCACGGTATAAGAGATGAACGAGGTCCACTCTTTGCAGCTTTAGAGCTTGTCGAGAGAGGTGCTGTCGCGGTTCCTGGGAACTTTGTTGCCGTCGCTTTGGGAGGATTCCCACTGGAGTGACCGTCTCGGTCTACCCAGAAACAGCAATAGAGGTTCGGACGTCGGGAGATTCCAAGTCTACAGACACCCATGTTAGGAGCAGGCTTTGTGGAGTGCACAAGCGTCATGGACGATTACCATCAATACTTGAAAAACGTTGTCTAAAAATGCTGAGAATTCTCTTAAAAATATTGTAACAGGTACTGCGCTCATTGTCTAGGCATCAGTCCTCCGTCTTCCGCGGAAATGAAACACAGGTCTTCCATCCTGCTACGAGGAAGCCCTGCGACAGATGGGCTACTACGGAATTCCAAGGCAGGTGTGCGGAAGTGGTACGATGCCTTCTAAGTCATTGCGACTGTGGTTTTCTATCTCTCTACTTCATCTGAGACATGTCCGAACGGAGGATCACCATGACTCGCTAATTCGTGACATGTCATTTGGCTCTCCCTTGTTTTCAATCTTTGAATATCCCACCACGTCGACCAGTCAAATTCTGAGTGACCTGCTCCGCCATCACCACGCTTTGCCATTGTGAGCCTTTTTGTCACCCCTTGACTGCTCCTCTTTTCTTATATAGTAGAAGGCGACTGGATATAGAAAATCGAACAGGTGAGTATTGAAGAACAAGAACATAAAATACGGCGAGAAGGCATAACCAAAACGCTCGGGCCAGTAGTATCCTCGCCAATAGAGAGCAATGGCAGCGGCTATTGTACCGAGCATTCGTGTCGACCTAACATTGTTTCTATTCTCAGCAAATACGAACACACTGTGCTAAAAGGGTAAGAGACTCACCAAATTCCCCAGGAGTGTCCGTTGCTGGTACCCCGGGAGACCAATTGTGCGAAACAGCCAATGTTAATGAGGACCTGCATTGGCCAGGCGGTGAAGGGAACCACTCTGCGTCCGACGAATGGTACGAATGTGGCCGCTATTGAAAGGTGGAGGAACAGGCAAAAGATGCACCCGAAGAATATGATCCAGCCCAAGTTGTTCGCAACCAGTGGTTGGTGTTTCCATTCTCTTTTGCCATATTTCACAGTCGCATAGACCAGAAATGCATCGACTATCATCCACTGCCCGAAGACGATCTGATTGACAAGGCCTGGGGCATACACGAAACCGAAGACTGCTTCCCAAGCAATATTCAAGCAAAGACAGTAGATCGGCATAGAGTATGACTTGTCCTTGAAGCTCCTGGTGGTCATCAAAATATATGCGGCCGACCAGAGAATTCCAGAAAGCGCCGTGAAGGCATCAGGTACAATCTTTGCGTGCCAGTAAGGGGGATTGTCTCCGTCGTACGCAGCGTTGGCCGCAGCCCATTCTTCCAATGCAAAAAACCTCATTCTGTGCAGTCTTGAGGCCTACGTCGATAATCTGACTGACGGGAATATCCCCAGCATAATGAATCCCGTATTGCAGAATCCTAAGCTAGAATTTGTTGCTTTTCGGCCGAAACTCGGTACTGTGGTTTCACATATCTCGAGTGGTGTTGTATTGTGTTGTCGCATCCGCAGCCTCATTTGAAACGTTGGTATTCGGATTACGCTGACATTCGGCCGATGAAGTGTACAGATACAACCGAGCACTGTTGAGCGATTTCTGACCAGTGCTCTAGGAAGTTGGTTTGGAAGGGCAGTCCGACTGATAGATACCTGGGCATTTCCATCTTATCTACTATGCATTGACTTTTCATCCTCGTCTTGACCAAGTACTAACACTTCCTGTTGACTGTCTTTACCTCTATTGATTCATATTCATAGACGCCACCATGCCTGTCTTAGACGATGAAATTACAACTTCATGTGGGGCGTCTGCTGTCTTCACACCTAACGATCAGGGAACCACTACGCCAGCGTCGCCACCTTCGTCCATCTCGCCGGCAGAATCCGATTTGAACTCTGAAACGGACGACATCGCCATCATAGGATATAGCTGCCGGGTTCCAGGGAAGAATGACTCCCCAGCGCAACTATGGTCCTATCTGCTCGCCAAAGGGGATGCTTCCGGCGAAATGCCCAGCATGCGTTGGGAACCATATCATAAACGTCAGGCCGGGAACTCAGAGATCCTTTCGAAAACCACTTCGAAAGGCTACTTCCTCGACAGACTCGAAGATTTCGACGCCTCCTTCTTCGGCATATCACCAAGGGAAGCGGAACAAATAGATCCACAACAAAGGATCACATTAGAGACAGTCTGGGAGGCTCTCGAGCACGCCGGGGTTCCACCGCAAAGCCTTTCAGGATCCGACACTGCTGTCTTCATGGGTGTCAACTCTGATGATTATTCCCGGTTATTACTTGAGGATCTACCCAAAGTTGAAGCGTGGATGGGAGTTGGTACTGCCTTCTGTGGAATACCGAATCGAGTAAGCTATTTGTTAGACTTGATGGGACCTAGCAGTGCTGTGGACGCCGCATGCGCTTCATCGCTTGTCGCTGTCCATCATGCCCGACAAGCTCTATTGGCAAAGGAGACGTCACTTGTAATCGCTGGAGGGGTCAACGCTCTGATTGGGCCCGGCTTGACCAGGGTCCTTGATACTGCAGGTGCCGTGTCGGCAGATGGACGTTGCAGATCCTTCGATGAGTCCGCGAAAGGATATGGCCGAAGCGAAGGCGCTGGAATCGTGATCATGAAGCGACTAGCAGATGCTGTGCGAGACGAGGACCGGATTCTCGCAGTTCTCAAAGGGTCTGCAGTCGGAGCTGACGGTCGAACAAACGGTATCATGGCACCAAACCAATACGCGCAGGAGCGAGTAGCCAAACAAGCTCTAAAGGCTGCAGGAGTCTCTGCCAGCACCATTCAATACGTCGAAGCGCATGCCACATCTACTCCGATTGGCGATCCAACCGAATGCGCGGCCATGGCCAATGTTTACGGATCAGGGGCACGCCAGCCCGGCTCCGCACCTTGCATCATAGGCTCCATTAAGTCCAACATTGGTCATTTGGAGGCAGGTGCCGGTGTAATGGGGCTTATCAAGGCCATCATGGTCTTGCAGGAAGGCATTATCCCCCCACAAGCCAATCTCGTTAAGCCCAACTCCAAAATCGATTGGGCGAAGTCTCTCCTCCAAACCGTCACAGAAGCAACTCCTTTACCTAGTTCTCGCTTCCCACAGAGAGCAGCGATAGCGAGCTATGGGTACGGTGGTACTGTTAGCCATGCTGTGATTGAAGCCGCTCCCGCACAGATACCATCAATTCGCACTGTGCTCTCTCGCTCCCAAAGCGACAAAGAAACTACAATCCTTCTACTTTCCGCGCCCTCGTCAAATCGGTTGAAGACCGTTGCTTCCCAATTGGCCCAATACATCGCCACTTCCGAACACTTGAAGAGCAGTGAGATCGGCCTAAATTCTGTCGCATACACTTTGGCTGTAAAGTTTGGGCATCACAGATCTAGGACTGCTATTATCACTGATAGCCCAACGGAAGCGGTGGACCTTTTGAATGAGGTTGCCCAAGGCCGGCAGGCTCCTCAGATTGTCAGCGGTCGCACACTCTGCAAGAATGACAGCAAAGGTAGCGTCTGGGTATTTTCTGGACACGGCGCCCACTGGAAGAACATGGGTCTTGCGCTCCTGGATCAAGAGCCAGCTTTCACAGAGGTTGTGCGCCATCTAGAGCCGATCATTCAAAGGGAGATGAATTTCTCTGCCATCACAGCCTTGAGGACTGGCCAGTTTGAAACCACCGACAAGGTTCAAGTCTTGACTTTTGTGATGCAAGTCGGTCTTGCAGCAGTCCTGAAGGCTCGTGGAATACAACCTCGTGCCATTGTTGGTCACAGCCATGGGGAAATCGCTGCATCTGTTACTGCTGGTGCTTTGACTTTGACTGAAGGTGCTATGGTATGCTGTATCCGAGCTCGCTTGTACCGGACCGTCGCTGGTGCTGGCGCCATGATTCTCGTCAACATTCCATACAGGGAGGCCGTCCAGGAGGTTGGAGATCGTGATGATCTTGCTGTTGCGATCGATTCTTCCCCGAGCTCTTGCGTTGTGTCCGGGACACTGACAGCGATTGAGACGGTTTCTTTTTCATGGGCGCAAAAAGGGATTCAGGTTCGAGTCGTGAAGTCTGACACGGCGTTCCACAGCCCCATGCTGTTGCCTCTGGTAGCACCTCTGAGAGCTGGCTTGAAGGGCTTGTTGAGTCCAAGAACACCATCGATCCCCCTTTACTCTACTTCAGCTTCAGACCCCCGAAGCCAGAATATCAGGGATGCTGAATACTGGACCAACAACATGGTCAATCCGGTCTTACTTAATTCTACAATCAAAGCAGCCGCCGAAGACGGATTCAAAGTTTTCTTTGAAGTTTCTAGCCACCCAATCGTGTCTCACTCCATTTCAGAGATCTTGCTTGATGCCGAGGTTTCAGACGCTCTGGTCATACAAACCCTACTCCGCAACAAGGACACCCACAGGAGCTTGCTCTCCGCAATCGGAAAGCTACACTGCGTTGGCGAAACTATTGACTACAAGAGCTTTCTCTTCGGAAAGTGGCTGCACGATGTGCCAGGCACCATTTGGGAGCATCAGCCATACTGGCGAACAGTCACTGATCCGACCGAGAGGAGGGCTACCACTCATGATGTTCACGCCCACGTCCTTCTAGGTGGCCGTACAGCTGTGAATGGGACCAACACCGTACTCTGGCAGACTTTCTTGGACCCTGACACAAAGCCATTCCCAGGTCGTCATCCTCTCCATGGTGCCGAGATTGTTCCCGCCGCTGTGCTCCTCAATACCTTTCTTTCCGCTGCTCCTGGACGACTGTTGCGCAAAGTATCCTTGCGCATGCCCGTGGTCGTGGGCCCGCCACGAGAGGTCCAAGTTGTATTCGAAGATCATCAGATGAAGATCTCGTCGAGGTTGACCGGATCTGAAGATAAAGGGACCGAAGATACAGGATCCTCTTGGCTGGTGAATACCACCACTCAGGTGTCACCTCCCCAGGATGATGTTGCGACGGCGGAATGGATGGACATGCCTCAACTCAAAGACAGAATATCTACCCGACTGCCTGACAATTTCTCTGTTGAATACCTCGCCAACGTTGGTGTCTCCGAGATGGGCTTCCCCTGGAAAGTCCTCGAACATTTTGGGGACGAGAATGAAATGCTTGCGAGGATCCACGCAGATCCAGAGGCTAACCCTTCGAAGCATTGGTATGGATCATCTTGGGCTTCCATCTTAGATGCAGCAACCTCCGTCAGCTCCACGATCTTCTTTAAAGAGCCACTTCTTCGGATGCCAACTGCCATCGAACAAGTCTCCCTCGTCAAGAATATGCCAACTCCTATGACTTGCTACATCTACGTCAAAAAGGCCGAGGGCGCCTGTGCGGCTGACGTCTTCATTCTCAGTGAGTTCGGACGTGTCATGTGCAAGTTTGAAGGCATTAGATTCGCAGGCATTGAAGGCAATTCTGAAGCACGCAAGTCTGATAAAGGTCTCGTGCACAAGCTAGCCTGGCCTCCCGCCCACCTTTCGGAGACTCCTCTCCGCTTTAAAGAAGTCATTTTCGTTGTCAATGAGTCCTCGTCTCTTCTTAGAAGCTACCAAACACGGCTCGAGTTGCTTGGATATCGGTGCACGACAGTCTCTGAGCCGGAAAAGATACGGGACAACGGACAAGATTCCATCATCGTTTTCATACCCAATGGAGCAGAGAAAGGAAGTGATATCTACGACGTTTCAGCGAAGTCTTGCGACAGGCTCTCGCGGATAATCAAACTCCTCACTGCAAGATCTTCGCAGTCTAAGGCTTTCTGCATCACACAAAACGTGTCCAACAGCATCAACTCCCGGGCGCTTTCTCAAGCGGCTCTGCTTGGTCTCGCTCGTATCATTCGATCAGAAGAGTCTGAGGTCTTTGGTGGGCTTATTGACGTTGAGGATGATCAATTCCCAATGCAAGCCATCAAATATGTCCAGGGCGTCGATGTTATCAGAATTGAAGACTCGGTAGCACGAAACGCACGCTTGCGGCCATTCGCAGAAGAGGTGAGCAATTCAGCAAAGACCCGCAGCCCTTTCCGGCTTCAATCTCATGGCACATATGTGATCACTGGTGGGCTTGGGGCATTGGGACTTGAAGTTGCCTCTTACCTTGCGGAGAAAGGTGCAAAGCGACTTGTTCTTGTGTCCCGACGAAGGCTGCCCCCGCGACGTCAGTGGAACTCGCGAAAGCATGACATGGAGATACAACATATCCTTGCACTTGAGGAAACGGGGCTCTCCATTCATGCAGTATCCGTCGACATGGCCGCTTCCGACGCTGCTTCTCAGCTCCTGGATGCCTTGGATAATCTCTCACTTCCTCCGGTCCTCGGCGTTGTTCACGCAGCTGGGACACTGGCAAACCAAATGATTACAGAAACAACTCCCGAAGCCTTCAACTCAGTCATTGCGCCGAAGATTACCGGTGCCATGGCTCTACACGAAGCTTTCCCGCCCATGACATTGGATTTCATGGCTCTTTTCTCGTCATGCGGGCAGCTTCTTGGCTTCCCAGGTCAAGCTTCCTACGCAAGTGGGAATGCTTTCTTGGATGCCCTAGCTACACATCGACGCAACTTGGGAGACAATACCATCAGCATGATGTGGACCAGCTGGCGCGGACTTGGAATGGCAGCCAGCACCAAGTACATTGACGCCGAGCTTCACGCCCGAGGCATCACTGACGTGCCCAGAGACGACGCATTCATGGCTTGGGAGCAGATTTTCAAAAATGACACGGATCATGCTGTCATCCTACGGACGCTCCCAGTCAAAGGCGACGACCCTTCGCCCCATCCAATTCTTGATGACATACTTGTGCGACATCGCACCGCAGCAACAGGCCATGTGGAGGAGCAGAGCCAGCCCGAGCCATCAAGTGGGCCAGAACTTGAAGCTTCCGTTGTGCAGAAGGTCACCCAGTGTGTGGCTTCGACTCTATCGCTCTCTGAAGAGGCTGTAGACCCTCACGCGGCACTGATAGAGCTGGGGATGGATTCTGTCATGATGGTGGGGCTGCGAACACAGCTTCAATCGGCAATGAAAATGAAGGTTGGGCCAACTTTGGTTTGGAATTGCCCGACAGTGAATCATCTTGTGTCGCATTTCGTGAAGGAGAAGACAAAGTAGAGGAAGACACATTGGTGTCGGCGTTCAGGGTATGATACCCAGGAAGACCTGCATTGATGGCGCTCTGCAGCATGTGCCGATCAATGAGTTCTCCTTATCTGTTTCGGAGAGGAAGACCATGGAGGAACAATGGTCCTGGCGTTTAGATCTAGTTATTAAGGCCAAAGCATAGATAGATACTATAGACGATGATACACCAAAATTCTCCACTGCTCAGTGTCATCCTTTCCTTCTCAACCCTGAATGATAGAGCAGCTTGAGCATTACTAAAACCACACGCCCGTCGAGCAAAGCTTATTTGTACTTTAGATATTGACGATTACATCCTCTACTTGAGATATCTAGGAACACATTACTTCACTTCGTCCCTCATGCTGCAACTGTGGGCATACAACTTGAATTAGCATGGTAAGGTCCACATGAACGCAGCAATGATTCTCGTGCTGGCCAATGAAGGTGGCGGAGTACAGGGCAGCAAAGATTCTACATGGCATTAATTTCCAGCAATACCACAACGTACACAGCCTGAACGAATAGGTCCGCTGCAATCGTTTGGCTACAATGAGGCATATTGACATCTTCTCGCTCGGTTCTCTGGGCTTTGGCCGAATGGTTTTGCCTTCGCTGCGTTGTGTTGGTGTGTTCAATTTGTGTGTGTTTCGGCCGAAAGCTATTGTTCGTACTACAAACCGACCATGTTCGGACTCAGAGATTGACGTTGGGGGCTCAGCTTGATGGATGCGTTGTCCTTCTCAATGTGGCGGCTCTGAAAATCTTGTGTTTTCACACTTTACAGTTGTAAATTTCCTGGATTTTGTATTTCAGCAAAAACACCACTTTGAAGCGTCATTCGCCTGTTCTCTGACATCTGACATCGCGACCAATTACCAATCATGATTTCGATGCTCCTGATCGAAGTGCTGTTTGCGGTCTTTGCGGGGACTCTCTACGTCTTGATATTTCCAGGGCGACGAGGCAAAAACTTCCCTCCAGGTATGGTGTTTACCCAACCCAGCAAAAGGCGAGGGGACATCATGATTGACATCCTCGATGCCAGGTCCCCCGACTTTACCACTGATTGGAAATCTCCATCAGCTGCCCACCACTGGCGCTCACTTCAAGTAAGCGGGTAGAAACCAACTTGGCTCTAGGTTACATGAATTGACAACTTCAAAAGGTTCACAGAATGGGCTCAGCAATATGGCGGAATCTTCTCGCTCAAAATCTTCTCATCGACAGCAGTGGTCATCACAGATCGGGCTATGGTCAAAGCACTCATTGACAAAAAGAGTGCCATTTACAGCAGCAGACCCACGTCTTATGTGGGACAGGAACTAATCACCCGTGGGGATCATCTACTGGTCATGAATCACGGCGATAAATGGAGGAAGTTCCGCAAGCTTGTACATCAGCAATTTCACGAGACCCGCTGTGAAAGGGAACATATCACACTTCAGAACGCCGAAGCTGTACAGATGCTGCGAGACTTTTGCGTTGCGCCTGAGAGCCTGATGCAGCATCCAAAACGCTTCAGTAACAGCATTATCATGACTCTACGTAAGTATCACTTCACCCCAGACGCATATAGCACACAACTGACCTCTTCCAATGCAGTGTTTGGTATCCGTAGCGCCACTCCAACGACACCCCAATTGGTCGAACTGTACGAAATGATGGAGGAGTGGTCCAAAGTGATGGAAACCGGAGCTACGCCTCCAGTCGATATCCTCCCGATCCTAAAGTACGTCCCCGAAAGTTGGCTCGGCAACTGGATTACTCGTTCTCGCAACGTTGGCAAAGCCATGGATAAGCTCTACGGGAAAATGGTCGCGCGTGTCGTCCAACGCCGTCATAAGATTGGCAGCGCTGGATCCTTCCTCGATGGTGTCCTCGACCAGCAAGAAAAGCTCCATCTCAATCAGAACGAATTGAACTTTTTATGTGGTGTCTTGATGGAAGGTGGCTCCGACACCTCTTCATCCATCATCCTCGCTTTCACCAACGCCATGATCAAATACCCCGAAGTGCAAAAGAAAGCACAACTGGAGATCGACTCTGTCCTCGGAGAGGATCGGTCGCCCGTCTGGACTGATTTCGCCAAGCTGCCATACATAAACATGATAGTCAAAGAAACGATGAGGTGGCGTCCTGTTACACCTCTCGCCTTTCCCCACGCTTCAAGTGAAGAAGACACGATCAACGGCATGCACATTCCCAAAGGCACAACTGTAATCCTCAACACCTGGGGCTTGCATCACAATCCTAACGACCCCCTTGATCCTTCAATCTTCGAACCCGAGCGTTTCGCAGGCCGCAAACTCCTCGCTCCCGAATATGCCATCTCCGCAGATTACGCATCGCGTGACCACTACGGATACGGAAGTGGCCGTCGTATCTGCCCTGGCATTCATCTCGCAGAGCGCAATCTGTGGCTCGCGATGGCGAAGTTGCTATGGGCATTCTCGTTCGAGGAGAAGGATGGGAAACCTGTGGATGTGGATGTCCGGACTGCGTATTCTGAGGGATTCTTGTGCTGTGCGAAGCCATTTGAGGCAAAGATCCAGCCCAGATCGGAGAGACGGAGGGTGACAATTATGAGAGAATTTGAGACAGCAGAAGGGGAAGTTTTCTCCAGGTATGAGATTTAAGACTCAGGAGTGCCTCGTCGCGAATGGGGCAATTGCTTTTGTATGGACGTTTTTGGGGTGTCGTCTAGTCTGTGCATCGATGTATCGCGTAGAGCTAGATATCATTTATTGCGCTTTGCAATACCTATTCTGCGATCATCTTTGACCCCCAACAGCGAAATCTGCAAAAGGGTTCTTTCAGCAGCCAACTAGGGGACTCGGAGTCACTTCGGATCTCCGGATCTTCGGGGTCGCCCGTTCCTTAATCACCTCACTTAAATTTGCCTTCTCCTTCTCCTTCTCAATGCCTTATTGCAATCACCCACCATTCTCTCGATCATGCTCCCAAGACTGCTCTCACGAACAGCGAAAGCGGCGCTCCCTTATGTGTACAGCCGTAGCGCTCCGCTATACCGCCCGGTGCTCCGTGGTACCCAAAGCCCGCAATGTTTGGCAAACCCGTGGCGAACATACTCTGGCAAATCCTCCATCGACGAGAAGATTGAGGAAATACAGGAGCTGTATGGCCCCGGATCCTTCCTCCAATTTCGACTACAATAATTCCATCTTTACCACTGCTGACCGTCCTAGGTACGCTACCGCGACGGACGAATTCGAGATTGCCACCGAAGAAACAGAGAAACAAACTGTCTATGCAGCCGATGATCGTACTGCTGCGCAAGAAGAGCTCGCAAAATTGAATAAGGTGTTTGAAGAGGCTGTGAAAGGAAATGGAGGTGAGGAAATAAAAAGGCGTGTAGGAGGGAGAATAAGAGAGTTAGATAGGGCTGTCGAGGCGCTGCTTGAGAGGGCGAATGAGCAGGGGGGTTAAGTGGTCAAGAGTAAAAAGCCATGGATTTGAGGGATTGTGAGCGGGAATGCCCTAAGAACCACCAAGCGTACGCTCATCGGCCGATTTTGTGAATTACGCCTACGTCACCCTTCCACCCATCCTCGAAGTGATTAGCCTCGATGCTTACTAGCATACGTCCTTGTGCTCGGTGTCTGATGGCAATTCGAAGGTGCCTAAAGAGTAGACACAGGTCTACACCATTATGGGCCTCGAGAGAGTGGGAGGGCTGTGTTTCAAAGAAAGGTCTCGATTTCGTCTATGTCTTCGTAAACACCGCTCGCCATTCCTGGACCTGATCAAATTGAACGCCCTGGTCACACACAGAACCCTCTGATCACCCACGAATCGCTGTTGCGTTTCCCTTCTGTGCTATACCTGTCGACGCGGCCCGCAAAGCTGTATGAATCAGCGCTCGCAGATACACCCGCGTGATCAGCAACTCGACCAAAGCAATACCCGTCATGTACAGCCCAAGCATGATGTTTGCCTTGAAGATCTTTGCTCCTGACTTGCGGCTGTTCATGTCCAATGAGATGACATGCCAAGGTAGATTCAAGGCCCAAACGCCAACGCCAAATACCCAGAAGATATAGGACATGTTGGCCTTGAGGGCTGTAACGGCAAAAAAGGCAACTTGAAGGACGGCGAGCCCTGCAAGAAAGATCCACGTTTTGTCACCAAGCAATACCGCAATGGATTTGACTCCAATCTTTTTGTCGTCCTTGTGGTCTTGAGTTGCATAGAACACGTCAAAATAGATGACCCAGCTCATTGTCGCTGCAAACAGCGGAAGTCCTTTCTCCAAGCCGTTCAGATCGTTGGTGACAGCAACCCAACCAGGGAAGACAGCGGCTCCGATGACGGCTCCAAGAATGACCTGTGGGAACTGGATATAGCGTTTCATGAATGGATAGACCAGGCTGAGCACCCAGATGGGGATGAAGGTGATCACCCCCGATTTGCCGAGCGTGAGATATGTGACACCAAAGATGACCGGGATCCAAGCGAAGAAAGCCGCGACTGCCTCGCCATAACTGATCATTCCCGATGGCAAAGGACGGGTCTTGCAGCGTTCCACTCCTTTATCGAGTTTCCGGTCGCAAATATCGCTGCAGACCAGAGTCAGTAAACAGAAGATCGACAAGAACAAAACAATGTACTTACTTGAATGTACACATTGCACAGTGAGTGAACGTGACGCTAATCCATATCCCGAAAAGCGCACGGCAGAATGTCCACAGGTCTAGCCGTATATCCAGCGTTCCAGCCGCTAGACAGGCACCCCAGACTGGAGGCATATGGTATCAGCTATGACCTTGAGATTGAACAGTGAACAGAAGCACTCACCGGCAGGATACCAGCACAACCAAGCCTCTCGAGTATGAAGGCGTGCCAGTTCCCAGACGCCACGAACGACATCCCGATTTGAGCCGTTGTCTTCCGTATGCGGGACACCTTCGATCTTTTCATTGCGACGAAGCCGGGGTTTTCCGCCATCGACTGGTTCCAAGAAGCTAACGGTTGCATTGATGCTCATGGTGATGTGGGTCAAAACACAAAATTTGGGTGAAATTCTTGGGTCCTGTCTCGTATACTACGCAACCTCAGAAGCCATCCTGGATCTATTTACATATCTATTGCGCGACTCCAACACAAAAATCTCACGCAAAATCCTCTCACACGGGCTGAATGGGAGGCATTGCTGATGTTTCGGACGAGAAGCACTGTTACATTAACCACGAGTCTAGCCTCTTTCGGCCAAACTTGAAATTCGGCCGGTAATTAATACCTTAGCTCTGTTTTTACACAGCTTTGGCATTAGAAACGGTAAATTTGAAGAACAAACATTGAATTGAAAAATTCCGAATAATGTTTCAAGACACTGCCTCTTTCATGTTGTGTTGTAATCTCTTCCTTCCTCCCCCAACCCCCTCCACTGCACCTTTACCTGTATGATCGTCGGGTTTTCGGCCGAGCGCCCCTATTGCTCAGAGTATTGTGATCGTGTTGGCTCCTCATCTCCATCAGATACAGCCATGTTTCAACGAAAATTGTGCCAAAATTAGATGCTAGTTCATGTTGTGAAGGCACAAGAATCTCGAGAATCATATTGACTATACCCACTTGTACCTTCATTTCTCTTGCAGTCTTCGTTTTTTCACTCACCGATAATCTCTCATTACCAAACCTCGCCAAAATGAGGACCACACTTCTTACTTGCATCTCTGCGTTCTTTGCCTTTGGTTATTGTGAAGCAGCTCAATTGAGCCCACAAGCATCTCAACTGAGCCGACGAACTGGAGATGCTAAAACAGTCCTCACTAGTCTAGGGGTCGATACCACCAAGTACGCTCCTATAGAGGGTGACGCTACTCGAACGTGCGAGATTTTTGGACTTCTCTTCCCCAAGAATGAGACGTTCACAACCCAGTCCCCCTACTTTACCCCTCTCTACGAAGTCCCATGGTGAGTTCGCTCGAAGAAATCAGAACCTTTTTACAACGCCTAACAGTCTTGCGATTAGGTCACAAACCTGCTGGCAGAAGCCAGCTTGTGTCGTAACACCAAATTCTCCGCAGGAACTCTCTGTGATCGTCTTAGTTTTGACCACCCTCAAGACCAAGTTCGCCATCAGAGGAGCGGGCCACAAACCCTCTCCCGGTTTCAACAGTATCGGCTCCGACGGAGTGCTTATCGCTCTTCAAAATCTCAACTGCCTTTCCATCAGTGCTGATAAAAAGACTGTGACTGTCGGAAGTGGTAATCGCTGGACCAATGTGTACGATTATCTTCGACCCTACAAGAGACAAGCGATTGGTGGCCGAGAACCTATGGTTGGAGTGCCGGGGTTCCTTTTGGGAGGTATGGCTGCCGCTCCTAGCGTGATCTCGAAGTATTCGGAGACTGATGGATTTTGCTACAGGTGGGGTCAGTCTTTTCGTCAATAGCTGGGGTCTTGCGATTGACAATGTGGCACGTTTCGAGGTATGCAAAATTCATCTCGGCAAATCACGCCTGGTACTTGCTAAGCCGGAATGGCAGGTGGTCCTGATGGATGGCTCAATTGTCAACGCAACCCGACAGGAGCGTGCGGATTTATACAAAGCTCTCAAGGGCGGCATGTCGAATTTCGGAATTGTCACCGAGTTTGAGCTCATAACTAAACCTAGCAAGCCCGTCTATTACTCAGGATACCAGTACAGCGCCCAAGACACACCTGCTTTCCTCGGGGCCTACGGCGACTATCTTGCCGACACACGCACCGATCCGAAATCCAGCATTCAAATTGCAGTCACGCCCGCCGGCACCACTGCTTTCATAGCCTACGACAAGGCCGTGGCTACGTCCAAAGACTTCGCGCGATTCGCCTCCATCCCCAAGCAAAAAACACTGATACCTCCCACAAACGGTACTCTGGACCCAGTCTTCGCTCTCGGAAGCAAAGCCACAACCCTGGGATCGTAAGTACCCCCAACGCATTCCCCACCAGCAACCCTCCACCGTGTCACTAACACACGCTACCCTCGCAGATGGGTCGGCTGGAGCTACACCCACAAAGTGACCAACGGCGACTTCATGAAACAAACCTGGGCGCTCATCGCCCAAGCCTCCGCCAACCTCCCAAAATCCATGTACTTAACCTACACCCCGCAAGGCATCCTCCCCAGCATCCAAAACGTAACCAGCGCCAGCGGCGGCAACGTCCTCGGCGTGGAACCCTGCCCCCAAATCTGTAAGCCCCCTACACCCCTCTCCCATCCCCCCTCTCTCGTCCCCCCTCACCCCCTCCCCCACCCCAAACAAATTAACAACCCACT
>JAABUQ010006129.1_pt1 | contig 18509 bp, 16 predicted proteins | sample 5560001 | NCBI WGS metagenome assembly JAABUQ01 (sample SAMN10711888, study PRJNA513371) | rock metagenome | isolation source: Antarctica rocks | place: Antarctica: Victoria Land, Finger Mt nord | collected 2015-12-18
TCCGGCATCGCAGATCGCGCTGACCCTGCGAGCGGTCGGCGGCTTGACAACCGCCGAGGTCGCCCGGGCGTTCCTGGTGCCGGAGGCGACCATGACGCGACGGATCAGCCGGGCCAAACAGATCATCAAGGAGAGCGGCATTCCCTTCGCCATGCCCTCGGGCCCGGACCGCGCCGAACGGCTCCGGTCGGTCCTTCACGTGCTCTACCTGGTCTTCAACGAGGGCTACGTCAGCACGTCAGGGCCCAGCCTGCAGCGCGGCGAGCTGGCGGCCGAAGCGATCCGGCTGGCCCGCATGGTCCATCGACAGCTGCCGGACGACGGCGAGGTCTCGGGACTGCTTGCGCTCATGCTGCTCACCGACGCCCGCCGGCCAGCGCGCGCCGGTCGGGATGGCGAGCTGATCCCGATGGCCGAGCAGGATCGAAGCCTCTGGAACGCCGACTCGATCGCCGAGGGCGTGGCGCTCATCACCGACGCGCTCCCCAGGGGGCCAACCGGCCCGTACCAGCTCCAGGCGGCGATCGCCGCGATCCACGATGAGGCGCCGAGCGCCGAGGCGACCGACTGGCCACAGATCGTGGGCCTGTACGAGCTGTTGATGCGGACCTCCGACAACCCGATCGTGGATCTGAACCACGCCGTCGCGGTGGGGATGGCCCGAGGCCCGCAGGCGGGCCTCGGCCTCCTCGACGAGCTCCAGGCCGACGAACGGATCGCCGAGGACCACCGGCTCCATGCGGTCCGCGCGCACCTTCTGGAGATGGCCGGCGATCGCGCGGCAGCGCACGACTCTTACCTGGCGGCTGCCCGGCGAGCGACCAACCTCTCGCAACAGCGCCACCTCCACTCCCGTGCCGCTCGCCTCTCGAACGATGGGTGAGTTCGTTTGCCGCGGTGTCCGGAATGGGCCTCTGGCTCCGACGTCTCTGACGTAAGGCACTGCAGATGTGAGGAGAACGTCATGAGATACATGCTCGACGAGGACATAGCAAAGCCGAGGACGCCGACGCAACTGGCCGCGGCAGGTGTCGCGTTCACCGGAGCAGCCGCAACGGTCCTGCTGCTCGCCAGCCTGCACCTGCTCAGCCCCGAATTCGACCCGCGGTGGCGCATGGTGAGCGAATACGCGAACGGGCACCACGGCTGGGTGCTGTCCCTGATGTTCGCTACCTGGGCGGTCAGCTGTTGGGCCCTGGCACTCGCGATCCGGTCGCGGGTGAGGACGAGGGCCGGCCGGATTGGGCTGCTGCTGCTAGTAGTCGCTGGCGCCGGCGAAGCCGGGGCGTCCGTGTTCGACCTCAACAATCCTCTTCACGACCTGGCCGGCGCGCTGGGAATCCCCAGCCTGCCCATCGCGGTCATGCTGATCAGCGTGCCCCTGGGGCGCACGCAACAGTGGTCGACCGCAAGCAGGACGCTGCTCTGGACCGCCAACCTGACCTGGGTGAGCCTCGCCCTGCTGGTGGTCACCTTCATCGTGATGATCGCCACCTACGTCCACGCCGGTGGCGACGTGACCACCTCATCGTCGAAGGTTCCTCCGCTGCCGTCGGGGGTCATCGCGCTGGTCGGGTTGACGAACAGGCTCTTGGTGCTGGCCGACTGTGTGTGGGTGGCGGTTGTCGCCGGGCAGACGATCAGGCTGCGGGGCCCCAGCGTTGATGTCAGCTCAGGTGAGCGTGGACGGTGCTTCTACCTTGCCCCTGATGGCGTAGACGCGAGCACCGAACCTAGGATGAACTGATGGATGACGCGGTTCGCGACTACATCGACGCCATCGCCCCGGAGCGCCGGCACCTGTTCGAACGCATCCACCGGCTAGTCCTGGAGGCGCAGCCCGACGCCGCGGTTGTGATCTCGTACCAGATACCCACTTACAAGGTCGGCGACCGGCGCCTCTTCGTCGGTGTGTGGAAGCACGGCGTGTCGATCTATGGCTGGCAGGAGGGGCGCGACGCCGGCTTCACAGCACGTCACCCCGAGCTCAAGACCAGCAAGGGCACCATCCAGCTCCGACCCGAAGACGCCGCGGAGATTTCCGACGACGAGCTGCGGGACCTCGTCCGCGCCGCCCTGGAAGGCTGACAGGCTGCCCAGTCCGCTGAACGGGAAACCGCCCGGTGCCGACATACTGTTCGACTGATGCGCCGCGGTTTTCTGCAGGGAAGGTCTGGATGGCAAGCGCTTTGAGCCTCACAGCGCAGCTGGCTGCGGGGCTGTTGGCCGGCACCACGCAGTGGCCCTGGTCGCTGCTCAATGGGGTGCTGGCCCTGGTTGGCTACGCGGTGCTGGGCACACTGCTGCTGCTGCTCGGTTACCTGGCGCTCGATCTGGTCACGCCTGGCAAGCTCGGCCAGGTGATCCGAACTGAGCACAACGCCAACGCTGCAGTGCTGGCCGCCAGCGGTGTGCTGGGCTTGAGCTTTCTCATCGCCGCCGCCATCTTCACCTCCGGCGGAGACCTGCTTCAAGGCCTGATCGAAACGCTGGTTTTCGGTCTGGTCGGCATCCTGGCGCAGGCGGCCGCTCTGTTCGCTTTCGACAGGGTCATAGGGGTGGACGCCGAAGAGCTGATGGGCCAGCGCCATCTACTCCCAGCCACGATCCTCGCGGCGACTGTCCGCATCGGGATCGGTCTGATCACCGCCTACGCTCTGATCTGACTGCCACTTTTTCCGCCCTATCGGGCTGAATTGGAGAGGCTCGGAGCAGGCTCACAAGGCCGTCGGAGCTTGGCAGCCTCACTTAGGATGGGGTCCAGGGGAACGTCAATTCTGAGGAGAGAACATGCCTGAAGACAACATCTCTGGTCGCGGCCGCCGCCCGTCGGAGCGGAGCGAGGGTCAAGAGACCTATCTCGGTCCCAACTCAACACTGGAAGGCAAGCTCATCGTCGAGGGAGATCTGGTAGTGCACGGCCGCGTGACCGGCGAGCTGCACAGCGCGGGTGCGATCCGGGTGGAGTCGGGGGCTCAGGTCGAGGCCAGCCTCGCGGCCGAGCGGGTCACCCTGCGCGGTGAGGTGACCGGCAAGGTTGTCGCCGCCGGCGGGTTGGCGCTGGAGGGCTTAGGCAGCCTCAACGGAGATGTCCAGGTGGGCGCGCTTATCGTCGAGGAGGGCGCCCTGCTGAACGGACGGGTGACCATGCAGCGGCGAGGCGCGGATGCGGAGCGGAGATCAGCCAAGGCGACCGTCCCCGAGACGGCTGAAGCGGCTGGTGGTGAAGCGCCCGTCGACCGAGCCGTCGAGAAGGTCGAGCGAGAAAAGGCAGGAGCTCGCGGCTGAGCTGAAGGCCTGCTCCCCAGCGCTGATTACTCGACAGGGACCTGGCGCTCACCCTGGCCTTCGCTCGAGATCGGCGCCATCACCGTGAGCACGCCGAGGTTCAAGACCGCCCGGCTGCGCTCGGGGTCGACCCGCCGCGGCAGCTCCAGGTCCAGCTCGAAGGCGCCCACCTGCCATTCCCGCTGCAGGAAGTGCTGCTGGTCCTGCGAGTACTTGCACTCGGCCAGCACGCGAAGCCGGTCGGCGGCAACAGTCACGTGAGTGTGATCGGCGTGCGCGCCGGGAATTGGCAGCGTCACGCTAAGCTGCCCGCTGGCCGCGTAGACATTCACTGGCGGTCGCTGGTTGGAGTTCGGCGTCGGCATCGCCTTAGTCATACACGAGTCAACCGTCTGCTTCGAGACAGGGCGTGCCTCAGAGCTGCGTGACAGCCCAACGCCGACGGACGAGGGCTGGCTTCTGAGCGTCGAAGCGCGGCCGCGCCGGCGGGTGAAAGTGCGCGGTGGGAGTCTGGGCTGGTTCCTCTGCTGGGCTGTCGTCTTCGCGGACATCGGCACCTCCGTCTACTACACGCCAGGCATTCTCTTTCCCCAATTTGGCGGTCGTTCCGCGCTCTTCGTCGGCATGACGCTGGTCGTCTTCATACTGCTGACGCTGAAGTACGCCGAGGTAGCCTGGCGCTTTCCCGAAGGCGGCGGGGTCGTCAACGTCGCGGCCCAGGCACTGCATCCCTTCATCGGCCTCCTGGGCGGCTGCTTCATCCTGGTCGACTACTTCCTGACCGCGGCGCTGAGCGCCCTGTCAGGTGTCTTCTACCTGGCAGTCGTCGTGCCGGCCATCAGTCCGCGCCCCCTCGTCGTGGCCATCACGATCATCGCCCTGGTGATCCTCGGCTCGCTCAACCTGCTGGGCGTCAAAGACAGCGCGCGCGTCTCGGCGGCCTTTGCAGTGCTCGCCGCGGCCGGCCAGCTGCTGGTGGTAGTGGCGGTGGCGGTGTCCCTCGGTCCGGCCGGCATAGTCCACAGCTTCCATACGATCGCGGAAGGTCCGCCACTCACGCCGCTGATCCTGATCACAGGCTATGCGGCGGCCTTTCTGGCCTTCTCGGGCTTGGAGACGATCGCCCAGCTGGCCCCGGCCATGCGGGAGCCGCGCCGCAAGCTGGCGGGCCAGGCCATGGGCTTGGTGGTCATGACAATGGTGGTCACCAGCCCGCTGCTGACGCTCTGGTCGACCACCCTGCTCGACACCAAGAACTCCGATCCGAACCAGTTCGTCTCCCTTCTGGGCGCCCACGTCGCCGGGCCGGTGGTGGGTGGCTACGTAGCGGTCAGCGCCTCGTTGCTGCTGATCTTCGCCAGCAACACAGCCGTGATCGGTTGCTACCACGTGTTCATTGCACTCTCGCGGATGGGTTTTTTGCCCCGCCTCCTGGAACAGCGCAACCGCTGGCGAGGCACCCCCCACTGGTCGATCCTGATGGCGGTCGCGATTCCGGTGACGCTCGTCGCCGCCAGCCGGGGCGACCCCGGCATCCTGGGCGACCTGTACGCATTCGGCCTGCTGGGCGCGTTCATCCTGACCTCTCTGGCTCTGGACCGCCTGCGCTGGTTCGACTCCCCTGGAGGGAGGGATCTGGGCGCCTGGCTCAAATACTCCGTAGGGCTGCTCACCACTGCGCTGGTCAGCATCGCCTGGCTCACCAACCTCGTGGCCAAGCCCCTGGCAACGCTGTTCGGCGGGGGCATCACTGCGCTAGGGCTGGTTCTCGGGCTGACCACCTACTACTACTCCCGCGGCCGGGAGCCTGCGGTGTTCCCCTTCCTGCACAGGCAGGGGGTGCCGGTGGTTCACTTCGGCGGCCGCGGCAGGCTGGCAGAATGCCAGGTGCTGGCCATCCTGCCCCACGACCCCGAGATCGCTGAGGCAGTGGTCAAAGCCGCCGTCAGATCCGCCGAGGGTGGCTCCCTCGCGTTCCTCTACAGGGGCGATGCCAAGACGGGCTCGCAGGAAGGGCCTGAGTTCATGGAGGTGCACGACCCCTACCTGAAGGACCGTCCGGCTCAGGTCGCCTTTGCACGAGCGGAGCGCGCCGCCCGCAAACAGTCACCCGACCGGCGCTACATCTATGTCCCAGGGATTCTTCCCAAGAGCGCGGTGGGCGACGTCTGGAAGGCGGTCTTTCCGAAGCAGACAGTAGTCATTGATGGCGGCGAGGCCTTCCTGCCCGGCATCGCGGTGGACAGGGTGCGGCGGACGTACGTCGACGGCTATCCGATTCTGCGCCTGATCAGCGGCAGGCTGCGCCAGCCGGCCGCGGCGTGCTGACGCTCACAGCTGGCAGCCGCGGCAGAAGTTCAACGGCTCCCGGTTGGAGCCCAGCTGGCTGATGCGATGGCCGCAGCGGGGGCAGCTCTCGCCACCCTTGCCGTGCACCTTGAAGAACTTGCGATCCTGCTTGGACTCGTCGTAGTCAGGATTGGCGAGGATGGTTGCGATGCTCCGTTCCAGGACCAGCGGGATGGCCGCGTACAGGGCCTCTTCGTCGCCGGGTTTCAGTGTGGCCCGGCGTCGCAAAGGCAGCAGCTTGGCCTCGAAGAGGATCTCGTCCGAGTAGGCATTGCCGATCCCGGCGAGAAAAGCCTGGTTGCGGAGCAGGTCCTTCAGCTCATCGCGGTAGCGGCGGAGGCGCTTGCAGAAGGCCGCCAAGGTCTCTTGGCGAAGACTGTCCGCCTCCGGTCCCTGGCCTGCCCACGCAGGCACGCCCTGCTCGGGATCGGCAGTCCAATAGATCCTGCCCATGTCCCGGAAGTCCAGATAACGCAGCTCTTCTGCTCGGTCCAGCCGGAGCGAGAACACATGGGTGGCCGGCAGCTTCTGGTCTTCTGGGGCGAGCTGCAGGCGGCCCCCGAGCATGGGATTGATGACGAGGTGCCGGCGGTCGTCCCCCCGCATCAGCTCCAGGTCGAAGATCAGGTGCTTGCCCCGCCGCCAGAGTTTGGCCAAGCGGCGGAAAGGGAGTTCGTGGGCGAAGCTCTCGGGCGGGTAGCGGAGCATGTGCGCCTTCTGCGGGTTGATCTCGACGGCTGTGACCAGGCGGCCCTCCAGACGCGGACCCAGCTGCCGCCTCAGCGCCTCCAGCTCCGGGAGCTCCGGCATGTGTGAACTGTAGGCGAGCTCGGGAAGACTGCGAAGTGGAATGAGAATCGACAGATTCACTGAAAAGGCACAGGAGGCGCTGCAGGGCGCCGCCGGGCTGGCCCAGGATCAGGGCCAGCAAGCCGTCTTGCCCGAACACCTGCTTCTAACGCTGCTGCGGCAGTCCGACGGCATTGCCGCGCCGCTGCTGGAGGCGGCCGGCGCCTCCCGCACGGCCCTCGAGCCGGCGCTCGTCTCGGAGCTGGCGCGTCTGCCCAAAGTGAGCGGTGGCCAGACGTATCTGGCGCCCGAGCTGGAGCGGGCGCTGCAGACCGCCGAGCGGGAGGCGCAGGGTCTAAAGGATGACTACGTCTCAACCGAGCATCTGGTCCTGGCGCTGGTCGATCGACCGATCCTGAAGCGTGCCGGGCTGAGCCGTGACAAGCTGCTGGCGGCGCTCAAGTCCGTCAGGGGCAGCCAGCGGGTGACCGACCAAAACCCTGAATCCAAGTACCGGGCGCTGGAGCGCTACGGCCGCGACCTGACCGCGCTGGCGGCCGCCGGCAAGCTCGACCCGGTCATCGGCCGGGACGAGGAGATCCGCCGGGTCATCCAGGTGCTGAGCCGCCGGACCAAGAACAACCCGGTGCTCATCGGCGAGCCCGGCGTGGGCAAGACGGCAGTCGCCGAAGGGCTGGCCCAGCGGATCGCCGTGGGCGACGTGCCCGAGAGCCTGAAGGGCCGCAAGGTGGTCGCGCTGGATCTCGGCTCACTCATCGCCGGCACCAAGTACAGAGGTGAGTTCGAAGATCGCCTGAAGGCGGTCCTGAAGGAGGTCACCTCCAGCGAGGGCGGCGTGATCCTCTTCATCGACGAGCTGCATACTCTGGTCGGCGCAGGTGCGGCGGAGGGCGCAATGGACGCAGCCAACCTGCTGAAGCCCGCGCTGGCTCGGGGTGAGCTGCGAGCGATCGGCGCCACCACCCTTGACGAGTACCGCAAGCACATCGAGAAGGACGCAGCGCTGGAACGCCGCTTCCAGCCGGTGCTGGTCGACCAGCCCAGCGTGGAGGACACCATCTCCATCCTGCGCGGCCTGCGCGAGCGCTATGAGGTTCACCACGGCGTTCGAATCAAGGATTCCGCTCTGGTCGCCGCGGCGGTGCTCTCCAACCGCTATCTGACCGACCGCTTCCTGCCCGACAAGGCAATCGACCTGATGGACGAAGCGGCCGCGCGGCTCCGCATGGAGATCGATTCGCTGCCAGTCGAGCTCGACGAACTGGAGCGCCAGGCGCGGCAGCTCGAGATCGAAAGGCAGGCCCTGTTGAAGGAGACTGACTCGGCTTCGCGAGATCGGCTGGCGGCGCTGGAGCGCACGCTGGCGCAAGTCGGCGAGGAGCGCAACGCGCTGCGGGCGCGCTGGGAGCGCGAGAAGGAGGTCATCGGTCGCATCCGCGATCTCAAGGCCAAGGTGGAGGAGACGCGGCAGGAAGCTGAGCGCGCCGAGCGGGCAGCCGATTTCGAGCGGGCTGCTCGGCTCAAGTACGGCGAAGCCGTGGAGATCCAAAAGCAGCTGGATGGGGCTAACGGGGAGCTGGCGGAGCTCCAGCGCACAGGCGCTTTGCTGAAGGAGGAGGTGACGGAGGACGACATCGCAGCCGTCGTTGCCAAGTGGACCGGCATCCCTGTCAGCCGCCTGCTGGAAGGTGAGATTCAGAAGCTGCTCCACATGGAAGATCGCCTGCACGACCGCGTGGTCGCCCAGGACGAGGCAGTGGAGGCGGTGGCCAGCGCCGTGCGTCGGTCGCGCTCAGGCATCGCCGACCCCAACCGCCCGGTCGGCTCCTTCATCTTCTTGGGGCCCACCGGTGTAGGCAAGACCGAGCTGGCGAGGGCGCTGGCGGAGTACCTCTTCGACGACGAGCAGGCGCTGATCCGGCTCGACATGTCGGAGTACCAGGAGAAGCACACAGTGGCGCGCATGCTGGGCGCTCCGCCCGGCTACGTCGGCTACGACGAGGGCGGCCAGCTGACGGAAGCTGTGCGGCGGCGCCCCTATTGCGTGATTCTCCTGGACGAGATCGAGAAGGCGCATCCCGACGTCTTCAACGTGCTGCTCCAGCTGCTCGACGACGGGCGCCTGACCGACGGTCAGGGCCGGACAGTCGACTTCCGCAACACAGTGCTGATCATGACCTCGAATTTGGGCAGCCACGTCATCCAGGAGCTGTCTCGGCAGCCGTTCGAGGCTGTCCAGACAGCCGTTCTGGAGGTGCTTCGCGACCACTTCCGGCCCGAGTTCCTGAATCGGGTGGACGAGATCATCGTGTTTCGGGCGCTCTCGCGTGAACAGCTGGCCACCATCGTCGACATCCAGCTGGATCGGCTGCGCCGCCGTCTGGCCGAACGCAAGCTGGGACTCGTGCTGACCGACGCGGCGCGGCAGCTGCTGGCCGAGCGCGGCTGGGATCCCGCCTACGGCGCCCGGCCGCTGAAGCGAACCATCCAGAAGCTGATCCAGGATCAGCTGGCGCTGCGGCTTCTGCAGGGCGAGTTCAACGAGGGCGACACGGTCCAAGTGGATGTGCAAGACGGCGAGCTCGTCTTTGGAGCCCTGGCGCCGGCCCTGGTGACTGGCGCCTAAGCCGAAGGCAAGCGCACAGGCGCTCCGGCGGGGCGCGACACGTAGCCGCGCTGCGGCGACTTCACCGGGCGCCTTAGAGTCAGCCCCATGCCAACGGGCCAGCTCGGCCGGGCGGCCGCCCTGGGGGCGGCGGGGGGCCTGCGGACCTTCCTGCCGCTGGCGGCAGTAAGCGCTCGCGGCAGGCTCGGCCGGCCCTGGCTCGCTCGCGGGTTGGCGCTACTCGCCGGCGGCGAGCTGATCGGCGATAAGCTGCCGGCGACGCCCAGCCGTCTCGCGGGACCGGCGCTGGCCGGACGGGCGGTCAGTGCCGGTCTGGTCGGAGCTCGCCTGGCCGGGCCGACGGGCGCGGCGTTCGCGGTGCTGGCGTCAGCTGCCACCGCGTACGGTGGCCACCACGCCCGGCGGCGGCTGACCGAGAGCACAGCGCTGCCGGATTGGGCGGTTGCGCTGGCCGAAGACTGCCTGGCCCTGGCGCTGGCCGGTGTTGGGAGTCGCACTGAGCAAAGACGATAGCGGCGGCCGACAGCGGCTCGCTCGTCACTCGCCGGTGAAGGCGACGGCCTCGATCTCGACCAGCATGCGGGGGTCGAGCAGCTGGGCTACCACCACCATGGTGGCTGCAGGGCGGATGTCGGCAAACACCTCGCCGTGAGCCCGACCGACCGCCTCCCAGTTCTCGCTCCGGGTGAGGTAGATGCGGGTCTGCACGACCTGGTCGAGCCGGGCCCCCGCTTCGGCCAGGGCCGCGCCGATCTTCCGCAGCACCTCGCGGGCCTGGCCGTACGCATCGTCGCCAACCATTCGCCCGGTTCCGTCGACGGCGGTCGTGCCCGCGGTGGTCACCCAGCCCCCAGCCCGGACCGCAGCCGAAAAGCCGATCGCGGGGGCGTACGGCGATGGCGATGGAATGCGGCTTTCGCTCATGTGGGCACCTCCTCATCTGCAGAAGTCGATCAGTTGGGTCGAAACCGTTTGGGCGGTTGCCTTCGGGCCGGAGGCGAAACGGCGGCCATGGTTCCACCGGCCGTGCGGCTGGCGGAAGGGCCGGGATTCGAACCCGGGAGGCAGTTTCAAACCACCTACCCGCTTAGCAGGCGGGCGCTTTCGACCACTCAGCCACCCTTCCGTAGAGAGCGTCGGCCCGGCTCAGTCTACGGGCTGGCAAGCCTGGCGACCCCATCCCGGCGCGTCCGCTCCCGGGCGCCGGCCGGCGTCACTCCTCGTCGTCCAGCTCCACCCTGAGCTCGTCAGCCGGGTCCTCGTCCAGCTGGTTGTGCAGCTCGCCGCAGTCGGCACAGCGGTAGTACTCACCCAGGAAGGTTTTCTGCCAGACGCCATAGCTCACATCGCCCGGCTCCTCGACCAGCACCTCCTGCTCCAACTTCCAGACCACCTGCTCCCAGCTGCCCCGCTCACTGGCCAGCTTCTCACTGAGGACTATCAGGCAGTAGGGGCCGGGATCTCCCCAGAGCATGGAGACCTCGCCGAGTCTGTCTTCTTCACCGTCCAGGATCGACCACTGCTCGCCCGAACGGGAGCGGTGGGAACGGACCAGCCGCAGGCCCTGCCAGAAGCGTTCGGCAGCTTCCCGCTCGGCCTTGTCGTGCTCCGCCTGGGCCTCCTGAAACGCGCCCCACATGCGCATGAGGTGGTTTCGGAAGCGGTGATAGGTCGCCAGCAGGCGCTTATCGTGCTTGGGCGAGCCGAGGATCTTTTCGAAGCTGTGCTCGAAGGCCGATTCCACTCGCTCCTGGCGATCGACCAGATCCCCCGCCCAGGTCTCGTCCTCGGAGACCCGCATCGATTCGTTGAGCACAACTTCGAAGTCGAGCCAGTCCTGGCCGAACTCAGGCACAAAGACCTGCTCCACGATGTCCGCCAACCGATGCTTCTCCAGTAGCGCCGGGGTGACCCGGGTGCGGGCGTGCGGCCAACCCTTCCAGCCCATCACGTTGTGGATCCAGTAGTCGAAGATCGTGACTCCGTACTGGAGGGCCGCCGGGGAACGCCAAATGTCGTCGGGCCAGCTGCGGCGGCCGGCGCGGACCTTGTTGTAGAGCGAGATGATCTGCTCGTCGTCCAGATACTGACTCTCCATCAGCTTCGCGCCTCCTCCGGCCGCCGCTGCGAGCCGTCCCCAAACACGTGGCGTCATTCTAGGAATAGCCGCTTCGGACCGGGCGGTAGTATCCCTCAGCGACACATGACACTGGCTCCCTTCACGCCCGATCAGGTCCAACGCTACGCCCGTCACCTCATCCTGCCGGAGGTTGGCGGCGCCGGCCAGCGCAAGCTGCTGAACACCAGCGTCCTGCTCTTGGGCGCGGGCGGTCTGGGTAGCCCGGCAGCCCTTTACCTGGCGGCCGCCGGGGTGGGCCGGCTCGGCATTGTCGACTTCGACGACGTCGACGCGAGCAATCTCCAGCGCCAGATCCTGCACGGCGTGGCCGACCTGGGCCGGCCCAAGGTCGATTCGGCCGAGGAAGCGATCCGTGCCATCAACCCCGATGTCGAGGTGGTGAAGCACTCGGTTCACCTCAACTCGGAGAACGCGCTCGACGTATTCAGGCCCTACGATGTCATAGTCGACGGCACCGACAACTTCCCCACGCGCTACCTCAGCAACGACGCCGCCTTCTTCCTGGCCAAGCCCCTAGTGCACGGCGCGATCTTCCGCTTCGAGGGCCAGATGACGATGTTTGAGGCTGCCAAGGGCACCGGCTGTTACCGCTGCCTGTTTCCGACTCCGCCTCCACCGGGAGCCGTTGCCAGCTGCGCTGAAGCCGGCGTCTTCGGCGTCCTGCCCGGCATCATAGGCTCGATGATGGCCTTCGAGACAATCAAGCTGGTGCTCGGCATCGGGGAGACGCTGGTCGGCCGGTTGCTCATCTTCGAGGGCTACGACATGAGCTTCCGGCGGGTCAATCTGCGCCGCGACCCGCGCTGCCCCCTCTGCGGCGACGAGCCGAGCGTGAAAGGGCTGATCGACTATGAGAACTTCTGCGGAATGGCTGCGGCGGAGCCGTCGGTCACCCTCGCTCCGGCCGAACTCGCCGCTCGCTAGCTCGCGGGTGATTCAGCTCGATCGCCTCGACACGACTGCTCTTAGCCGCGCGCGCCGGAGCATTCGGGCGCTGGAGTCAGTCCTGGTTGCTTATTCCGGTGGGGTCGACTCGAGCTTGCTGCTGAAGCTGGCCCTGGAGGAACTCGGACCTGAGCGTGCCCTGGGGGCCCTGGCCTCCTCGCCCGCCTATCCGGCGGCTGAGCAGCAGGCGGCCAGAGACCTGGCCCGATCACTGGGCGCCCGGCTGATCGAGGTGGACACCCATGAGGTGGAGCTCAGGGCCTACCGAGAGAACCGGCCCGATCGCTGCTTTCACTGCAAAGAAGAGCTCTTCGAAACCCTGGCGCCCATCCAAGCCGAGCTCGGCCTGCGCCATCTCGCCTACGGAGCCACTGCCGATGACCTTGGTGACCACCGTCCCGGGCACGCTTCGGCGGTGCGGCGGCAGGTCCGCTTCCCGCTCTTGGAAGCAGGGCTTGACAAGGCGGCGATCCGGGCCGCCGCGCGAGAGTTGGGGCTGCCGAACTGGGACAAGCCGTCATTCGCCTGCCTGTCCTCGCGGGTGCCCCACGGCACCGAGGTGACGCCGGAGATCTTGGGCCGGATCGGCGCCGCTGAAGCCGGCCTCCTCGGGCTGGGCTTCCGCCAGGTGCGGGTCAGGCATCATGGCGAAGTGGCCAGGATCGAGGTGGCCGTCGAGGAGATGGCGCGGGCCTTGAATCTCCGCCAGCAGGTGGTGGAGGCCGTGCTCAACGCCGGCTACACGTTCGTGGCCCTCGACCTGCAGGGCTACGCGACAGGCAGCCTGAACCGCACCTGGAAGCCCGGCAGCTCCCACCGCATCTAACGCCGCGGAGGCAGCGTGCGGGCGCGCCGGCTCGCAGCCTGCGCCGCATAATGGGCGGGCTTTGGAGCAGCCCATCCTCTACGCCGAGCAGACCTGGCGCTCGCAGCGCATCATGGTCATCGCGCTCCTCGCTTTCGGCGTGGTTGGCGGCGCCGCCTCGCTCCTGCTGCCTGCCTTTCGAAACGTCGCTCCCTACGACCTGGCAGGATTCAAGGTCCAGAGCTACTTCATCTACGCGATCTACATCCCGCTCGGTGTGCTGGTGCTGGCGTTCCTACTCACCTATCGCTGGCGCAGCCGCGTGGAGCTGCTGCCGGAGGGCTTCAAGGTAAGAAATCTGATCCGCAGCACCTTCATCCCCTACGAGCTCGTCCGCACAGCTCGAGTCAACCCGCTGTACCGCCACTTCGAGGGCGCGCGCAAGCGCTACCTGCGCAGCGGCCCGGCCCGCGCTCTCGGCCCCAAGCCGGCGGTATTCATCCGGCTGCGGTCGCAGGACGAGCGCTTCCCAGCGCTGCAGAAACGGCTGGGAGCGCGGCTGATGGAGGGCGAGATCCTGGCCCTGCCAGTTCCTGACCCCGACGGGCTGGCGCTCGACCTTTCGGCCCGCATCCCCAGAGCCGCGGCAGTCAACCGCGGCGGCCAGAGGCGGCCCAAGCGCTCTCGGTGAGCGGCAGAGGCGCAGCTGCCGCCGACCGGTCAGCCGTTCCGGCGACCAGGCCGCCGGCTTCAGCCGGCATCGCGCCAGTGTCTGCCGCGTTCGACCGTAGTGGCAACCGGCTGCTGCGCTGGCTGGGCCTGGCCGGTCCTGACCTGCTCCTGCTCGGCGGCCTGTTCCTGGTCGCGTTCATCCTCCGTGCCTTCAGCCCGCTCATGCCCGATGTGCTGACAGGTCACCTTGACAGACCGCCGGTGAGCAACTGCGTCCACGGCACGCCGGTGGACGCCACCTCTCAGCCCGGTACGCTCTGCGGTCTCTCCTATCCCTACCAGCGCAACACGCAAGCGGCGGGTCTTCGCGCCTCACCACCCGAGGGTGAGGTGTTCGACGAGATCTACTTCGGCGTCTTCGCGCATAACGACCTCAAGGGGATTGCCTACTTCGACCCGGAGCCGCCGCTGGCGAAGGAGGTTATCGCCGCGGGGGAGCTGCTGGACGGCTGGTGGCTCAAGACGTTTGCCGGCGGCCAGGGTGACTACGCCGACCTGGGCTTCAACCCGGTCGGCTGGCGCCTGGCCAGCCTCGTCTTCGGCACGCTCTGCGTGCCGCTCATGTACCTGCTTGCCCTGCAGCTCTGGCGGGACCGTCGCTTCGCCTTCGCCGCCAGCTTTCTCACCTGTTTCGACGGCATGTTTTTCGTCCAGTCTCGGATCGGGATGATCGACATCATCCCGATCTTCTTGATCCTGCTGGCGTACACGCTTTTCGCGCTGCACCTGCGCAGCCACAGCCGCCACGAGTCCTACGCCACCCTTGTGGCCACGGGCGCCGTCTGCGGCCTGGCGATCTCCGCCAAGTGGATAGCGTTGGCCACCCTGGCCAGCATCGTCTTGCTTCTCTTACTTCGCGGCATAGCCAGTCTGGTAGGCGCTGAGGGCAATAGGGGGGAGGGCCGCTGGCGGCTCGGCCGCCTGACGCTGCCCTACCTGCCCGGCCGCGCCGGCACCCCCAGCTACGTGCTGCTGAGTGGGTTTGCCTTCCTGCTCCTGCCGTTGGGCATCTATCTCCTGAGCTGGCTGCCCTTCTTCGCCCGCGGCCAGTTCCACTCGCTGACCGATCTCATCACCTACCAGCAGCAGATCTTCCAGTACCACGCGACGCTGACGGCCACCCACCCCTACGGCTCCAAGTGGTACTCCTGGCCGTTCCTCTACCGCCCGGTCGCCTACTACTACGAGTACAAGGGCCTGGGCCTGGATCAAGCCTCGGGGCAGCCACTAGTGGCCGGGATAATAAACCTCGGCAATCCCTTCATCTGGTGGGCCAGCCTGCCCGCCCTGCTGCTGCTGCCCTACTACCTGATCCGCGACCGCAGCTGGGCGGCCGCGGTGATCCTGCTGGGCTTCTTGACCCAGTACCTGCCCTGGGCGCGGATCACGCGCGTCCTCTTCCTCTACCACATGTTCGGCGGCCTGATCTTCATGGTGCTGGCGCTGGCCTTCGTGCTGGCTCGCTTGAGCCGCCAGCCCGGTCGCGGCTGGCTGCTCCCTGCCTACCTCACGCTGGCGGGGCTCGGCTTCGCCTACTTCTATCCTGCTTGGACGGGACTGCCGATCTCCTACCCGGCTTACTTCAGCGGCTTTCCAGCCGGAAAGATGTGGTTCCCGAGCTGGATCTGAGCGTCGGGCGGCGGCGGCCGCGAATGCTTGCCCCGGCGGCGGTGGCTGCCGTGGTCTCGCTTCTCGGGCTGCTGCTGGTCCTCGTTCATCTGGCGGTCATACTCGCCCTGCTGGCCATGGTCGTGGCCGGCGCCGGCCTGACCTTCCTCAGCGGTCTCCGGCTCAGCCTGGAGGAGCGGATCGCCTACGGCGCGGTGGTGGGCGCGCTCGTCGTGGCCCTGGCCCAGTGCCTGCTCTCGCTTGTCGGGGGCCTCACCTTGGTCACGGCGCTAGCCGGACTAGGCCTCGCGTTGGTCGCGGGGAGCGCGGGCTGGTATCGGGGTCGCCGGCTTCTCAGCTCGGAATGGGTGGATGCGCGGGAGCGGTGGGGCCGGCTGGAGACATGGCCCCTGCTTGTGCTGTTGCTGGTGTGCTGGCCCTACACAGTCGTGCTGCTGGCGCGGGCCTACCAGGTGGTGGACGGGGCGCTGCTGGCCGGCAACATCGGCGTCTACGGGGATTGGGCAGCGCATCTCACCTATGCCGGCTCCTTCGCCTATGGGGACAACTTCCCGCCCCGCTCGCCGATCGCTCCGGACCAGCGGCTAGCCTATCCGTTCCTGGTCGACTTCCTGGCCGCCGGCCTGGTGCCGCTTGGCGCTTCTCTGACCGCCTCGCTGGTCTGGAGCAGTGGGCTGCTCGGCCTGGCCTTCCCCGCTGTCATGTACACGGCCGGCCGGCGCCTGGTCGGAAGCTCGCTCGGCGGCGCGCTGGGCACGCTTGTCTTCCTGCTGAGCGGCGGCCTGGGCTTCGTGCGGGTGGCGGGCGACGTGGCGCACACCGGGCTGGGCGCTCTGGCGCATCTCAGTCGGCTCAGCACTCAGGATCCAGAGGCCAACCTGCAGTGGCTGAACCCGGTCCTCGGTTGGCTCCTACCCCAGCGGTCGGTGCTGCTCGGCTTCCCGCTCTGCCTGCTGCTCCTGGCGCTTCTCTGGCGGGCGCTCGAAGACCGAGGGGCCACTGCCCGGCAGGCCTTCGGCTTTGCCGGCGTTCTCACCGGCCTGCTGCCGCTCGCCCACCTGCACGCCTTCGGGACAGTGCTGGTCCTCGCCGCGTTCTGGGCGGTGTTCGAGCGGCGCCGGGAATGGCTGACCTTCTTTGTGCCTGCCCTGCTGCTCGGCTTGCCCCAGGTTGCCTGGCTCGCGACCGGAGCAGGCGGCCCGCCGCGCTGGCAGCTCTGGTGGCTGGCCGACACGGGGGGCCACGGCGACGGGCCGCTCTGGTTCTGGTTCAAGAACCTTGGGTTGTTCGTCCCCCTCCTGCTCGCAGCCTTCCTCTGGCGCCCGGCGCTGCCGCCTCAGAGCCGGCTCCGGCTGGCGCCGATCTGGCTCTGGTTCCTGGTCCCCAACCTGCTTGTCTTCCAGCCCTGGGACTGGGACAACACGAAGTTCTTCGCCTACTGGGCTCTTCTCGGCTCGCTGGCGATCGGTGCGTTGCTCGCCCGTCTCGGCAGCCGGGGCAGGCTGCGTCCTGTGGTGGCCGCTATGTGCTTCGTGCTCCTGGTGCTCTCCGGGGGGTTGGATCTGGCCAGGTCGCTGGACCAGCCGCTGAACCAAGCGCAGTTCGCCGATCGGGGCGGGCTGGAGACCGCCGCCTGGGTGCGGACCAACACGGATCGGCACGCCATCTTCCTGGTCGCCCCTGAGCACAACGAGCCGGTGCCAGCGCTGGCGGGTCGGAGCGTGGCCGCCGGCTATCCTGGCTGGCTCTGGTCCTACGGCATCCCTGATTGGCAGCAGCGGGTGGCAGACGCCGATCGCATGCTCCGGGGGGATCCCGAGACACCGGCTCTGCTTCGGCGCTACCACGTCAGCTATGTAGTCCTAGGTCCTCAGGAACTCGGCGGGCATCAGGCCAACGCGGCCTACTGGAACAGTGCCGCTGTGCGCGTCTATGCCAACAGCACCTACACCGTCTACCGGATCGTCGGCACCGGTTGAGCCGGCGCCCGGCCGGCGCCCGGGCATCGGGCTCCCGCCGGAGTGGCTCCTCGCCGGCGCCGTGGTGCTGCTGGGGCTGGCGCTGCGACTGCACGACTACACGCTCGCCCCTGCCTTCACCGACAACGCCGACGAGGTGCAGTTCACCTGGGCTGGGCTCAACCTGCTGCTTCATGGGGACGCCTACACGTGGTCTTACTTTCCCGGCTACGCGAGCTACACTCGCTTCGACGCCTTCGGCACCAACTATCCCCTGGTTCATCATTGGCTGGACCACCCGCCGTTGTTCTCCTACCTGATGGGCGGCTGGGCGTTGCTGGCCGGCAGCCGCGACTTGGCATCGACAGGCCCCCAGGTGGTGAGGCTGCCACCCATCCTGCTCAGCACGGCAGCGGTTCTGCTCACCTACTTGCTGGGACGCCGGCTGCTGGGGCGCTGGGCGGCGCTGCTGGGCGCAGCCCTGCTGGCGGTGACTCCGGCCGCGGTTCTGCTCGGCCGGGAAGCCGAACCTGAGGCGCTGCTGGCTGTGCTCTTCTTGCTGGCGCTCTGGGCCGGTCTGCTCATCAGCGAGGAGAAGGGGGGAAGGTCGGTCCAAGCTCTGCTGCTCACCTGCTGCCTGCTGGCGCCGCTGGCCAAGGTTTCGGGCATAGCGGTTGCCGGCAGCCTGGCGGTCTGCCTGCTGGCCTGCGGCCGCTGGCGGGTCGCTCTGGCGACGGCTGGCGCCGGCGCCGGCGGCCTGCTGCTTTGGCTGCTCTACGGTGCCCTGATCGATTGGCAGCTCTTCCTGCACATCACCCAGCTCCAGGCCCAAAACCGGAGGGGCGTGCTGACGGGCTTCGACCTGATTCAATCGGTCGCCGGGGTGAACCGCCGGCTGCGCGACGGCTGGTGGCTCCTGGGCTGGATCGGGCTCGGGGCGCTCAGCGTGGGCCGGGAGCACCGGGCGGCGCTCTTCCTCGCCTGGCCTGCGATCGCCTATGCAGGCGCGATTGCGCTGCTGGCGGGCGAGCAGAACACGCAGCAGTACGGCTGGTACAAGTGGATGGTTTATCCGGAGGTGTACTTGGCGGCTGGCTGGCTGGCCTGGCTGGCCTTCCGGCGCCGATCGCTGCCGCTGGCCCTGCTGCTGCTCCTGACCGGCTGGACGACCGGCACCAACTGGTGGCTGGGCGGGGGGGAGGAGTGGACGCCCGCTCCACTTCTGCT
>JAABUQ010006130.1_pt1 | contig 18506 bp, 17 predicted proteins | sample 5560001 | NCBI WGS metagenome assembly JAABUQ01 (sample SAMN10711888, study PRJNA513371) | rock metagenome | isolation source: Antarctica rocks | place: Antarctica: Victoria Land, Finger Mt nord | collected 2015-12-18
CCCTCCCCGCCCTTCACCGCCTTCTTAACCTGCTTCTCCGCCTCCTCCCACTCCGCGCCTCCGTTCTCAATCTCATAACTGTCTAAGGGCAGCGCATCAATCAGCGCTCTCTGTTTCTCCTTCAGCTCCCTATCGACCTGCTCCCCGCCCTCCTTGAGCTCAACATTCAAATCCTGCGCCAATGGCGCAAAGCGCTGCGGCGGCGCACCATCCTCTTCGTCAGCGACGCTAGTCACAGGAGCAGGCAGCGGCATCGTCTCCCCAACCGCGCTCTCGACCAGGGTTCTGAAATGCGCCGCCACTTTCCTGACGATCTTGACGAACATAGCCAGCAGCTGGCTCGCCGGCAGACCGAGTTCTTTCTCCACGTCGTCGAGGATTTTGCGCTGCAGGCCGATGGCAAGGAGGATGGACTGCTGGACGCCGGTGAGGGCGACGACGGGGCGGAGTTTGGCGGTGAAGAAGAGGGTGGCGATGGCGGGGAGGAGGTCGAGGATGACGTGGTGGTCGAGCATGTTGTTTGCGTAGCTGTCAAGGCGCTTGAGGTCGAAGGGGGAGAAGAGCTCGTCGAGCTCGGGTTTGGAGAGGGGGTTGGGGGGGGAGTCCGGGTCGAGGGCGGCGCCGCGGGTGGCGGATTCGTTGATGCTGAGGGCGAGGACGGAGGGGAAGGCACGGAATTGGAAGGAGAGGAGGGAGAGGAAGCGGCGGTGGAAGTCCCGCGCGAAGGCGCCGAGCCAGGCGGGGTCGTTGGCGGAGGTAGAGAGGGCGCGGAGCATGACGCAGCTGTGTTCGCCGGTGAGGTCGTTGGGGGTTTGGCGGAGGTAGACGGGGGCGAAGGAGGCGCGTTTCCAGAATTTGTGGAGGGGTTGCGTGAGGCCGTAGCTGACGCCGAGGTAGTCGAGGGGCTGGGGACGGCGTTCGGAGAGCTTGGAGAAGAGTGGTGGCATGCTGTTGATGTCTCTAACTTTCACGTTGTCGGACAGTAGGGTCGAGGATTCGAGCTCGGTGTCTGTGACGCGGACCATGGATTCGGGCTCGGTGGTGTCGATTTCGGAGAGGTTGGCGAATTTGCCTTCGTAGAAGTCGGTAAGAAGGGAGAGAGCGCGACTGCCGTAGCCCATGCCGACGTATTCTGGGTTTGTCGCGATGCGGACAATACGTGCACCGGACAAACCGGCGAACTCTTCGTCTTGGAATTGCTGGCTTACGAGCCACGGGATCAGGTCGCCACCTGCGCGCTGACCGCGAGAGAGGCTGTTGAGGACACTTTGCCGGCTGATTTGGCCTTCTAAAGCGATCTGAATGACACAGAGAGGTTCAGGGAGGCAGAGGCTTGAGTCGTCGATAGGAGGAACAAGGACGAAGAGTTGGTGGGCAGGGGCGTCGGACATCAGTTGAAGGTCGTTGGGGGAGTTCTTGTAATGCGATGCTACGTAGAGGGCGATCATCTGCTGGAGGAATTTCTCGGATACAGGGTGGAAGGAGAAGAGCGTGTCGCGGTTGACGTGGAGCAGCTCACATTGCGAGGGATGAGGGCAGCCTTGTATGCTGAGCTTCGAGCTGGGGAGGGTAGCGTCGAGACAGAGGACCTTGTTGAGCCACTTCTCTACAGAGTCGCCCTGGGCGTACCGTATTGGTTCTGACAAGGTAATCTCACGCAGACTGCGGCCTCTAGTATAGGTGCTTGCGCCGTTCTTTGCAGACCTGTCGCCTGACCGATCGGCCGCTTTCGTATCGCTGTCGCCATTCACCTTCGCTACACCTCGAGACTGATCACGGAGCTGTTGGATTAGTTTCAGCGACAAAGATCGACCAGTGCCCTCATAACCGTTAATGGTCGACGCCATGAACACAAGGTATGAACCCATGAGCTTCCTGACAAGGGGTAAAGGTATGGCAGCGGCTTCATCGATGACGAGAAGCTCCGCTTGGCCCAGCGTGTACGCATCTTGCGGCTGGATGTACTGTATCGTCTGTCTATGCTGACGATGAACATTGACTCGCACAATAGCTTTGTTGAAGTCCGGATTAGTTGACTGTATAATGGTGTAATCAAGGTGATCTTGATAATTGAGCGCGTCGAAACCCTTGAAAACAAAGTCGAATAAGGTCTTCAGATTTTCAGGACTAGGAGACGTGATGAAAATGTTACTATAGCCATGTGCTATAGCAGCTGCAATTGCAACGCCCAAAGCTGCAGACTTTCCTCTACCTCGAGCTGCCGTCAGAGTCACCGTGCTTTTCAGCGTTTTCTCTGCAATTGCATCAACGAACGTCAGAAGAGCTTTCGCTTGATCAACGGTCTTGGCTAATTGCATAAGTGATCCCACTGGCTGAGAGTCCACAAGGCTCTCCTTGATGCCGTCTAGCTCTTTTCGAGCTGGAGTCTTTTCTTCCGCTTCCGAGTCTGGAGGAGGGAGAGGCTTTGCGTTCTTCCCGCCCGAGATCGGCAGGACATTAAGCTCATCATCAACGAACAAGCAGGAGTCGCAACTGCCGAGCGAAAGCACAAACCGTTCGTTGAAGCGAGCAACAACATCGTCGTGCGATTCTGTACGGTATCTCGAGTGTATGTCCATGGAGAGCGTGTATAATTGCTTCAGACTGGTCATGCCCTTCAAAAGCAAGAGTACTAAACCTCCACCCTCAACGGTTTCAATCGTTCTTGCGAGGAGATTAGGTGTAATTGCTTCGAAGTCCTGTAATATACACATGCCGAACGTGTTCCCAAGTATCTTCTCCGTCTCTTTATAATAGACATAGCGTATATTATGTAGCGTTAGGAATAATTCGAAGGGATCTTCGGTGTTTGCTTCTCGGATGCCACGTTTGATCTCCTTTCTGATCTTGTTTTCTCTCTTCTTCCGATGGCTGTCAAAGGGCAATGTCAGCATATGTCTCGGATGATGAGGCTAACCGTACCTGGTAAAACCCAGCAGGTCCTTCTTGTATGCCCATAAGACGGATTTGTTCTGCTTGATGTCCACGCTGGACATGATGTAGTGTAGGTGGACGATAACATCCTTAGCTCGATCGCCGACCACGACAATGAAGCTGCGCTTCTTCTCCTGCAGTAAAAACAGTCAACGGATGACGAATTTCGAATAGTGTCTCCTCAAGATCCTTACTTGGATGCCATTGCGAAGGAGAGCCGGTATTCGGGAGTCACTGGGACTGAGTCAGAGCCTAGACCGCGTGATATGGAAACCATTGCCTACACAGCTTTTCGCGGCATCCCGATCTACACCTCGCAGACCTCCAGCGCCCCTGCGCCTGGGAATAGGTGGGTCGGCGCAGCCTATAGCGCCGAACTTTTGGCTTTCACAAGAGAAGCTGGGCCTAACCTTGTCTTCAAAGAGGGTAGTTCTTGATCTTCTATGAGTGTCACGCAAACGACAGATACGCCCACACCAGATTCGACCTGAAGTGCTTCGAGTGCGAGAATCAATGCCGAGGCTTGTGTGGGTGGCTGCGTCAATGAGGGCGCGTCTTTCTAGTTGTCCTCTTCTCTCTCAGTGAGTTTGATGTTGGGTTTTACAGGCTACCAGGTCCTGATGCACCAAGGGAATACGTTGAGAGCATTCACTGTCCACTATCATTCAAATTAGAGCTTTGGGCCAAAGGCCCAAGTGGGGAGTCGCGAGACGGCCCGTGCGGCTCGTCCTGCCTCGTCGGCAAAGGAACGTCAAGCAAGCGCAGATGCCAGAAGGTGCTTCGGTCGTAAAGTACACGTAGGTAAATCCAATTCTCCTCCTCCCCTGCGTTGATGATAGATTCATAGCTTGCTACATAGCTTTGATACGATCGGGCTGCATTTCGCTTTCGAGAATAAGGAATCTTGGCTTCTGCTCATGCATCCATCCGGATGACATGGGCAGAGCCGTCCTCCTATCTCTAGGGTACGCAGAGACACTTCTACAGTCCTCTCCGGTGAAACGCCAATACTGATCCGCGATCAGATGTCTTGTTGTCGGTAGCAGCGTCATTTGCATAACATATAGAACTTCTCCTGTCTTCGGTAAGTGAGCCCTGCCTGACCCAAAGCCTAAAAACCTCCTGGTAGCTAACCCGGCTGAAGAACGGCCCACTCAATCCGCGATTGTCTCTTTCCTCGTTTCTGGGTGCTTCTTATGTACACTCTGTTTCTTCATCCCCAGCTTTCTTTCCCCTCGCGCAAAATCGGCCAGTGATGCTGCACTCCCATTCCAAGACCCACCCTCGCCTCATGACGCCAGGGCATCCTCTTTTGGTGCGCCCGTTACTTCGGTATCAGCACGAGCATCGACCAAAACACGCATTTTCACCGTGGCTCTAGCCCTTGCGTTGCGCGTCGAAATTTTTCGAATTGTTTCCGCAACTGGGGTCTGCGCTGTGCCAGGAATCGAGGTAAGCATTCTCTTGCAACAATACGCATGCCAAATCGACTCATGTACCTTAAGGCTCTCCTTATACTTGCTGTGACTCTGTATTATTACTGGAAGGCTTCAAGCAAAGGGCAACATGAATTCCTTTCACCCACAGTGGGCGGGGCCGCACTCACATTTCACGATGTGCTGCACGGTAAAGCGAGATATATTCTTCCGGCAGCCATTCTGAGTATCGCGCATATCCTTTCAGCTTCTGCACGAAACGTGCGATCCACGAACATCTGCCCTCTATCGGTCTTTTCTGCCAACGTGGTGCCATGGCTCCAATTGCTAGCGGTTGCTTTGGATGCATGGACGTTTTCTACTACCTACTTTCTTGCTGAAACAGCTTACAAGGCGTCATTGGCTCCAGCAAGCATCGGGTATACCCTTTTAGTGCGTATTCAAGTTATCTCTCAATCCTGAAAAGTCATGCTGACGCTCAACCTAAAGTCATCGGCGGCTATTCTTTCCCTTGGTGGCCTTGTTTTCACCGTCACGCATGTACAGTATTGGAAATGGATTTTCGGCATAGATTCAGCATACATACTTAGTGTAACCTGGTACTCGATGCTTTTGACGATCGTCTTGGTTTGTATACTATGGTCGGTATGTAAATTCGGTTTTCGATTGCGTGAATGGTGGCTAATAAACCTTTTAGCTCCCACTCGTAGGTTTCTTGCCTATTGTGATGCTCATCGGTTTTGTCTGTACTTCTTTTACTACTTTCATGACTGCTTCAGTCACTCAAGACGCCTTCCCACCGGTTGCTACGCTACCAAACGTTGCCGCGATAGTTCTTTCGTACCTAGCGCTCACGCTTGCATGGCACGCTGCGTCAGTGTCGGACTCGACAGGATCACTGAGAATCGGAAATCTTTCACTAGCGTCACCGACCACACTTCGTAAGATCATAGTTCCAGTATTGTTGGTACACCTTTACCTCCAGGTTCCACGGAGGAAAGTGCTCGACTATCATCCGATAGATGTCCTAATACGAGAGTCTGCGACCAAAGCCGCCACCTGGGCCAGGCAGGCGACCGTCAGCAAGACTATCGGAGATGCTGTAGCACAATATCACGGGCGCTACGGTCGCTATCCGCCCCCTAGCTTCGAGGTATGGTATGAGTTCGCAAAGGATCGATCGTCTCTTGTCATTGATGACTTCGACGATATGTACAATGACCTGGAGCCGTTCTGGGATCTAGATCCGGCAGAAATCCGATTGCGGACTAGCAAGATACTCTCAGACCCATGGAATGAGGTGGCTGATATTGTAATACGCTCGGGCAGAGCTGAAATCGGGCCTAAGATATTGGCTACTCACCACTGGATGCTCGAGGGTATAATTGCGATGATCAACCCTTTCGCCTTACATCTACCTGATATGGATCTGGGCTTCAACATCAATGACGAGCCCAGAGTAGCTGTCCCTTATAACAAGAAAGCTGGGGTTCGCGAAGCAAAAACGGAATCAGGCCTGCCATTCAATGGATGGAGTGGAGATCGTCAAGACGGTTGGCCCCTCATTGATGATCCGGTCCGCCCATTCATCGATCGGTCGTTCAACAAGAACTTCTATGATTACGGCTCGGTCGCCTGCCCGCCTAATTCAGCCGCCCGTCGTAAACGCATCTGGGATGCTAGCGCCTTTTGCGTTGCTTGTGCTGCTCCCCATTCATTTGATGGCTTCCTGAGCAACTGGACGCTCTCCGCTTCTCCATGCCACCAGCCAGATCTCAGCAACCTCCATGGCTTCTACCTCAGTCCTGCGGCCTTCAAACCTTCCCAAGAGCTTTTCCCGGTCTTCTCGCAAAGCAAAGCCCACGGCTACAGCGATATCCTCTACCCGTCTGCTTGGAATTATATGGATAAAGCCAAATATGAGCCTACAGATGAACACCCAGACCCACCTTTCACACAGAAAGACAATACTCTGTTCTGGAGAGGGGCAACTTCCGAAGGGCTCTCTCGTCACGGGGCGTGGAAAGGCATGACTCGGCAAAGGCTGGTGCACTTGGCTAACAATCTCACTTCAAGCGACCGCATCCCCATTCTCTTTCCTCGCCGAATGCAACGCGATAAATGGGAGTACACATATGTCAGTCCCCGAGAAATTGAGGCGGCTAACCTAACCACGGACATCGCGATCGTCGAGTCTATCGCTCGCTGTTGGGACACGGACTGTGATGACCAGGATGCAGAATTCGGTCTTGTTGGCAAGACCGACTTCCAAGCTCATTGGAGATACCGCTATCTCTTTGACATGGACGGTGCAGGCTTCAGTGGGCGCTTCCTTCCATTCTTGCAAAGCCGCAGTCTCCCCTTCAAGACCGCTTTATTCAGAGAGTGGTACGACAGCCGGTTGACGGCGTGGAAACATTTTGTACCGCTAGACTTGCGCTTGCACGGTGTGTATAGTACCTTGGCGTATTTTGCGGGAATCAAGACTGCGAAGGGTCCGCAGATGGAGTCGAGGGTCAAGGAGGGCGCAAGGATGGCTGAGGATGGAAGGGAGTGGGCTGGAAAGGTGTTGCGGAAGGAGGATATGGAGATTTACATGTTTAGGCTGCTTCTGGAGTGGGGAAGGTTGACGGATGACAACAGAGATACCATTGGGTACTCTGGGTGATTACAGTGTCAAGGGATTTTGGCAAATATTGCCACAGGGCATCATGTGGAAAGATCTATGGTGCAGCTCTTCTACGATAGGCAAAATCCATCAGCAGGTTGAGGTGTGTATCCCAAGTATATCGACGAATGCCTCTATCTCACTGCTTTAAAGATATTTGCCTTTCTCAAATCGACTCGTGAAGTCTCCTGCCCGCTTCACCATCTCCCTCTTTTTTGCCTCCCCAATCTTAGTCCCCAAGCCCATATCCTTCTCCCGATCAAACTCTCTCTTACTAGGATCATCCTCCTCCTCCTTCCCCCTTCCCGCCTGCTTATGCGCCTTGAGTAAACTCCCGCCCCGCTTCTCATTATACTCCTTTATCCTCCTTTCCGTCTCCCTATCCTCATGTTTCCCCTTTCCAGCCCTTCCGCCGCCACCTCCTCCATCCCCTTTCCCAGTACTCGGTTGAGACGCACCCTGCCTTCCCATAACCTCATCCTCCAGCCTCCGTCTTTTCTCCTCCGGCGTCTCCGTCCACACCGCGCTATCCCCCGCTCCAGGAGCTCTCGCCCCCTTTCCGCTTTGGAACTTTCGGTTCTTGAGCTTCGTCGGATCGACCCGCGATGACCAGTCCGAGTTCGAAGGCGGCACGAGCATCCACTCTTCACGCTGGGGCTTCTTATTCGCTTGCTCAGCTGCTACTCGTGTGGCGCGGTCTAACTCTTCGCGCTCGACCTGTTGAGCGGCGTGTGAGCCGGGCGCGGGCGGGAGGGAGGGACCGAAGTCATCGGAAGCGGAGGATGAGGAGGTGGAATGGCTGGGGAATGGCGCTGTTGAGGGGCGGTCGGAGAGGGGAGCTGGTGGGGGTGCGGGGCCAATGATGCGGCGGCGTTTGGAGGTGGTGGAGGAGGTCGAGGAGCTGCGTGAGGTGGGTGAGGGTGAAGGAGGAGGGGAGCGTTCTTCGGAGCGTTTGCGCTTGGTGAGGTGGGGTGGCAGGGTGGGGCCTACGGTTGGCATGTTTGGATGCTCGAGGTTTTGGTGGCCCCGCAGAATTGACGTGCGAGGGAGAGCCAAATTATATTGAAGGGAAGAGGTCGGTTCTTAGACAAGCAAGTGTGTGGTGAAGTGCTAGAAGTACTTTGCGGTCGGTTAAAATTGCCCTTCGCGGCAGTATCCATCAGCCTTGCGAATGCCCGACATGTTGCTCTTTTGATGGGGAAGCGATTCGTTGAAGGGAGTCTACCCTAGTTCTGTAGCTCCTTGGGACTCGCCATTTAGTCTTCGCTCGTTCATAATGATGAGTTGTTAAAGTAATCGTTAGGCGCCAAAGGAACGCTTCCGTCATTTCGACAGTAGGCGCCACGGAGATGAGGGCTGTAAGACAGCTCCGATGAGCTCTGCACATGGAGAGGCCGAGAATGGTCGTGCGAACAGCGTCAACGATGAGGAAGAAGAAGAGGAGGAAAAGGACTTGCCCGCAGGAACTCCAGATGGGGCTTATAAATCAGCACAAGCGGTCACAACAACAATTGAGAGCGGGCCCAACGATGATGCTGACATGAGCGAGGATTCCGTACATGGTAGCCCTCGGTTCTCATTCGATGGCCTAGAAAGGTATCAGAAGAATGCAGTTGAACCAAATGGACCTGGTCTGTTGCCTGGGGGGTTGGATAGACCATCAAGTGCTGATGGATCTCTCTCGATCCCGGACGACACACCGTCTGTTCAGGTGTGTACGAGCATGAAGATCGTTGGTTAACAAACAGCTAAACGCTCTATCAGGGCTCGCTGGCATCCCACCAAGAGAGACGTTTTCATTCTCCAATCTACGGCCAAAGTCCCACACCTTCACTACGTCCGTTCGATCGTCGATTTCGAGCTCGCTTGTCCCCCGCAGCGAACTCGCCTCGAGCATCGTCGCCAGCCTTCCTCACTATACACTCTAGACAGTCATCTGCAAGCCATATTATTCAAGACGTACGCGGCACCGATACCCCACAGGCGCCATGGGACGTTGTCAGATGGGCGAAGCTCAGAAGGATTACCGGCCAGGCTTTCTCGGAGATTGGCAAGCGCAATTTTGGAAGACCCACCTGTATCGCAGTGTCTGCATCTATAGCATTAGGTACATCGAAGGGCATTATTCTGGTGTTCGACTACAACCAAGACCTGAAATCTATCATCGGACCGGGTTCGAAAGGTTTTGGTGATCCAAGATCTCCTGCGGGGAATTAGGGCTAATAGGGATATATAGCGATCGAGTGTGGTGCAGTAACTTCTCTCAGCATATCTGCTGATCTTTCCACCATCGCTGGCGGTCATGCCTCCGGCAACATCTTTACCTGGGAACTTGCGAAACCTGCAAAGCCATTCCTTCAGATACCGTCCATTGATCGACGGCGAGCGCCTGAGGCTGATGGTCACTTGGTTGATGCAGCAATCCTGCATCTCGGCTTCCTAGGAACAAGACACACAGCGCTCGTCTCCGCCGATGACAAGGGAATGGCATTCTCGCATTTAGCTACGAGGGCAATGTCCATGATCGCTCGGACTGTTCGCTCCACCAGAATCCTAGGCCGTTATCCTGACATCAATCCTAGCAACATCAAGACTAGGAAGCCAAGCTCTGTTCTTGCCTTTTCACCCTTGCCGCTTGGAAACGCAGAACATGCAGCTGATTCAATGGGTCTTGTTGCAATGTTGACGCCCTATTTGTTGGTCATCGTTTCAACCACGCCTATAGCGCAAACACAATATAAGACCGCAAGGCCGAAGGAGCTAGCTCATACAGCTATGAGTGCTGCTTTAGCATGGTTTCCAAGTGTGAAGCTCAAGTCGCACAACTTAGAGAACAGGGCTGCTTCACGAGCCAAGCTCGTCTATTGCTGGTCTAATTTTTTGACAGTCCTCGAAGTCGTTGAAGTTGAACCATCCGACTCCGCCGAGAAAGCAGCACCACCAAGTCTCCAGTTCAGGCCAAGAAGTAGGTGGAAAGCAGAAGAAGCCATCGTTGCCGTGCAGTGGCTGGGCAGGTCCGTTTTGGCTATTCTTACAATCACTCAGCAGCTCATTATCCTGGAGGACAATTCTTTGCGTGTTACCGATACATCCGATCTCATCCAGAAGCATATCTACCATACAGATCTATTCACACAAAATCTCAGCTGGCTTGTGGAGAATCTCGATGAAGAGGATACTTCTATGCATGGGGTTGTTGCTGACGCATTCTACATGAGCTTTCGTGCGTACAAAGGGAGATTGTTTCTTCTAGGGTACAACGAAGTCTCTTTCGGCACATTATCTAATTGGGCCGATCGTCTCCACGCCTTGGTGGAGGAAGGTAATCCTGTAGGTGCGATCGAGTTGGCTACATCGTACTATGCTGGTCGAGGCGAGAGAGTCACTGTTGGCCTTCCTGAGGATGATTCATCAAGACATGAAATGGTGCAAGAAAAGCTGCTAGACATGATTACAGCTTCCCTCAAGTACGCGTTCGGAGAAATCAATGATTCGAAGGATAAGCAGCCTGAGCGACATGAAATAGCAGAGCTTGCAGCTGCTTGCATCGCCGCATGTGCGCATATGAACGAGTTGGGCTTCCTCTTTGAAGACGCTTACGAATATTACAAAGATGCAGGCTTCGAGGGCATATTTTTGGAGACACTAGAACCGCACATTTTAGAAGATGAAGTCGAGAATATGCCTCCGACCGTGGTCAAAGATCTGGTCGACCATTACACCGGTCGGGAAATGAATACTCGCCTAGAAGAGATGATATGTCATCTTGATCCTCGGATGGTAGATATTGACCAGATCACCTCTTTGTGCAAGAGAAACCGTCTCTGGGATGCACTCCTTTATGTCTGGAATCAGGCATTCAACGATTACACGACCATTCTGAACGATCTGCTGGATGCATTTGTCCAATCAAACAGCGCAACAGTGGATCCGCTGACACGAGCGTCCCGATCTGCAAGTGCCTCGAAGGTCTTCCCGTATCTTTCATATATACTTACAGGACGTATCTATCCTACCGGTAAAGACATGTCTAATGATCAAGCTTTCGCGGCCAAAGCCGAGATCTACCACTTCTTCTTTTCTGGAAGCAACGATGGGCGAGCGCAGATTGTCCAATCCCCAAATCATGTATCACCAGTATCGTTTCCTAACCTCCGTAAAATCATCGACTTTGACGCACCAAGCTTCGTCAGCATGCTGAACGAAGCATTTGAGGACTCTTTCCTGAACGGGAGTCACCCTCAGGCCGCCGAAGGACAGATTCAAAAGTTGACTGAAGAGCAAACATTTGGATCTCAGGTCAACAGACAGTGGATCATCAGCATCCTACTAGAAGTGATGGCCCCTCCAGACTATGAGGCCGATGATATTGTCTATCTGAATATGTTCATCGCGCGTAACCTCCCCAAATTTCCGCAGTTCATCCTGCTGCCAGGGCATATTCTGCACCGCGTACTCGGAGGGCTTTGTCAGTATCCGGATGATGATCTAGCAGAGGACTGTCAACTTAGCGTCGAGTACCTGTTATCGATATACCAGCCCCCAGACTTGCCATCGCTGATCCCGCTAGCACACGCTGCTCGCTTCTACAGGGTATTGAAGTCTATCTACAAAGCCGACAAGCAGTGGTCAAAGCTGCTAGAGACATGTCTCGAAGACGCCAGCGACCCGGACGCCGTCTTTGAGTGCATTCAAGAGTGTCTGAGACAGAGTAGTGACCTCAGTGAGAAACAACGCGGCGAAGTTCGACAAGTCATGGTTGACCATGCGCCAGAATTAGTCGCTCTAGATCCTGCAAAGGCGGCCGTGACTATGACTGAAGACGCTCCAGACTTACACGAGGTTATGTTACAAGCGCTAAGTGAGGATGAATACGATCAGCTACGGTATCTTCGGGCAATACTTGAGCCGGAGCTTGAAGCTGCGGTTGATGAGCACGTACCGAACGGTGCACCGCACAAGAATTTTGTCGAACAATACGTTCGTCTTCTTTGCGACTACGAGCCGCAACACGTCAGTGAATATGTGCAGCATCTCAATTCAGGCGATTTGCGGCTCGAAGAGGTACTGCCTGCACTCGAAAGCAGTGGCGCCGTCGATGCCGCTGTAGTGTTAATGGCAAGAGAAGGAAAAGTCCGCCAAGGCATTGATCGGCTCACTCAGCACTTGAGGACACTTCAAGCTGCCCTCACTGGTTTACTGGATGGCGCTCATGCAAGCCCAGACTCAGCGAACACTGCAGAGGCAGCCCAAGATCTAGCGACGTCCATTCAGAAGTATGTCCGGATAGGCGTCTGGCTATGTCGAGGGCACACTAAGACCGGCCAGCAGAGCAAGGCTCAGCTGAAGGCTGCAAGACGAGGTGCTGACGTCAAGGAGGAGCTGTCCGCTGATGAAACGCTTTGGCTGGACCTCATTGATGCGGTAGTCGGAGTCACGAAGGATATTAGCCAAGTCTTAGAGCCCGGCACGTCTCAGACAGATCCGAAGATGTACCCGGAGAGGCAACCTGAAGGCATTCTACAAGACTTTGACCCTGGCAAACTGATCACACAGCTACGTGCCACCGTTCAAGAAACTTTTACGGCTCTCTTGGCCACGACTAGTGCTCCTCGAACCAGCAACGTACGCCGCACAGATGCATCTTTTCTGCGGATCCTGCGGGCGTTCCTGAATCGTGCCTCAATGTCATCCTCTTCCCTCACCAATGTCCGAGCCGTTCTGGGCTCCATCTTCTCGGCATATGCATACGAGGAATCGTTGCTCGCTTTGGCTAACAGACTCCTTGACAAAGACCTGTTTCTCCACATTGCAGAAGCGGACGCATTGCGGAGGAGAGGATGGAGACCCCTTGGTCAGGTATGCGAGGGCTGTGGCAAACGAGTATGGGGACCCGGAGCAGGTATCTCGATATGGGATGCATGGCAACAAGAGAACGATGTCATGCCAACATCGCGCGAAGCAGCGGACGGTGCTAGAGCAGGCAATATGGCGGAAACAGCAGGCACTGGCAAGGGTAAAGCAGCGATACCTATTCAAGGCAAGGTCTCGGCAGCACAGCATGAACGATGGAAGTCGGTAGCGGATCGAGCAAAGCCACCCCCAGAGTCGGATACTGGGGGAGTGGAAGGAGGCGGGAAGGAAGATCTAGGTCCTGTGGTAATCTTTGCTTGCAGGCACATGCTCCACCGGGGGTGCGTGGAAAAGATGCAGGGGACGGAGGAAGAGGTTGAAAGAGGCAATGCTTTGCGCGAGTCACAGGCAGGCCATAGTACAAAGCTTGCCTGCCCGCTATGCACGGGCGATGAAGCGTTATGAATCGGGCCGCGCATGTAGTCGAAGGAGGCCCACAGCATTTTCCATTGTATATATTTGTAGTCATAGAGCAAAATTGTTGATATTTAGTTGAGATATGGAGTGTAATCAAGGAGTCGGCGACCAGTGTGATCATCCCAGTATCCGGCAAGTCATGGGAAAGAGTACGGGAGCGGTAGGATCATCGCCGGGCATATGGTAGAGCACTCCCTCAGGATGCTAATGCACAAGTTTCCTTTGGTCTTTCTGACCATGGCAGTGCCCCTGAAATGAGTTGCCTCCTTCTCCTGTTTGCCTTGTACGTGCCCTGGCTCTGCTTCGATGCCAAGCCTTGGAGAACGCGTTTCAGATTGGGCGCCTAAATTCATCGTCAGCAACCCATACTTTAGAGTAGTCATCAACTTTACACATCAAGGCCTTCTTTATGGTGTGTGATGAACAAGATTACCGAGTGGGTCTGCTGGAGATAGAACAGGCACACGTACCTGGCCCATTAAGTTTCGAGCATGTCAAGACTCAAGTTCAAGAACCGATGTTTGGGCGTTGATTCGTTCTCAGCTTTTGATACAGCAAGCATCTGGCAAAAGGATTGGCTGCTGCTGAACGCCGCGGCCCGGGCTGAATCCCAGTGAAGCATCCACCCTTTCCAGGTCGATCTCGCTTTCTCCTTCTGTTTCTCATCAGGGGCGCATGAAACGGCATCTGTGGATCTTCCATCACCCGTCCAGACAGCGCCAGGTTGTTCGGCGCATAACCGAACAGCATGAGTACACTCTCCTCTGACTGGTCATACAATTTCTACACTATCATCCTGCAGTTTCTTAGCAATATCTCCCCCCTCGATCAGAGGCTTCATCGCCTTGACCTCCTGAACCTCTAGCAGGCCTACTGAGGGTCGACTCGCTGACCTAGACCATTCAGCCATGGGTTCTCCTGTTTTGTATTCCACACCATGCCCCCAGCTACGAATCAACCCACCATGTCCGCTGTATCAGGATTCAGCGTGGGAATGTGGAGCAAGACGCCCTGTCCCCTGACTTTGAAGCTTCTCTGCTGTGCGTGTATTCCTACCTGGGAACATTTATTACTCTCCTGATATCCACTCTTTTCCCTTTGCTCTTTTCTCCGGTCCAAGCACAGCAACTTGCAAGTCACTCCTTTGACCGTTTGGCTAGTTCAAACTTGAGATTCCCTGTTCAGTCCGGTGCTTTGCTTCGTGTATACCGGTTATACACATTACACTCTCTTAAACCATGCTTTTCTCCGATATACTTCTTGGCGCTGCGCTCGTCCAACTCGGCCTTGCTACCTACACATTAAAAGATGACTATTCAGGCAATAACTTTGCCAATATGTTCAGCTTCGATACGGTGTGTCCACGTTTTGCCTCTATTCCGACCCATATTTGGTACTGATTAAAGAATAGGAAGCTGATCCAACCAGCGGATATGTCAACTACGTTGATCAGAATACTGCTCAGTCCCAGGGTCTCTTCAATGTAAACAACGGTGTGGTTACCATGGGGGTTGATCACACGAACGTCGCTTCCGGGCGTGGACGTAATAGCGTTCGTGTTACGAGCAAAGCCCAGTACAACCATGGGCTGGTTGTCCTTGACCTTGCCCATATGCCAGGGAGCATCTGTGGCACCTGGCCTGCATTGTGAGCCTTCTTCGCATCAGACATTGCATCACTAACCTTCCAATAGCTGGATGACAGGCCCCAACTGGCCCAACAGTGGCGAGATTGACATAATCGAGGGTGTGAACACCGGGTCCCAGAACCAGATGACCATGCACACCAGTAACGGCTGCACACTCGCAGGCAACAACTGTCAAGGCAACCTTGGGTGCCCAGTCACTGGCGGTGGTTCGAGCTCCTACGGCAATGGCTTCAATTCGGCCAACGGCGGCACGTACGCTATGGAGTGGACCAGCTCGCAGATTAGCATCTGGTTTTTCTCCCGCGGCAGCGAGCCCGGGGACATCAACTCCGCAAACCCCAACCCCAGCAACTGGGGTAACCCAACTGGAAGCTTCACTGGCGGTTCAGGCTGTGATATCGACTCTCATTTCATGAACAACAACATTGTCTTCGACACCACTTTCTGCGGCGATTGGGCTGGCAACGTCTGGTCCCAGGACAGCACGTGCTCTGCTCTGGCTCCGACCTGCCAGGCCTACGTCCAAAACAACCCTGATGCATTCCAGGATGCCTACTGGGCCGTCAACTATCTGAAAGTCTACACCCAAGGTAGTGCTGTCTCCGGGGTCGCCTCGGTGACTCCTTCCTCCAGCAGCTCCTCAGCCCCTATCGCTCAACCCACCTCTTCACCTATTACTTCTACCGCCGCAACGTCTTCCGCCGCGCCCTTTACAGTTTCGATCTCGAAGTCCATCCCCTCCGCTTCACCCTTCCCATCTGGCAACGCAACATCGTCCGCCGCGCCCTCTACAGCTTCGATCTCTAAGTCCATCCCCTCTGTACCCTTCCCAACCGGCAACACAACCTCCATCGCCCAACCCACCGCCTCCGGTGCACCTGTTCCCTCCTCCAATTCTTCTGCCTCGTTCAATACCGCCAACCCACAAGCCCCCCAACCCATTGTCTCCGGATCATCTTCTACCGGCTCCGCAAATCTTCCCATCGGCGGAGCCGCTACAGGCGACAACAGTGCCCCTACACCTTCAACGGCGGTTTCGCCACCTGAAACACCTGGACCTGTCGCTACCAGTACCGTCACTGGCAACTATGTTGTCACCGAGACTGCTCAGGCGACAGAGCATCGCCACTTCGGACACACGTATCCTCCCAGCTTTGGGCCGAAGAGCAAGAGGACGAGTAGGGTAACACGGCATTTGCAGCAACATGCTCACGGCGCGCATAAGCATTCTTGAGATGGAATTATTACCGGAGAACGTCCTTCGCCTGGTGCGGAGGAAGCCACATTGGCCAGAATCGACCAACCGCTTCTTTCTTGGTATTATATTGGGCGACTGCGTGGAGGGTGTGTAGCATCGAATACATATTGTTACCCGTCATTGGGTACCCTAGGCTTTTGGAAGGGTAGATAGAGGATTTGTATATAGCTCTACTTCTTGGATCATCTAGATACTTTTGACCTCTATAGAAAATGGGAAAAGTACAAAATCTGGAATTGAACGACACCAATGAAGAATACCCATTTCCCGTTTCTGCTCAAAGCGCGGGTTTAGCCGTCGGCGTTTAGCCTCAGCCACGTTGCAAAAGGCAAGTATGCCGTCAGATTATGGCGCTGTAAATAGAAACTCTTCAATATACCTCTACATTCACCTCTTCGTCAAGACGAGGCCACTTCATTACTTCACCCTTTGTACAGTGAATTATCCATAAATAGACTTCTAGAACGTCCTTTGTTTGCTTGTCGACTACCAATTGGAATTCGCCTTCAAAGACCACCTCTGAATACGAACCTTTGTCAATACCGTACATACGCTTCGGCGATGAGCAGGTAGCAAGACAATCATCAGACTATTACTGGACAGGAATTCATTCTACACATTGCGCCGAAGATCTGAGCTCAATATGCGCTCCGCTGCCAAAGGCTTCTTCTTGGCTTTCCATACACTCTTCGCACATACTTATACTTCCACGGCCAATACTGGTAGCTCAGATGCCGACCCGTCAGCCGTCTGCGCAGTATGTGGTCCTCATTTGGTGGCAGTGGAGTACAATTTTAACAATCTGCAGATCGATCCTCGGGCGATTGTATCCGATGCCTGCGCCTCCTACTCCACCCTCGATACACTCAACAATGACATTTCACACTCCTTGAAGGACATCACACAGAACACAGACTTCTTTGCCTATTACCGCTTGAATCTGTATGATCAAGCATGTCCAGTCCGCGCCTGGGATGACGAGACAGGAACATGTGGCAATATCGCCTGCAAAGTTGATACGCTGGAAGATGAAAGGGACATACCGACGATCTGGAGAGCGAAAGAGCTCAGTAAACTAGAAGGTCCGAAAGCGGCACATCCAGGACGACAGCTACAGAAAGAGCGCGGGAATCAAAGGCCTCTCCAAGGTACATTAGGCGAAGACGTAGGCGAAAGCTGCGTGGTCGAATACGATGACGAATGCGACGAGCGCGACTACTGTGTCCCCGAAGACGAATCTGCAACTGCAAAAGGCGACTACGTCAGCCTGGTCGACAACCCCGAACGCTTCACCGGCTACGCAGGTGCCAACGTCTGGGATGCCATCTACCGTGAAAACTGCTTCTCCAAAGCCCCCGCCCCTTCCTCTCTTTCCATCGTCTCCTCCCCCTTTGGCGTTTTCAAAGCCGCCGACGACCTCCGCCACGTCATCCAAGCCGGTAGTCCAACCAACGACCTCGATTTCGACGACTCCTGCCTCGAGAAACGCGTCTTCTACCGCATCATCAGCGGCATGCACGCCTCCATCTCCACGCACATCTGCAACGACTACCTCAACCAAACGACAGGAACCTGGGGTCCTAATCTCGCATGCTACACCTCGCGCCTTGCCACGCATCCCGAGCACATCTCAAACCTCTACTTCAACTACGCCCTGCTCCTGCGCGCCGTCGCGAAACTCCGCACCTCCCTCAAAACCTACACCTTCTGCTCCGGCGACCCCATCCAGGACGGCATCACCAAGTCCCGCATCCTCGCCCTCACCTCCAGAGCCTCCACCCCTTCCCAACCGAAAATCTTCGACGAGAGCATCATGTTCCAAGGCCCCGAAGGCAGTCTTAAAGAAGACTTCCGCAACCGATTCCGCAACGTCAGCCGCTTGATGGACTGCGTCGGGTGTGACAAATGCCGCCTATGGGGGAAGCTGCAGACAGTGGGATATGGCACCGCGCTAAAGATCCTATTCGAATTCGACGAGGAGAAAAACGGAGAGAACCCACCGCTTAGACGCACAGAGCTGGTAGCACTGGTGAACACCCTGGGTCGGGTGAGCAACAGCTTGTCTGCACTGGGGCGAATGCGCGATCTCGCCTTCCAGCAATCCCAACCCCCACCATCCAGCAACCACAACAGCGCCCACACCACCCAGCCAAGCCCTCCCTCCTCCTCCTCCTCCTCCTCCTCCTCCTCCTCCTCCTCCTCCTCCTCCTCCTCCTCCTCCTCCTCCTCCTC
>JAABUQ010006137.1_pt1 | contig 18502 bp, 15 predicted proteins | sample 5560001 | NCBI WGS metagenome assembly JAABUQ01 (sample SAMN10711888, study PRJNA513371) | rock metagenome | isolation source: Antarctica rocks | place: Antarctica: Victoria Land, Finger Mt nord | collected 2015-12-18
CAATCTCGCAAAACTCGAGGGGTCAAAAGAGTCAATGAAAGGCAAGCTCTATCGTGCTGCCTTGAGCGATACGTTCCTGACACGCCTCCTCGCCCAGTTCGGCAAAACTCAAATGCAATAGCCCTGGCTTGCAGCCGCTTCTGTGAGCCACCCGTCTGAGCCATCGCGCATCTGGCCATCACCAAGGCTCACAGTCGCTCGCGTGGACCGTTCTGAAAGTTGCAAAGAGGCACGCGGCGCAGTAATCCAGGGGCTGCAAAACGGAGCAAGCAGCTTCTGAGTCACCGAGCCGCAAGAACGGATCGCAGCGGCAGAAGGGTCAGAGCAATACCCAAGGAAGACTTAATTGTGTGCGATAGCGTTCTTCCGGCCCAAAGCGGCTCAATTCTGCAAGCGTCGCCATACTTATTCCTGTTTCCAGGGGCGGGAGGCTACGACCCCAAGCTCATCGAGGTCGGCACCGCCTGCCAGGAGGCAGTGAGAGCCGTACAGATCACCTATCCCGCTTGGCGCACCTTGCTCGACGTCCAGGACTTCGACTTCGAGACCTTGGTCGCTGACGCGGTCGCGCAGATCGCGCAGCATTGCCCGGCCCGTGAAATCCTGTTGGTCGGTCATTCGTTTGGCGGCCTCGTCGCATTTGCCGTCGCAGCGCGGCTGCGGGACGCGGGCCATCAGGTCCGCTTCCTCGGCCTCTTTGACATCGAGGCCCAGCCTGGGCTTGATCGTACGCCAGGCGCACCGCGCGCCCCAAAGCCGCATTGGAAGAGACTCGTCGGCTTCATGTCCGCGCTGCGTCGGGGCGAGGGCCAAAGCACGGCTGCCTTTGCGGTCGCCTGGCAACTGAAAAGGCCGCGCTGGGACCCGCTGCTCCGCCTTTACGCGCGCATTCCACGGCGTTATCTGAAGGGAAAGTTCACGGTCTATCTCGACCGTGACCTGCTGTCGCAGCACATGGACCCGCTGCTGCGCCAATGGGTGGCGGGCTACGACACCCTGCGGCCGTTGCCTATTCCTGTGTATCTGTTCCGGACGGGCCAGCACAGCGCAAACATCCCGCACCACCTCGGATGGGCCTCCTGCTGCCCTGATCTCACGGTGATCTCGGTTGCCGGCAACCATCTCAGCATGCTCGGACGGTCGAACCTGCCCATCGTGTGCGCCGCGTTCCAGAAAGCGGTGTTCCAGGTTCTTGGACGCACCGTCCCGCAGTGAAGCCTGCGTGCAAGCTCCTCACGGATAGCGCTGGCTGCATCAAGCTGCCGCTGCCGCATCGGCGATGAAGAAGCTGGCGGTGACGCTGCCGTTCCACTCCTCCGCCCGCAAGTGCCCGGCCAGATGCAGCGGCGCGCCCCGGGCCAGCAGCCCCTCTGCCAGCGCGCCGTCCCGAGCCCGGAACAGCAACGTCTTCAGGCGCGGGCCGCCGCCCTCCCCTTGCACGTAGGCACGGATGGTCGCGCCCTCCTTGCCGATCCGGTCGGCGCGGACCACCTGGGCGCGCGGGAGCACGAAAACCGGCTCCTCGTTGCCGTTTCCGTAGGGCGATAGCCGGGCGAGCTGCTGGGCTAGATCAACCGTGGCGCCGGACACTGCAAGCGTGCCTTCCACCGGAAGGTCGGCGACGCGGGGCAGCGCCGCCGCGTGCGCCAGGCGCTCGTTCAGGAAAGCATGGAACGCCGGCACGTCGCGTTCGTGCAGCGCGAACCCCGCCGCCATCGCGTGCCCGCCGCCGGTCACAAGCAGCCCGGCCTGCCGCGCCGCCATGACCGCGGCCCCCAAATCCACGCCGGGCACCGACCGCCCGCTGCCCCGCACCAGCCCGTCCGTGAGCGCACCGACGCAGGCTGGGCGGTTATGGCGTTCCTTGATCCGCCCGGCGACGATGCCCACCACCCCGGGGTGCCAGCCCGCCCCGTGCACCAGCATCGCGGCAAACCCAGCATCGGACTGCGCCGCCGCCTGCCCGAGCGCCGCGTCCAGCATCCCGGCCTCCACCGCCTGGCGCTCGCGGTTGGTGGAGTCGAGCGTTACGGCCAAGGCCCGCGCCTCCACGGGATCGCCGCACAGCAGCAGGCGCAGCCCGAGGTCCGCCTGGCTGATGCGGCCGGCCGCATTGATACGGGGGCCGAGCGCGAAACCGCAGGTGAACGCGGTCGGCACGTTGTGGGCGGCCGCCGCTTCCAGCAGCGCCGCGATCCCCGGGCGTGCGCGCCGGGCCATGACCCGCAGCCCTTGCGTCACCAGCGCGCGGTTCAGCCCGCGCAGCGGCATCACGTCGCACACGGTCGCCAGCGCCACGAGGTCCAGCAGCTCGCGCAGATCCGGCTCGGCCCGCCCGGCGAAGAACCCGGCGCGGCGCAGCGCCCGCAGGGTCGCGATGGCGGCCAAAAAGGCGAGCGCCGCGGCGCACAACCCGTGCAGCCCCGACGCGTCGTCCAGACGGTTCGGGTTGACGGTCGCCAGCACGGGCGGCGGCGGCCCGTCGCTCGCGTGGTGGTCCAGCACCACCACATCCGCCCGGCCCTGCACGGTGGACAGCGCCACGGCCGCCGCGGTGCCGCAATCCACGCAGACGATCAGCGTGGCCCCCCCCTGCACCAGGTTGAGCAGCGCCGGGCCGTTCGGGCCGTATCCCTCCAATAGCCTGTCCGGCACGTGGGTCAGCACCCGGCATCCCAGGGTCCGCAGCACGGTAGCCATGATCGCGGCGCTGCACGCGCCGTCCACGTCGTAGTCGCCGAACACGCCGACCGTTTCGGACGCCGTGACGGCATGGGCCAGGCGGTCGGCCGCGCGGTCCATGTCGGACAGCACCAAAGGGTCCGGCAGCAGGGCGCGCAAGGTCGGGTCGAGGAAGTGGGCCGCCGTGTCGAGATCGATGCCCCGCGCCGCCAGCAAGCGCCCCACGACCTCCGGCAAGCCCAGCCGCTGCGCGATGCCCAAGCCGACCCGGTCCTCGCCCCCGCGCCAAAGCCAACGCCGTCCCGTCAGGCTGGCGCCAACCCCCAGGGCAGCCTCGGTCATGCGACCCCGGTCATGCGGTCTCAGTCATGCGGTCTCAGTCATTCCGGCGCGCTACTCCGGCTGCCAGGTCTTGGTGGCAAAGTTGTGGTGCGCCTCGATGTAGCGGATCGTGCCGGACTTGCTGCGCATCACGATGGAATGGGTGAAGGCGCCATGGCCGAACCGCCGCACGCCGCGCAGCAGGGCGCCGCCGGTGACGCCGGTGGCGGCGAACATCACGTCGCCCTTGGCCATCTCGACCACCGAGTATTTGTGCCGCGGATCGATCACGCCCATGCCGCGGGCGCGCTCGACCTGCGCCTCGTCCTCATACATGAGCCGCCCCTGCATCTGCCCGCCGATGCAGCGCAGCGCCGCCGCGGCCAGCACGCCCTCCGGCGCGCCGCCGGCGCCCATGTAGATATCGACGCCGCCATCCGGCAGCCCCGCCGCGATCACCCCGGCCACGTCGCCGTCGCCCAGCAGCATGATGCGCGCCCCGGCCTCCCGGCACTTCGCCAGCATCTCGGCATGGCGCTCGCGTTCCAGCATGCAGACCACGAGGTCGCCGACCTCGCGCTTCTTGGCGCGGGCCAGGTTGCGCAGGTTCTCGGCCACCGACGCATCCAGGTCCACGACCCCGTCCGGCAGCCCGGCGCCCACGGCGATCTTGTCCATGTAGATGTCGGGCGCGTGCAGGAAGTTGCCCTGCTCCGCCAGCGCCACCACGGCAAGCGCGTTGGGGCCGCCCTTTGCGGTGATGCTGGTGCCCTCCAGCGGGTCCACCGCGATGTCCATGGCCGGGCCGCCGGCGCCGACGCGCTCCCCGATGTAGAGCATCGGCGCCTCGTCCATCTCGCCCTCGCCGATCACCACCGTGCCCTCGATGGCCACGCTGTCGAAGGCGCGGCGCATCCCCTCCACCGCGGCGCCGTCCGCCTCGTTCTTCTTGCCGCGGCCCATCCAGCGGGACGCGGCGAGGGCGGCCGCCTCCGTCACCCGCACCAGGTCCAGCGCCAGGTTGCGGTCGAAGCTGATCTCGGGATGGTCGGTCATGGCGGTTCCTTAAGCAGGCTCAATGCGGATGAGGGCGGGCGATTCCAGCACGGTGTCGAAGGCGGAGATCTGATCGAGCGCCCGATGCATCGCCGCCTCGTTCGACTCATGCGTCACCAGCACCACGGGGACGGCCTCCCCTGGCGCCCGGCCGCGCTGCAGCATGCTTTCCAGACTGACGCCAGCGTCACGGAGCGCCGCCGCCACGTCGGCGATCACGCCGGGCCGGTCCACGACCATGAGCCGCAGGTAATAGGCCCCGACATGGGCGGACATCGGCACGGCGGGCAGGTCGGCCAGCATCGCGGCATCGGCGCCCCAGACCGGCGTCGCCCGGCCGCGCGCCAGGTCGATCAGGTCCGCCACCACGGCGCTCGCAGTCGGCCCGGCGCCGGCGCCCCGGCCTTCCAGCATCACGCGCCCGACGAAATCGCCCTCCGCCACCACCGCGTTGAGCACGCCATCGACGCGGGCAATCGGCGCCGCCTGCGGCACCATGCAGGGATGCACCCGGCTCTCGATTCCCGCCTCCGTCCGCCGGGCGATGCCCAGCAGCTTGATGCGGTAGCCAAGCTCCGTCGCGAAGGCGATGTCGAGGGCGGACACGCCGCGGATGCCCTCGATATGCACCGCCGCGAAATCGACCGGGCGGTTGAAGGCCAGCGCCGCCAGGATCGCCAGCTTGTGCGCCGCGTCGATGCCGTCCACGTCGAAACTCGGGTCGCTCTCGGCGTAGCCCAGGCGCTGCGCCTCCGCCAGGACGTCGGCGAACTCCCGCCCGCGCTCCCGCATGGCGGAAAGGATGTAGTTGCAGGTGCCGTTCAGAATGCCGGCGATGCGGCTGATCCGGTTGCCGGCCAGGCCCTCGCGCAGCGCCTTGATCGCCGGGATGCCGCCGGCCACCGCCGCCTCGAACGCAAGCGCCGCGCCGGCCTCCCCCGCCTGCTGCGCCAGTGCCGCGCCGTGCAACGCCAGCAGCGCCTTGTTCGCCGTCACCACGGGTTTGCCAGCCGCCAGCGCCGCCTGCACCAGCTCGCGTGCCGGCCCTTCCGCGCCGCCGATCAACTCCACCACCACGTCGAGCGCCGGGTCAAAGGCGAGGGCGACGGGGTCGTCATACCAGCGCAGGCCAGCGGTCGGCACGTCACGCTCCCGCGTGCGGTCGCGGGCGGAGACGGCAGTCACGGCAATCGGCCGCCCGGCCCGCACTGCCACCAGCTCCGCATTGTCCCGCAGCAGGCGCAGCACGCCCGTGCCGACCGTGCCCAGCCCGGCGACGCCGATCGACAGCGGGCGGGTCATACCGCAGCCGCCTCCGTGCCGACGTTCTCCGCGCGGTTGCTGTCGCCTCCGAGGAAGCCGCGGATGTTGCGCACCGCCTGGCGGAGGCGCTGCGTGTTCTCGACCAAGGCGATCCGCACGTGGGTGTCGCCGTGCTCGCCGAAACCGATGCCGGGCGCCACCGCGACCTTGGCGCGGGCCAGCAGCAGCTTGCTGAACTCGACGCTGCCGAGATGCGCGTAGCGGGGCGGGATGGGCGCCCAGGCGAACATCGAGCCTTCGGGACTCGGCATGTCCCACCCCGCCTGCGCCAGGCCGCGCACCAGCACGTCGCGCCGCTCGCGATACAGCGCGCGCATCTCCGCCACACACTCCTGCGGACCGTTCAGCGCCGCGGTCGCCGCGACCTGGATGGGGGTGAAGGCGCCGTAGTCCAGGTAGGACTTCATCCGCGCAAGCGCCGCGATCAGCCGGGCGTTGCCGGCGGCGAAGCCCATGCGCCAGCCCGGCATGGAGTAGGTCTTGGACAGGCTGGTGAACTCGACCGCGATCTCCTTGGCGCCTGGCACCTGCAGCAAGGAAGGCGGTGGCGTGTCGCCGAAGTAGATCTCGGCGTAGGCGAGGTCCGACAGGATGAAGATGTCATGCTTGCGGCACAGCGCCACGACCTCACGGTAGAAGTCGAGGTCCGCGCAGTAGGCCGTGGGATTGCTGGGAAAGTTGACGATCAGCGCGGTGGGCTTCGGCACGCTGTGGCGCACGGCGCGCGCCAGCGCTTCCAGCATGTTGTTATCCGGTGTGGCCGGGACGCTGCGCACGCTGGCGCCGGCGATGATGAAGCCGAACTGGTGGATCGGATAGGACGGGTTGGGCACCAGGATGGTGTCGCCCGGGCTGGTGATCGCCGCGGCGAGGTTGGCCAGGCCCTCCTTGGAACCAAGCGTCGCCACCACCTCCGTCTCCGGGTCGAGCGCCACATCGAATCGGCGGGCATAGTAGCCGGCCAACGCCCGGCGCAGCCCGGGGATGCCCTTGCTCGCGCTGTAGCGGTGGGTGCGCGGGTCCTGCACGGCCTCGACCAGCTTGGCGACGATGTGCGGGGGCGTGCCGGTGTCAGGATTGCCCATGCCGAGGTCGATGATGTCCTCGCCATGGGCGCGGGCGGAGGCCTTCGCTTGGTTCACCTCGGCGAACACGTAGGGCGGCATCCGGCGGATGCGGTGGAATTCTTGCGTCATGATGCTTGAGTCACTTTGGGCGGGTCATCACTGCTGGAGTCCGCTCATTGTAGCAGATGCGCCTCGCCGCCGCGACCCAAAGCGGCGGCGTCGATGCGCAGCGACCCGGCCGGCACGCCCGCCGCGACAAGCGCTTCCTGCATGCTTTGGGCGCGGCGCCAGGCGAGCGGTAAGGCCCGGGCCTGCGCCGCGGCACCCGGCCCGGCCGCGTCCCCTCCGGCCTCAACCGCGATGACCGCCCCGGCCCGCCGGCCGGCAAGCTCGCGCAGCGCCGCATCTGCGCCGGCCGGCAGCGCCGCCGATCCCGGGCGGAACGCGACGGACACCCTGGGCGCCAGCCGCGGCACGGGCGGGGCGTTGACCGACACGGGGATGCCGCGCAACTGCGGCAGCGGCGGCGCGTCGTTCGGCAAATCCGGGATCGGTCCCGATGCGACCGCCGGCTCGCTTTGCTGCGGTCTGCCCAACGCCCCAGCGGCGGGCGCGGCCGGTGGGGACGCGCCGACGATTGCCGGGCTGGGCGATGGGGCAGCAGGCGACGGCGAAGCAGGCGGGGGCGTTTCGGCGGGTGGCGGAGCCGTGGCGGCATCCAGCACCGCCACCGACACGCCGGGATCAGGCGCCGGGGCGGGCAGTCGAGTCGCGGGTGGGGCAGGCGCGGCGGGAGCGGAGGCGGCGGGCGTGGAAGCCACAGGAGCCGGCAGGACCAATGGGTCCTGCGTCGCCTCCTGCCGCGTGCGGTCGCGCTCGGCCACCAGCCGGGCCGCGAGCGCCCGCCGCGTGGCCGGGTCGGTGGGCTTCGGGGCAGGCGGCACCGCCGACAGGTTCGGGTAAGGGTCGTCGACGCCCGGCGGCGGCGGACGCACCTCGGCGATCTTGCCGCCTTGCAGGTCATGCCACCAGTCAACCGGCGTATCGAGCGTGAGCCTGCTGTCGCTCATCCGCTCGACGCTGCGGGTGCAGGCCGCCGTCGCCAGCAGCACTGCAAGCAATGCAGACCTCAGCCATCCGTTACGGCAGAGTGTCACTTGTTCCCCTAAAGCCGGAAGCCTAGTTTCGGCCCGGTCGCGTTTCGCCATCAGCCGGCCCCGTCCCACGCATGTTGGCGACATGTAGCGCGCCATCGCGCCCGACGGAAAGGATAGCCTAACCATGGACCAACGCGGCACGTCCCGAACTGCGCAAACGCCTCCCCAACCCGTGGCCCCGCTCGGATTCGCCCTCGGCAGCCCGGCCGTGCTCGGACGGTCGATGGCCGACATCGCCGAACGCTCGCAGCGGCTCGTGGCCGACTGGCTGCACCGGCAGTCGCGCGACGCGCCGGACCTGCACTCCATGCACATCGCGCACGCTTTCATGGAAATGACCACGCAGTTGATGAGGGACCCGGCGGAGGCGACGCGGGCGCAGCTTGGGCTGTGGCAGGACTACATGACGCTGTGGCAGACCACGACGCGGCGCATGTGGGGCATGAAAGTCGATCCGGTCATCGAGGCGGACCCGCGGGACCGCCGGTTCGAGGACAGCGCCTGGAAGGAGGTCGAGGTCTTCGATTTCATCAAGCAGTCCTACCTGCTGACCGCCCGCTACGTGCAGGGCGTCGTCGCCCGGGTGGACAAGCTCGATCCGAAGACGGCGCAGAAGGTGGATTTCTACTCGCGCCAGTTCATGGACGCGATCAGCCCGACCAACTTCCTGATGACCAACCCGGAGATGCTGCGCAAGACCGTGGCGACCGGAGGGGAGAACCTGCTGCGGGGCTTAAGCAACCTGCTGTCGGACCTGGAGCGCGGGCGGGGCAAGCTCACGATGGAGACGGCCGGCCTCGACACGTTCAGGATCGGCAGGGATGTCGCGGCCACGCCGGGCAAGGTTGTGTTCCAGAACGACTTGCTGCAGCTCATCCAGTACTCGCCAGCCACCCGAATCGCGCTGCGGCGACCGTTGCTGGTCGCGCCGCCCTGGCACCGCAAGTTCTACGTCCTCGATCTGCGCCCGCAGAACAGCTTCGTGCGCTGGGCCGTGGAGCAGGGCCATACCGTGTTCATGATCAGTTGGGTGAACCCTGACGGGCGCTCCGCCGAAAAGGACTTCGAGCATTACATCACCGAGGGCACCCTCGCGGCGCTGGACGCCATCGAGCGCGCGACGGGCGAGCGGGAGGTGAACGCCGTCGGCTACTGCCTGGGCGGTACGCTGCTGGCCAGCGCACTCGCTTGGATGGCCGCAGTCGGCGACGACCGGATCAAGTCGGCGGCGTTCCTGGCCACCCTGCTGGACTTCAAGGAAACCGGCGAACTCAGCGTGTTTCTCAACGAGATGCAATTGCGGACGCTGGAGGACGCGGAACAGCACAACGTCCTCAATGACGGCCAGATGGCGGCGACCCTCAACATGCTGCGTGCGAACGACCTGATCTGGTCGTTCGTCGTCAACAACTACATGCTCGGCCACGAGCCGTTCCCGTTCGACCTGCTATATTGGAACGGCGACAGCACGCGCCTGCCGGTCCGAATGCAGCGGTCCTACCTACGCTGGATCTACCAGGACAACCTGCTCCGCGAGCCCGGCGGGATCGAGGTCGTCGGGCAGCCGATCAACCTGGGCCGCGTCACGGCACCGTCGTACTTCCTCTCGACCTGCGCGGACCACATCGCGCCATGGCGGAGCGCCTATGCCGGCATGCGGCTCCTCGACGGGCCGAGCCGGTTCGTGCTCGCCGCAGGCGGCCACGTCGCCGGGGTGGTCAACCCCCCGCAGGGCGGCAAATACAGCTATCGTACCAATGCGGAGCGCCCAGCCGACCCGGCGGCCTGGCTATCCGGCGCGACGGAGATGGCCGGGAGCTGGTGGCCGGACTGGCAGCGTTGGGTGACGGCGCTGGACAACGCGCACGTGCCGGCCCGCGTGCCTGGCGACGGCGCCCTGCCCGTGCTGGAGGACGCGCCGGGCAGCTATGTCAGGGCCTGGGCGGGCTGAGCAGTCCGCCCGACGCCGGGCCCCAGGGCATACCGGCCCGCGCCGCGCCCGTCAGTGGGCCAGGCCCTGCACGACCTCGTCCGTCATCTTTTTCGCGTCGCCGAACAGCATCATCGTGTTCGGGCGGAAGAACAACTCGTTGTCCACGCCCGCGTAGCCCGACGCCATGCTGCGCTTGATGAACAGCACGGTCTTCGCCTTGTCCACGTCGAGGATCGGCATGCCGTAGATCGGCGACTTCGGATCGGTCTTGGCGGACGGGTTGGTCACGTCGTTGGCGCCGATTACGTACACCACGTCTGCCGTGCTGAACTCGCTGTTGATCTGCTCCAGTTCGAACACCTCGTCATAAGGGACGTTGGCTTCGGCCAGCAGCACGTTCATATGGCCGGGCATGCGGCCGGCGACGGGATGGATGGCGTATTTTACTTCCACCCCCTCCTTTTTCAGCGTGTCGGCCATCTCCCGCAGGGAGTGCTGCGCCTGTGCCACCGCCATGCCGTAGCCCGGCACGATCACGACCTTCGACGCGTTCTTCATGATGAAGGCCGCGTCGTCTGCGTTGCCGGCGCGGACCGAGCGGTCGACGTGCGCCGGGTCCGCCGCGGCCGCACCGCCCGCATCGGTGCCCCAGCCGCCGAGCAGCACGTTCAGGATGCTGCGGTTCATGCCCTTGCACATGATGTACGACAGGATCGCGCCCGAGGCGCCGACCAGCGCGCCGGTGATGATGAGGGCGAGGTTCTGGATGGTGAAGCCAATGCCGCAGGCCGCCCAGCCGGAGTAGCTGTTCAGCATGGACACCACGACCGGCATGTCCGCGCCGCCGATCGGGATGATGATGAGGAAGCCAAGACCGAGCGCCAGCAGCGCCAGCAGCCAGAACAGCGGCTGACTCGCGGTGACGACGAAGGCGACGACCAGCGCCAGCAGCACAATGCCGAGCAGCAGGTTGAGCTGGTGCTGCCGGGCGAACAGGATCGGCGCGCCCTTCATGATCCCCTGCAGCTTGGCGAAGGCGATCAGCGAGCCGGAGAAGGTGACCGCGCCGATCACCAGGCCGAGCGACATCTCGACCAGCGACTGGGTGTGAATGGCGCCGGGCACGCCGATGCCGAAGGACTGCGGCGCGTTCAACGCGGAGGCGGCGACGAACACTGCCGCGAGGCCGACCAGCGAGTGGAAGGCGGCGACCAACTGCGGCAGCGCCGTCATCTGGATGCGCCGCGCCACGACGACGCCAATCGCGCCGCCGATCAGGATGGCCACCGCGATCAGCAGGAAGCCCGAGCCGGCCATGCCGCGCTGCAGCAGGGTCGCGACCACGGCGATGCCCATGCCGACCATGCCGAACAGGTTGCCCTGCCGCGACGTGACCGGGCTGGACAGCCCGCGGAGCGCCAGCACGAACAGGACGGCGGCGACGAGGTAGGCGAGCGAAGTGAGGGAGGCGCTCATGCTACTTGCGCGCCTGCGGCTTCTTGGCCTGGAACATCGACAACATCCGCTGGGTCACGACGAAGCCGCCGAAGATGTTCACGCTCGCCAGCAGCACCGCCAGGAAACCGAAGGCGCGCGCCCAATTGCTGTCCGACAGCCCGACCGCCAGCATGGCGCCCACGACGATCACCGAGGAGATGGCGTTGGTCACGCCCATCAGCGGCGAGTGCAGCGCCGGCGTCACGTTCCAAACGACGTAATAGCCGACGAAGCAGGCCATCAGGAAGATCGCCAGCAGGAAGATGAACGGCTCCACCGCCGTCGCTGCCGGCTCCAGTCCGGCGCTGGCTACGCGCAACTGGTCCGCCAGGGACGCGGCGCGTTCGGCGATCCGAACGGCCTCGTCCGCATATGAATTCGGGTTCATCGAAGCCTCTCTATGCCGCGGATGCGGACTTGAATTGCGCATGGGCGACCTCGCCGCCGCGGGTCAGCAGCACGCCGCGCACGATCTCGTCGCTGTCGGGCAGCGCCGGGGCGCTGGCGTCCTTGTCCCAGAAGGTGGTCAGGAAGGTCAGCAGGTTGCGGGCGTAGAGCGAGCTGGCGGCCACGGGGATGCGTCCGGGCCAGTTGGTCCAGCCCAGGACCTTGACGCCATTTTCGGTCGTCTTCACCTCGCCCGGCACCGTGGCCGCGCAGTTGCCGCCGGCCTCCGATGCGAGGTCCACGACGACGCTGCCGGGGCGCATGGCATCGACCATCGGCTGGCTCACGATCACCGGCGCGCGCCGGCCCATCACCAGCGCCGTGCAGATCACCAGGTCGTTCTTTGCAACCGTCGTCGCCATCAGCTCGGCCTGCTTCTGGCGGAAGGCGTCGCTCATCTCCTTGGCATAGGCGCCGGTTTGGCCCGCCGTTTCCGCGTCCTCCACGCCGACGTAAGTGGCGCCAAGCGACTTGATCTCTTCCTTGGCCGCCGGGCGCACGTCGGTGGCGGACACGATGGCGCCCAGCCGCCGGGCCGTCGCGATGGCTTGCAGCCCGGCGACGCCTGCGCCGATCACGAACACCCGCGCCGGCGGCACGGTGCCGGCGGCCGTCATCATCATCGGGAAGCCGCGGTCGAACGCCGCCGCGCCCTCGATCACCGCGCGGTAGCCGGCGAGGTTCGCCTGGCTGCTCAGCACGTCCATGCTTTGCGCCCGAGTGATGCGCGGCAGCAGCTCCATGGCGCAAGCGTCAATTCCAGCCGCGGCCAGCGACGGCACCAGCGCCGGGTCGCTCAGCGCCCCACTGACCGCGACCAGCAGGGCGCCGCGCGGGATCATCGCCCGGATCTCCGGCGCCGGCATCTGCACCGCGAACACAATGCCGACGCCTGCGAGCGCCGCGCCGGCATCGGGTGCCACCTCGGCGCCGGCCGCCTGATACTCGGCGTCCCCAATCGCGCTTGCCTGGCCGGCGCCGGCCTCGACCGCCACGGTCAGGCCGAGCGCCGCGAGCCGTTTCACCGTGTCCGGCGTTGCCGCCACCCGCGTTTCGGCGGCGGCTCGTTCTTTCAGCACGGCTAGGCGCATGCGGCGTTCCTCAATCCTTGAGGCCCAAGATGCCCCGCGCCGCCGGGCAGTGGCAAGACCCCTAGGCGCTGGGTCTTAAACGCTGGGCGGCACCCGCGTTTCCAGCAACGCCGCCGCCTGCCGGGCGGCCACGTCCTCCGTGTTGAAGTCGTCCACCAGCTCATGGAACAGCCGGAACCAGTTCTGCTCCGCCTGCAGCCGGACGAACACGCTGCCCAGGCCCAACGCGGAGCGGTCCATCAGCACGAACTCCCGCGGCGGGCGCACGCCGCCCGTCTCCTTCAAGCCGGCGTGCACCTTTTCCGCCACGCTGCGGCCGTATTGCGGGTCGTCGTTGTCCTGGATGCGCCGCACGCGGTCCTGCAGCAGCGGCTCGTACACGAAGGCCGCCCATTGGTTCAGCATGGCGATCTGCGCCTTGGACAGGTTCTCGAAACCCCAGCCCTCGTAGGCGAACTGCGCCTTCGCGTCGTCCCCGTCGCGGATGGCCTCATACAGGTCGATGACGCCGCGGACGAACTTGGGCGGGAACACCCGGATCGCGCCGAAGTCCAGCAGGTTGAGACCCTCGTCCGCCCTGATCTGGTAGTTGCCCAAATGCGGGTCGCCGTGGATCACGCCGTAGCGGTAGAACGGCACGTACCAGGCGCGGAACATCGCCTTGGCGATGTGGTTGCGCACCTCCAGCGGCGGGTCCTCGTCGATCCTCTGCTGCATCGGCTTGCCCGGCAGCCAAGTCATCGTCAGCAGGCGCGGCGTCGTGTAATCGTCGATGGGCTTCGGCACGCTGACCAGCGGCTCATCATGCAGCATCAAATCGTAGAGCCGCATCTGCGCGGCTTCCCGCAGGTAGTCCAGCTCTTCCCGCAGACGCTCGGCGATCTCGGTGTAGATGTCGTCGCCCTGGATGGTGGTGTCGATCCGCTTGAACACGTTCATCGCCAGCCGAAGCTGCCGCAGGTCGGCGTCCACCGTGCTCGGCATGTCGGGATACTGCAGCTTGCACGCCACGTCCGTGCCGTCCGGCAGCGTCGCGCGGTGCACCTGGCCCAAGCTTGCCGCAGCCGCCGCTTCCTGGCCGAAGCTCGCGAACTTGCCTTGCCAGTCCGGCCCCAATTCGCCAGCCATGCGGCGGCGCACGAAGGACCAGCCCATCGCCGGGGCGTTGGCCTGCAGCTGCGCCAGTTCCTGCGCATACTCGTCCGGCAGAGCGTCGGGGATCGTGGACAGGATCTGCGCGACCTTCATCAACGGCCCCTTGAGGCCGCCGATGATGCTCTTCAGGTCCTCGGCATGGGCCACGCGGTCGGTCTTGAAGCCGAACACCCTTTCGCCGGCCACCCGCGCGGCGATGCCGCCCACGGCGCCAGAGGTCCGGGCAAAGCGCCTCAGCTCGCCGAACAGGTTCGGGCGGTTCGCGTCGGCCATCACGCGGCCTCCAGCTCGTCGATGAAGCCGCTGATGATGTCGAGGCCGCGCCTCCAGAATGCCGGGTCGGAGGCGTCGAGGCCGAACGGCGCCAGCAGCTCCTTATGCCGCTTGGTCCCGCCGGCGCGCAACATATCCAAGTAATTCTGCTCGAACCCGGGATGCCCGCCCTGGAACACGCTGTAGAGCGCGTTCACCAGGCAGTCCCCAAAGGCGTAGGCGTAGACGTAGAACGGCGAGTGGATGAAGTGCGGCACGTAGGCCCAATACACGCTGTATTCCGGCGTGAAGTGAAAGGCCGGCCCCAGGCTCTCGGTCTGCACCTGCATCCACAGCTCGCCGATCCGCTCCGGCATCACCTCGCCCGACCGGCGCTCAGCGTGCAGCAGGGTCTCGAACTGGTAGAACGCGGTCTGCCGCACCACCGTGTTAAGCATGTCCTCGACCTTGCTCGCCAGCATGATGCGGCGGCGCTTCGGGTCGGTCTCGGCGGCCAGCAGGGCGCGGAAGGTCATCATCTCGCCGAACACGCTGGCGGTTTCCGCGAGGGTCAGCGGCGTGCCGGACATCAGGTAGCCGTTCTGCGCCGCCAGCACCTGGTGCACGCCGTGGCCCAGTTCGTGCGCCAGCGTCATGACGTCCCGCGTCTTGCCGTGGTAGTTCAGCAGCAGGTACGGATGCGCGGAAGGCACGGTCGGATGGGCGAACGCGCCGCCCGCCTTGCCGTCCCGCAGCACGGCGTCGATCCAGGGCTGGTCGAAGAAGCATCGCCCGACCTCGCCCAACTCCTTCGAGAAGCCGCTGTACGCCGACAGCACCCGGTCCCGCGCCTCGCCCCAGGCAATCGGACGGTCGCTGTCGTCCGGCAGCGGCGCGTTGCGGTCCCAATGCTCCAGCTTCTCCAGGCCGAGCCACTTCGCCTTCAGCGCATAGTAGCGATGCGACAGGCGCCCGTAGTCGGCCGACACCGCCGTGCTGAGCGCGTCCACCACCTCGTCCTCCACCATGTTCGCGCGGTTGCGCGAACTGGTGGGGCGCGGGTAATGGCGCCAGGTGTCGATGATCTCCTTGTCTTTCGCCAGCGTGTTCGTCACCAGCGAGAACAGCCGCACGTTGCGTCCGAACACCTCGCCGATGGAAGCCGCCGCGTCGGCCCGAATTGCCCGGTCGCGGTCGGACAGCTTGTTGAGTGCTGCGCTGACCGTGAGATTTTCCCCGCGCACCGGGACGCGCAGCGCCGCGATAGTCTCGTCAAACAGGCGGCTCCAGGCGCTGCGGCCCGTGACCTCCTTCTCGTGCAGCAGCTTCTCCAACTTGTCGTCAAGCTGATGCGGGCGGAACACCCGGAGGTCGCGCAGGAACGGCGCGTAGCGCGCGAGCGCCGGGCCGGCCAGCTTGGCGGCAAGGTCTGCCTCCTCGACCCGGTTCAGCTCAAGCGACAGGAACAGCAAATGCGAGCTGATGGCCGTCACCCGCTCGTTGGTCGATTGGTAAAACTTGGCGATGCCCGGATCGAGGCTGTCGGTGCTGAACTGGAGCTGGGCATAGGACATCAGCCGGCCGAGGATTTCCTCGATCCGCTCATACTCAGCAAGCGCCGCCGCCAGCCCGGCGCCGGACAACGCCGCCACTTTGCCGGCATGCTCGGCCTCGAACGCCCGCGCCGCCACGTCCGCTCGGTCGGCGTCGGCAGCAAGCTCGGGGCTGTCGGGGGCGGGGTAAAGATCGGTCAGGTCCCAGGATGGCAGCGGGTCGGCGGCATGCGCCGTGGTCGCAAGGCTTGCAGGCTGGTCCATCTGGTGCTCGTCCTGTCGTGCTGATACGTCATCATTAAGGTGGGACGGTGCACCCGTAGGGCAAGCATAGGGAACAAGCGTGGACGACACCCACCCAAGGGGCTATCCGGCCAAGGCTTACCCACAATGGCCTAACTTGGCGGCCATGATGTTCGGCCTCGCCCGCGGCTGGCCCAACCGCCCGATGCTGCGCCATTGGCGGGACGGCGCGTGGCACGGAATGTCCTGGGGTGAGTTCGCCCGGCGCGCCGCATCCGCCGCCCGGGGCCTGCGCGCCGCAGGCGTTTCAGCCGGAGACCGCGTGCTGATCGTCAGCGAAAGCCGGCCGGAGGTGCCGATCCTGGAGACCGCGCTGATGGCGATCCGCGCGGTGCCGGTGCCGGGCTACGCGACCAACACCCCGGAGGACCACGCGCATTTGCTGAAAGACAGCGGCGCGCGGGTGGCCGTCGCCTCCACGGCCGCGCTCGCCGACCGCGTGCTGGCCGGCGCCGCGCTGACCGGCGGACTGGACCGGCTGCTGTGCATGCAGCCCGGCCGCGGCCTGCTGTTCTCCACGCTGGAAGCCGACCGCGCCGCGCCCGACGACATCGCGGCGGAGGCGGACGAGATCCCGGCCGGCGCGCTCGCCTGCCTGATCTACACCAGCGGCACCTCCGGCCTGCCCCGTGGCGTCATGCTGCCGCACCGGGCGATCCTGTCCAACTGCCGGGGCGCGTTCGAGCTGGTGCGCCCGCTGCGCCTGCGGGACGAGACGTACCTGTCGTTCCTGCCGCTGTCGCACAGCTTCGAGCACACGGTCGGCCAGTTCTTCCTGCCGAGCCTCGGGACCGAGATCGTCTACAGCCGCGGAGTCGAGCACCTGGCCGCGGACATGCTGGCGGTGCGGCCGACGATCATGGCCGTGGTGCCGCGCGTCCTCGAACTGATCCGTGCCCGCGTCCTGCAGCAGGTCGGGCGGCAGCCGGCGTGGAAGCAGGCGCTGTTTCACCGTGCGCTCGCCGCCGGGCTGCGCCGGGTCGAGAACCGCACGACGCTCGGCGACCGCATCGCCGGGCCGCTGCTGGACCGCTTGGCGCTGCGCCCGGTGCGCGCCCGGTTCGGCGGACGGTTCCGCGCGGCGATCTCGGGGGGCGCGCGCCTTGATCCGGAGATCGGGCGCTTCTTCCGGGCGCTCGGCCCCGTGGTGATGCAGGGCTATGGCCAGACCGAGGCTGGGCCGGTCATCAGCGCCAACTCGGCGGATGACCCCGAGATCGGCAGCGTGGGCCGTCCGCTGCAAGGCGTGGACCTGCGGATCGCCGAGGACGGCGAAATCCTGGTGCGCGGCGACCTGGTGATGGACGGCTACTGGAGCCAGCCTGCCGCCACCGCCGAGACGATCCGGGAGGGCTGGCTGCACACCGGCGACCTCGGGCGGATCGACGCGCAGGGCCTTCTGACCCTCACGGACCGCAAGCGCGACATCATCGTCCTGTCGGGCGGCGAGAACGTGTCCCCGGCGCGTATCGAGGAACTGCTGATGCGCGAGCCGGAAGTCCTGCAGGCCGTCGTGTTCGGGGACGGCCAGGCCGCGCTGTCAGCCTTGCTGGTCCCAGCCGAAGGAGGCGACGCCCCAAGCGTGGCCGCCGCCGTGGCGCGGGTCAGCGCCCGCCTGTCCACGACCGAGCGCATCCGCCGGCACAGCCTGGTGCCGCCATTCACCATCGAGAACGGCCTGCTGACGCCGAGCCAGAAAATCCGCCGCGCCCAGGTGCTCCGCCGGTATCGGAGCGCGCACCAGGCAGGCTGACCCGCCTACATCCCGAGCGCGCGCCGGTAAACGTCCAGCAGCGACTCCTGCTCCTCCACCTCCGCCGGCTCCTGCTTGCGGATGCGGATGATCTGCCGCAGCACCTTCACGTCGAACCCGGCCGACTTCGCCTCGGCGAAGATGTCCTTGATGTCGCTGCCAAGCGCCTTGCGCTCCTCTTCCAGCCGCTCGATCCGCTCGATGAGGCTGCGCAGCCGGTCGGCCGCGACGCCGCCGACCTGGGCCTCCTTGGCTTTGCCCTCGTCCAGCGGGTCGTCGTCCAGGTTGTCGGTGCTGTCCAGGGCCATCGCGCCCCCTCCATGATGGTCAGGGGCGGGGCTTAGCGGCGCGGGGAGTCGGGGTCAATGCGCCGGGTTGGACATCGCGTTGGCTTGGGCGAAGGCCGCCTTCTGCTCGGCCGTGGCCTCGACCTGGTGCCGGGCCTGCCACTCCTTGTAGGGCATGCCATAGACGATTTCCCGCGCTTCGGGGTCGGACAGCGGCAGGTCCCGGGCCTCCGCCTCCTCACGATACCAGCGGGATAGGCAGTTGCGGCAGAACCCGGCGAGCGTCATCAAGTCGATGTTCTGCACATCCGTGCGCTCCCGCAGGTGGGCCACCAGACGGCGGAACGCGGCGGCCTCCAGCTCGGTGCGGGTCGTGTCGTCCATGGTGGGTACGGTCATCGTGGGAACCCCTGTTCGGTCAAGCATGTGCGCCCGGATATGGCGTGCCGGCCGCCGGCGTGCCATCCCCCGCCCGAGTCGATGAGATCGTCGATGAGATCAGGGCTATCGCATATGACCCTTGAGGGCGAGGGTTGCTGGCGGAGCCGTGGCTGGCCTTTAAATGCGGAGTTCAGCGTTGAGGCCCTGCCATGGAAGAGTTTGTCGCCTGCTTTGCCGAGGTTGT
>JAABUQ010006138.1_pt1 | contig 18502 bp, 15 predicted proteins | sample 5560001 | NCBI WGS metagenome assembly JAABUQ01 (sample SAMN10711888, study PRJNA513371) | rock metagenome | isolation source: Antarctica rocks | place: Antarctica: Victoria Land, Finger Mt nord | collected 2015-12-18
CGCGACGCCCCGCCTCGCGCGAGGAGATTTCGCCATCATGGCCGCACCGGACTTGGTCAACATCTCGGGCCTGATGGACGACGCCAAGTGCTTCGCCTTCGTGCGCCAACACCGCTGGCCAGAGGGGTGTGTTGCCCTGGGTGTGGCAGCTCCGTGGTGATCCGGGACGAGTGCGACGACACGCAGCCGCACCGGCAACGGTATCGTTGCAAGGCGTGCAAGGGGCGCTTCGACGACCTCACCGGCCTTGATGCCGCTTCGCGGCATCTCCCTCCGGGGGATCGCTACGCGATGGTGCTGGCCGGGCACCACCAGCCGCTGCGCGTGTGGGTTCTGTGCCTCTACTTCATGGGGCTGAACCTTTCCAACCGGCAGATCGCAGGCGAGCTGGGCCTGGCCGTCTCGGACGTGCAGGCCATGACAGAGCAGCTGCGCCGCGGGCTGGCCGCCAGGACGCCGGCGGTGGAACTGAAGCGCGAGGTGGAGATCGACGAGGTTTACGTGGTGGCCGGGCACAAGGGCCAGCCGGCGGCTGTTGCCAAAGGGAGCGGCTCGGACGCCGTCGCAAGCTGGCAGGCGCGCCAGGCCGCGGCACGCTGGCGAAGGACAAGCCGCCCATCCTCGGCCTGATCCAGCGCGGCGGCCAAGTGGTCCTGCGTATGTTGGCCAACGTGCGGCAGGGCACGACCATGCCGATCATCACCGCCGCTGTCGCCCCGGGCACCCTCGTCCACACGGACGAGTATAGCATCTACGCTCGCCTGCCAGCCTGTGGCTACCGGCACAAGACGGTCTGCCATGGACGCGGCGAGTATGCCCACGTTTAAGATGGTGACGGCTTTTGCGAGGTGCACGTCAACACGATGGAAAGGTTCTGGTCGCTGCTGCGCTCTTGGCTGCGCCCGCACCGGGGCATCTCGCAGGACAAGCTGCCCCTTTATCTCAGCTTCTTTCAGTTCGTGCACAACGCGCGCCGACGCGGCAAAGCCCTGCTTGACGCCCTCGTCGCCGGCCTGGTCGCGTGACGTGCCTGCCACCACCCCGGAACCCGATAAGAGCCTTATCTGGCGCCGTCTGGAGCGTGCCATGGAACTGCTCGGCCGGCCGGACCCGACAAGTTGGAGCTGTTCAGAAACCCACTGTCCGGAGCAACCCGCTACAGCGGCTTCATCGCCTGGATGTCGGGCACAAGGGCAGCTTGCGCGGCGGGCGGCGCAGCCGCCACCATGGCGTCCACCAGGGCGCGGCATTCGGCTTCCCCCGTCGCCAGCAGCTCGCGGAACGACCGGATGCGCGACAGGGACCAGAGCATGGCCGCCACCCCCCGTGCCGGGCAGGTGTCGATGAGCCTCTTTCCCCTGGGATAGACGGGATACCCGAGCGTCTTGAGCAGCATGAAGCTCGCGCGGATGCCGCGTGCCAGAACAAGCGCTTCTCCCCACGATGCGCCGCCGCCGCGCCGCTCGCCGGCTACCGACACGCTTTCGAACGCAACACAGAGCGGAACGTGGCAGCGAAGCCAGAGCGGCATGTCCGGCTCAAGGGTTGCAGGCAAGCCGGCGGCGTTGAACACGTCCACCCAGCGTTGCCGGCCCATGATGGTCTTCTGACCGGCAGCGCCGATGGTGGCCTTGAGCCTGCCGTCCCCATCCAACATGGCCTGCACGAACGGCATGCCGAAGGAACAGCGCGGGGCGCCCACCGCCTTTTGCAGGCGCTCCGGGTGGAAGGTGTTGAACATGAACTGGATGCACCCGGCCGCACTGCGCTGCAGGCTTGGCAGGACCGCCTCCGCCTGGTGAGCCAGGAGCGTGACGACCACGAGATCGTACGGCGCCTCCTCGTCGAGCCGGTCGGCCACGCGGACGCTTGCCCGCCCGCCCTTGGTGTCGATGATCGCCCGGTCGCGCTGCAACTGCCCCAGCCGGACGGAGCCTGGTCGCGCGATGACCGTGACATCGTGGCTGCCGGTTTGGGACAGTTGAAAGGCGAACGTGCTGCCGATCTTCCCGGCGCCGAGGACGGCGATGCGAAGCGGCGAAGAAGGCGAGGGCGCGAGCATGGCCGTGTATAGCACCATGGCCCAGGGACCGCGAAGCTGTGCAGATTGGCCATCGTCGGCCTCACCAAGACCCACTTGCAGCACGTCGCGACCGCAGAGCGCTCAGCATAGTGCGCTTCGCCGCGTGAATGCGCGGCAGGCCACGAGCTGCCACGCGGACCTCACATCTTGTCCGCCTTACGGCCGCTTGAGCAAGCTGTCGGTTTCGCCAACGGTATCCGTTTGCTCCCCAGACCCTGCCTTGGCGCGCCTGAAGTCACGCTATCGCCTTGATCTCCCGTACCTGGGGACGGCCCTGCTCTTCAGCTATCTGGAGACTTGAAGCCGTTCGAGATCGATGATCAACCCCGGCCCGGTGGGCTGCCATTGCAGCTCTTCTCGCGTTTGCGCGCTGGAGGCCGGAATGTCTCGCCTCAAGAAGGCTGCGAGCCAGCCGAAGTGGGCTGCAGCCTCCTCCGGCGCGATGGGGACAACCGGCAGCTTTAGGCGGCGACCGATGACATCGGCGATGTCGTGCATCAGCACGCCTTCTTCCGCGACCGCGTGGTATGTTGCCCCGGGCTCGGCTTTCTCAAGCGCAAGTCTGTAGAGACGGGCGGTGTCGAGGACATGCACTGCGGGCCAGCGATTGGCCCCATCACCCAAATAAGCGGACTTGCCCTTTTCACGGGCCGTCTCGACCGCATAGGTGACGAGGCCCTGCTTGCGCGTATCGTGGACCTGGGGAAGCCGCATTATAGACACGTTCACCCCGCTTGTCCCAAGGAAAGCGGCTGCCTCCTCCGAAGCGGCGCGAGGAACTACGGCGGAACTGGCGGGCTTGTCGTCTTCCTTGGATATCTGGCCCGCTAGAGTGTTTGCCATTGCGGTGCCGGAGGTCACGATCAGTGGCCGGTTGGAGCCGGCAAGAACAGAGCCGAGGACTTCGATGACGCGCCGATCTTCCTCGCAATTTTCGAGATACCTCGAAAAGTCGTGGTTGAACGCCAGGTGAATGACGCCGTCCGATCGGGCAGCGCCTTTCTTGAGGCTGTCCAGGTCGTCAACTGACCCGCGACAGACCTCGGCCCCGGCAGCAGCCAAAGCCGCCGCTTTCTCGTCCGAGCGACAGAGGCCGAGCACCTGATGGCCGGCAGCGATCAGGTCCTCGACCACGGCCGAGCCGATGAAGCCGGTGGCACCAGTGACAAACACACGCATGAGCAAAGCCTCCACGGTTCGTAGATGTAGCAGCGCGCATCGGCGGCCAGGACAAGGGGTGCCCGTCAAACGAACCCCAGGCGGTCACCTCCGATGTGTCCGCCAACTCTGGACAGCAGACGGGAAAGCGGACCCTTTGATTGCCGGACGGGAAAGCGGACAGGCACTCCGCCATCTATCAGTGAAGGTTCCAGCTTTGGCAAATATGGGGTAGGTTCGGGATTCGTGCCTATGCCGAGCACGGCATAGGCACGAATCCCGAACCTAACCCGAGCTGCGCCGGCTGCGCCATTAGGAAAAGCTCGGCCCCACCGCCATCGCACGGCGGCTCGGCATCGAACGGGCCAGCCTCTATCGTGTGCTCGGGAAATTGGCGCTGCGGCCTGACGGCTCGGCTCAGGCAGCGCTTTCACTTTGCGGCTCACAGCGCGAATGTTGATGCTGGTGGCGAATTCAGAATTGGCTGTTTGTTCAGGGGTGCAGGAGGCCGATGACCTTGCTTTTGTGGCTGCTCTTGGCCCCTTGGCGGCCATCAGATTGACCGGTGATGTCGGAGGCGCTGAATTCGCCACCAGCATCAACATTCGTGACGCCAGCCGCAAAGTAGTGCTGGGCGGTGAGGGTCAGACACCCTGGAACGGGAGCTGGCCTGGGTCGGCGGCGAGAGTCGGCATGTCGAGAGGCAGGCGCGCGGTCATGTCGAGGCGGAACGTGCCATACGGGTTGACGTGACCCCAGCCCAGCGGCGTCAGACCGCGCCGCTCGTCGGGTCCCATGCGGGCCATCCAGGCCGGCTCGGACAGCGCGCGCTGGATCATCAGCGTGTTCACGTAGACCATGCAGTTCTGCAGCAGGTGCAGGGACGGCATGGTCGCCTCCTGGTCCTCCAGCCGGTTGGTGGCGATCTCGCCGCCGCGGCCGTACAGGATGAAGTCGTTGGCCGAGTTCCAGTTCTCGACCACGTTCAGCCCCTCGTGGATTTCATGCCTGAGTTCCATGCGGTGCAGGTAGCGGCACACGAAGGCCGTGCGCAGCGCCTTGCCCAGCTCGACCAGCGCCCGGTATGTCGGGTGCTGGATGTTGGCGCGGGTGAAGCGGCGCAGGATGTCGGCCGCGGCTGCGGTGCCAAGCCGGAGCGCGGTCGCATACTTCACGATCTGGTCGTATTGCTGGGCGATCAGCGCCCAGTCGATCGGTCGCGTCAGCACCGGCTGCAGGTTCGGGTAGGCGTCCGATGCCCCGGTGGTGGGCCGGTAAAGCTTCTGGCGATGGCTTCCCTTGAGCCGCGACAAGAGCTGGAAGCCGAGCAGGTGGCAGAACGCGAACGCCACCTCGGACTGTCCATGGGAATCTACATAGGTCCGGTCCACCTCCATGTCCGTGCAGTGGCGCAGCACGCCCTCGATCATGCCGGCGGCCTCCGACGAGGAGCAGGTCTTCAGCTGCGAGTAGACGCAGGTGCTGCGCCGCTCGACATGCCAGTAGATCATGACGCCGCGCCCGCCGTAGCGGGCGTGCCACTCGGTCATCAGGCTCTGGTCCCAAGCCCCGAACTGCTTGCTGTCAGCGGCGCACGCCGTGGTGCTCTCGCCCCAGATGCCGGGATGGCGGGCACGCAGCGTCGCGTTCACGACCGCGACGATGGCCTCGCGCAGGCCGTCGCGGTCGATGAACCGGCGCCGGACGTAGAGCAGGTCCTTGTAGGTGACGTCCTGCTGGGCCGACGCCATCCGTTTCAGGCCGGCGTTGGTGCCGATGCCGTTCAAGCACAGCAGCAGGCGCTCCTGCAGGACGGAACGCGGCAGGTTCTCGTGGTCGGTGACGGTGCGCAGCGCGTCCGTGAAGCCGATCCGCAAATCGGCCTCCTTCAGCATGTCGAGCAAGGTGGTCATGGGCCAGCGGCGGGCGATCTCGGCCTTGAGCGCGACCAGGCCCAGCGGCTCGGGCTGGCGTTCCAGCGGCGACACTGCGATGCGGCCGCCGCCGCGCTTGAGGATACGGACGTGCCGGTTGCTGGCCAAGCCGCCGTCCAGGGCTGCGAGCGCGTCCGTCATCTCCGCCCGCACGCGCCTGATGAAAGCCTGCGCGTCCAGAGGCAGCTTAAGCGTGGCGTAATGCTCGGCCCGCCGCGCGTCGAAGTCGGCGGGCAGGTCCTGATCCGGGTCGCGGTAGCGGTCGGCGCCCTCGACCCAGACTTCCTTGCAGCGGAGCTGCTCGCGCAGCGCCTGCAAGGCGCAGATCCCGTAGGCGACGCGGTTCACCCTGGGGCGGCCCCTGCCGTCCTCCTCCATCACCGCATTGCGCCAAGCCGCCGGCACCACGCCGTCCAGCGGCACGTCTTCCCGGCCGGGTAGCAGCGCATCTTGCGCGCGGCATGGCGGGCGATCACGCCGAGGGCGTCGAGCACGGGCCGGTGCGCCTGGTTGTTGGACTGAAAGCTGAGCGCGTCCAGCACCAGCGGCAGCATGCGGCGATAGTGAGAGCGGTAGGAGTTGTGGATCACCGTCTGCAGGTGCCGCCGGTATGCCGGCCCGGTGTTCTCGCCCTCGGCCACCAGGTCGCGCAGGGTCTGCTCGTCCACGGCGGGGAACACCACGTCGCGGACGGTGCCGTCCGGCTTCGCCAGGCTGGCGGCGGCGAGCTTGAACAGCAGCGCGGGCTTGCCCGCCACGCGCTTGAGGTCAGCCACCAGCTCACCCTCAACCCGCTTTTCGGCCTTGGCGCCGATGCGGTGGACGGTGGTGATGAGCAGGTCGGTCAGCATATCGGCGATCTCGCGCCCACGGACGTGACAGAAGGCGGCCAGCAGCGTCAGCCGGATCGGGTCGGGATGGCGGCGCAGCTCGTGCAGCTCCTCGGCGCCAACCCGGCGGCGGTAGGCCAGCAGCACCCGGGACGGCACGCCATCGAACAGGCCGGCGGGAAGGGCGAGGGCACGGATGTAGGCCAGCTTGGCGGCCTCCTCGCCCACGCTCTGCAAGCTGGCCTGGCCGGTGCCGGCGCGCAGCGCCAGCAGGGGCGGCGCCGGGCGCGGTTCGCTGCCGGCCGCCTCGCCGGGACCGGGCGGATGCAGCAGGGCTTCCAGGCCCGCCATGGCCTCGGGTGGCAGGTGTGCGAGCAGGGCGGCGCAGAACGCATCCTCGTGCCGGCGCAAGACGGAGCGCACCAGCCGCTCCAGCCGTTCAGGCGAGGGCGGTTCCACGCTTTGGTCCCGGCACCGTTCGCGTGCCGCCGCCAGCAGCCGGTCCGGGCGGCGTTCAAGGGCGAGCACCTGGCCGTCCAGCCAGCGGCCGAGCGCCTCAGCATCGTCCAGCGTGGCTTCCCGGAACCCGAGCGCGGCGCGGATCTGGGCGCGGTGATACTCGATGGTCCTGCCGCGCCAGTCATAGCCCTGCCAGGCGGCTGTCATAACACCGACCTGGCCGGCGACAGCCTCGACGGTGGCAAGGGGCACGTCCTCGGCGCGGCGCGGGAAGCGGCCCTCCGCTGCGAACAGCTTGAGCAGCACGGCAAAGCCCAGGCGCGTGGCGCCGGTCTTGTTGCCGATCAGCATACGGTCGGCCGCGTGCAGCATCCAACGGTCATCGGTATCTGCCGCCTGTCTGTTCAAGCCACTGTTTCTGCGGCTTTCCCCACCTGTGCCAGAACGGAAGCAAGGCCTGCCAGGATCGTCACAGCAGTGCCATTCATCGTACGGCCACTTGACACGGTTCATGCAAACTGCTGCCGAAGCTAGTCCCCGGCTGCACCCGGTGCCGCCCGGGACAAGGGCGATGTCACCGGCCAGCATCCTGTTTGGCTTCTCCTCAGATGCCCTGGCCGCCGGACACCTCTATCCGCTGCGCGTTGACCCAGCGGTTGTCCTGCTTGAGCAGGCTTGCGATCATCGGACCGATGTCGTCCGGCAGGCCGGCCCGGCCGAGGGCGGTCATGTTTGCGAACAGCTTGTTGATCTCCGGGTTGTCGCGCACCCCCCCGCCGCCGAAGTCGGTCTCGATGGCGCCTGGCGCGACCGTGTTGACCGCGATGCCGCGCCCGCCCAGCTCCTTGGCCATGTAGCGGGTCAGCACCTCGACCGCCCCCTTCACCGCTGCGTAAACAGCGTAGCCGGGGAACGACGTCCGGGTCAGGCCGGACGACAGGTTCACGATGCGGCCGCCATCCATCAGCAGCGGCAGCAGCGCCTGGGTCAGGAAGAACACGCCCTTGAAATGAACGTTCACCAGGTCGTCGAACTGCGCCTCGGTCGTTTGCTCAATCGTAGCGTAGATGCCGTGGCCGGCATTGTTCACCAGGTGGTCGAACGTTTCGCGCTGCCAGGTCTCGCGCAACGCCGTCCGTAGCCGGTCGGCGAACAGGCCGAAGCCGGCGACGTTGCCGGTATCGAGCTGGAGGGCGACCGCTTTGCGGCCCATGGCGGCGACCTCGGCGACGACGGTCTGCGCGTCCTCGCCGCGGCTTTGATAAGTCAGGACGACGTCGCCGCCGACACGTGCGATGCTGAGTGCAGTGTTGCGGCCAAGCCCGCGGCTGGCCCCGGTGACAAGGGCGATGGTGGTCATGGAAGGACTCCTGTGGTGTGGCCAACCCGAGGTGGGGCAGGCAGGCGGGCCACCCTTGCCGGAACCTGGACATCTCTTGCCCAATCCTGCCAGACCGCGTGCGCTTTGGGCGGCAATCAACTAGATCATGCGCTATGACCGACACGCTGCTCGAAGCCGTCCGCCGCTACACCGAGGCTCATTCCAATCCCGCGGGCCTCGCACAGACCTCGGTCCCCAGCTTGGCCACCATCCGTGCCACATCGCCCAGCGGCTTGGTCCACGCGATCTCCCGGCCGCTGGTTTGCCTGGTCCTGCAAGGGGGCAAGCAGGTTGCCATGGGGCAGCAGGTGTTCACGTTCGCTGCCGGCGAGTCCTTGCTGATCACGGCGGACGTGCCGACTGTGAGCCAGGTCACGCGCGCAAGCGCCGCTGCGCCCTACCTCTCGCTCGTCCTGGAGCTTGACCCCGCTGTCATCGCGGACCTCGCCGTGCAGATGAGGGCCGGGTTCGTTGCCGAGAGCGCGCCGGTGCGGGTCGAGCCAACCGATGCCGAGGTCGCTGACGCGGCCCTGCGTCTCATGCGGCTCGCTGACCGTCCGGACGCGGCGCCGGTGCTGCACGCGCTCCGGGTTCGCGAGCTGCACTTTTGGCTGCTTGCCGGCCGGCACGGTGCGGCGATCCGCCGCCTCGGCTGGCCGGAGGGCCACGCGCAGCGTGTGGCGCGCGCCGTCGCGGTGCTGCGGGCCGAGTTCGCCGGTCCGTTGCCGGTTGAGCGCCTGGCGGCCCTGGCCGGGATGAGCCTGTCCTCCTTCCACCGGCACTTCCGCGCCGTGACTTCGCTGTCGCCGCTGCAGTTCCAGAAGCAGCTCCGCCTGATCGAGGCGCGGCGGCTGATGATGGCAGAGGGAGCATCGGCAAGCCGAGCGGCGGTTGCGGTCGGCTACGAGAGCGTGCCGCAGTTCACCCGGGAGTACGGCCGGATGTTCGGCCTGCCTCCGGTCCGGGACGCGGAGACGGCACGTAGTAGCGCGCGGGCGGCGGCCTGACGCGGTGCTGGGTCACAAGAGTTGCGCTTCGTTCGGCTCGACGTCGAGCTGGGCCAGAGCCTCCCGAGACTGGACAGGATCAAACTCGCGGCAGATTTTCGCGGTAACGATTGTTGCAATACTGTTCCCGATCACGTTCGTAGTTGCGACCGCGATCGACATGAAGCGATACACCCCGAACAGGATGGCCAAACCTTCCACTGGCAGCACGCCCGTGGCCGCCACCGTCGCCGCAAACACCACGAAGCTGCCGCCCGACACGGTGGCCGCACCCTTCGAGGTCAGCAGCATGATGCCGAGGATGCCGAGCTGCTGGCCGAAGTCGAGCGGCACGCCATAGGCGTTGGCCAGGAAGATCACGCCCATCGACATATAGATGGAGGTGCCGTCGAGGTTGAAGGCGTAACCCGTGGGCAGTACCAGCCCTACGCACTGTCGCGACACGCCGAAGCGCGGCAGCTTTTCCAGCAAGCGCGGCAGCACGCTTTCAGAAGAGGCAGTGCCGAGGACGATGTAGATCTCCTCGCGTATGTAGCGGAGAAAGCGGAACAGGTTCAGCCCAGAGAGCGCGCAAACCGATCCGAGTACCACGACGATGAACAGGATGACGACGGCGTAGAAACTGAGCACCAGATAAACTAGCGAGAGCAGTACGGCGGTGCCGCTCGACCCCACGGCGAAGGCGACGGCACCGAAGGTGCCAATGGGGGCAAAGGCCATGACGATGTGAATGAACTCGAACAGCACGTCTGAGACGCGGTTCAGTCCGCGCTCCACCGGCTCGCGCTTGTCCGCCTGCATCCTCAGGAGCGCCGCGCCGAAGATTATCGCGACGACCAGCACCTGCAGCAGCTCGCCGCGCGCAAACGCGCCGATGAGGTTGTCGGGAAAGACGTTCAGGATGAAATCCAGCGTGGAGTGCGGCTGGCCCGTGGGCACGGGCGGCTTCGCCCCGCGTACGGCCTCTGTCGCGGCCCGCATCCCGTGTCCCACGCCGAGCAGGTTGCCAGCGAGCAGGCCCATGGCCAGCGCGAGGCTGGAGACGATCTCAAAGTAGAGCATGGCCACGAGGCCGACCTTGCCGATGCGCTTGAAATCGCCCGCCGAGACGATGCCAACCGCCACGCACAGGAACACGATCGGAGCCACCGCCGTCTTGATCAGCCGCAGGAAGATGTCGCCCAGGATCTTGAGCTGGACCGCAAAGGAGGGGAACAGGAAGCCCACGGCGGCACCGAGCACCATAGCGATGACAACCTGGAAGCCAAGGCCCCGCCACAGCGGCGTCTTCCCCTGTGCGGCAGGGGACGCGGCGGGGGGCAATATGGCGGCTGTATCGGACATCGCTTCCTCCATGGGGCGGGCACGATCGGCCTGTGCGGGATTGGTCCCGCTTGGTGTTTCCAGGACCGGCAACGACCCGGCGCTAGGCCGGCTGACGCCGTGACGCGGCCACGGCACGGTCCACCATCTGCGGCGCCATGCCGAGATAGTTGGCCGGGTCGGTCAGGCGCTCGATAGCAGCCCGGTCGAGGTGCCGGGTGACCTCCTCGTGCCGGGCCAGGGCCTCACCTAGCGTGCCGCCGCCCCCGTTCACCTCGCGGCAGGCGGCGTAAACGATATCGTGCGCCTCCTGCCGTCCGGTGTGGGGCGCGAGGCCCATCATCACGGCCTCGGCGACGATCAGGCCCTTGCTGAGGGCCAGGTTCTGCCGCATCCGGGTCTCGTCCAGGATCAAACCACCCAGCGCGAACTTAGCTTGGCTCAGCGCCCCGGCCGCAAGCACGAAGCTCTCGGGAAGCGCCATCCACTCCGCGTGCCACGGCCCGGTTGCGCGCTCCAGGTCCTGGATCATGGCGTCAAGCATCAGCCCGGCGTGCTGCCGCACGCCCTTTGCCGCCGCCAGCATCAGCTCGGACGAGATCGGATTGCGCTTCTGGGGCATGGTCGAGGAAGCGCCGCGCCCGGTGACGAACGGCTCATACACCTCCGCGAACTCGGTCGAGGCCATCAGCATCACGTCATAGGCGATCTTGCCCAGGGAGCCGGTGACGAGGCCCAGGAAGTTCACCACCTCCGCAAAACCGTCCCGCGCCACATGCCAGGTCGTTGGCGGCACACCCAGACCGAGTTCCTCGCACAGGGCCTGCTGAACCTGCAGCCCCTTGTCGCCGAGCGACGCCAGCGTGCCCGCCGCGCCCGCGAATTCCCCGACCAGCACGCGCGGTTTGAGCTGGTGCAGGCGCTCGGCATGGCGGTCGAACATGGCGAGCCAGATGGCAGCCTTGTAGCCGAAAGTGACGGGAAGCGCTTGCTGCAAGTGGGTGCGCCCCGCCATGGGCGTGTCACGGTGCTTCTCCGCCAGCCCGGCAAGGATGCGCCGCAGCGCCGCAATATCCGCCTCAATGATGCTCAACCCGGCACGGATACGCAGCACGTCGGCTGTGTCCATGATGTCCTGGGTGGTGGCGCCCCAATGCACGTAGCGCCCTGCCTCCCCGCACTGCTTTACGAGTTGATGCACAAGCGGCAGGATCGGGTAGCCGACATTGTCGGTCTCCTGCTGCAGCAAATCCCAGTCTAGGGCGTCGAGATCGCAGCGGGCGGCGATCTGCTCGGCAGCGCCGGCGGAGATGACGCCGCAGCGCGCCTCGGCACGAGCGAGGGCAATTTCCACCTCGATGTAGCGTCCGACCAGCGTGTAGTCAGAGAATACGGCCCGCATCCCCGGCGTTCCAAACGCATTGCGGAACAGGGCAGAGTCGATGACTGTGGTGGCAGGAGCGGCGGGCGGCACGGGGCGGTTCCTCTTGATCGGTTTTAGCCGCAGCCGCAGCGTTACTTGAGCTTGGACGCAAGCGGGGTGAATGCGGCCCACTACAGCATTCGTATGGAAAATCGCGGCAAAGCCTGCTCCTGACCAACCATCCGCGCTACTCGCCCAGCGTGGCGCCAGGCTGCACCATGCTGGCCGGCACCACCCAGCGGTCAAAATCCTCCGGCGAGACGAAGCCAAGCTGCTGCGCCGCCTCGCGCAGGGTCATGTTCTCCGGCAGGGCCAGCTTGCCAATGCGAACCGCCTTGTCGTAGCCGATGCGCGGGTTCAAGGCCGTGACCAGCATGAGGGACTTCGCCAGGTTCTCGGCGATGCGCTCCCGCGCCGGTTCCAGCTTGTCCATCATATTAAGGGCGAAGCTTTCGGCGGCGTCCGCCAGCAGCGCCGCCGATTGCAGCACGTTGTGGATGATGAGCGGCTTGAAGACGTTCAGCTCCAGGAAGCTCTGCGCCGCGCCGACCGTGAGCGCGACGTGGTTGCCCATCACCTGGGCGCAGACCATCGTCAGCGCCTCGCTCTGCGTCGGATTGGTCTTGCCCGGCATGATGGAGGAAGACAGGCCATCCGCGGGGATGGTCAGCTCCGACAGGCCGCTGCGGGGGCCGGAGCCAAGCAGGCGAACGTCGTTGCCCAGCTTGTTCAGCGACACCGCCAGCACGTTCAGCACGCCCGACAGTTCGACGAAGGCGTCATGGGCGCCCATGCCCTCGAACTTGTTAGGGTTGAGCGTGAAGGGGAGACCGGTCAGCGCCGCCATGCGCTCGCAGAACACCCGGTCGAAGTCGCGGTGACGGTTCAGCCCGGTGCCGACCGCGGTGCCGCCCTGCGGCAGGCTGAGCAGCCGGGGCATGGCGCCGGCCAGGCGATCCAGGCCCAGCTCGACCTGGCGCGCCCAGGCCGCGACCTCCTGGCCGAGCGTCACCGGCACGGCGTCCATCATGTGGGTGCAGCCGACCTTGACGATGCCGTCCCATTCCGCCGCGCGACGGGCCAGGCTGGCGTGAAGGGTTTGCAGGGCCGGCACCAGGCGGTGCTGCACCGCCTCCGCCGCGGCGATGTGCATGACGGTCGGAAAACTGTCGTTGCTGCTCTGGCCGCGGTTCACATGGTCGTTGGGGTGGACCGGCTTGCGGCTGCCGCGGGGCTGGCCGAGCGCCTCGTTGGCGAGGTTGGAGATGACCTCGTTGGCATTCATGTTGGTCTGCGTGCCGCTGCCGGTCTGCCATACCGGCAGGGGGAACTCGGCATCCATCCGGCCCGCCGCGATCTCCGCGGCGGCAGCGGCAATGGGGCCGGCCAGGTCCGGCGGCAGCTCGCCTAGGGCCTGGTTCGCCTCCGCGCTGGCCTGCTTCTGCAAGCCGACCGCGCGGATCAGCACCGGCGGGAAGCGTTCGGCGCCGATCTTGAACAGCAGGCGCGCGCGCTCGGTCTGCGGACCCCAGTAGCGGTCCGCGGCGATCTCGATGGTGCCAAGGCTGTCAGTCTCGGTGCGGGTTAGGCGGCGCTGTTCATCCATGGGTCAGGTCTTCAAGTAGGGGCAGCGCGTCTCGGCCAGCGGTTGCATCGCCTTGTCGCCGGCGATGGTGCCGACCTGCTTGTAATAGTCCCAAGGAGCTTTCGACTCTGCCGGCGCCTTCACCTGCACGATGTAAAGGTCATGCACCATCCGTCCATCCGGCCGGATTTGCCCGTCATGCACGAACATGTCGTTCACCGGCGCGGCGCGCATCTTCTCGGCCACAGCCAGCCCATCGGTGCTCCCTGCGGCGTTCGCCGCCTGCAGGAAGTGCCTTACGGCGGAGTAGGTACCAGCCTGGATTTGCCCAGGCATGCGCTTCGTCTTATCGAAAAAGGCCCGTGACCAAGCCCGGCATTCGTCATTGCGGTCCCAGTAGAAGCCGTTCATCAGCAGCAGGCCTTGCGCCTGTTCCAGGCCCAGGGAATGAACGTCGCTGATCACTGCACCAGGAAGGAAGAACTTCTGCTTCAGCGTCAGGCCGAACTCGGCCGCTTGCTTGACGCTGTTGATCAGGTCGGACCCGGCGTTCAGCACCCCTACCACCTGGGCACCGGATGATTGCGCCTGCAGCAGGTATGATGAGAAGTCCGTTGATCCGATGGGATGCAGCGCCGTCCCCAGCACCTTACCACCAGCCGCGGTTACGCTGCGGGTCAGGTCATCCCGCATCTGATGACCGTAGGCGTAGTCCGACGCCACAAGGAACCAGGTGGACAGTCCTTGCTCCATCAGCAGCCGCGAGGGTCCGGCCGTGTTGGCGTATGTGTCATGCACCCACAGGAACCCGGTACGCGAACAGCCCTCGTTCATCAGCGCGCTCGTTGCGGGACCAGTCAGCAATGTCACCTTGCCGCGGTCGGCGGCAAGCTTCTGCACGGCCAGGGCCACGGCGGAGCTGGTCAGGTCGGCAATCGCTACGACGCCCCGCTGGTCGAACCATTGCCGGGCAATGGACGAGGCGATATCGGGCTTGTTTTGGTGGTCGGCAGCGATGACCTCCACCGGCTGCCCCATTACCTGCCCTATTTCTGCAGCCGCCATCTGCGCTGCCACCACGCTGGTCGGTCCGCTGTAGTCAGCAAATGGCCCGCTCATGTCCACCAGGACGCCGACGCGTATCGGCTCGGCCGCGATGGCCTGGCGCTGAAATCCGAGTGTGCCTGCGGCAGCTAAAGCTGCGAAGGTTAGGGCATCGCGGCGCTTCCATGCTTGCGCCAGATCGCTTTCAGGCATCGTCTTCTCCCGTCATGTTGCTTGTCGTTGGATCACCGTTCAGATTGAGCGGCCGCCATCAACGGGGATGTTGACCCCGGTCAGGAAGGCGCTCTCGTCGGAAACCAGGAACAGGACGGCCGCGGCGATGTCCGCGGGCTGCCCGAGCCGTCCCAGGGGAATGGTCCGCAGCAGCGGCTCAAGGTCGGCCTGACTTGTGCCACCGGCCAGGACGTCCAGCATCCCGGTCTCAGTCGCAACCGGGCACAGCCCATTCACGCGGATGCCACGCGGCGCCAGCTCAATGGCGAGCGCCTTGGTCATGACGTTCACGCATCCCTTGCTCGCGCTGTACCAGGTCAGGTGCGGTCGTGGGCGCAGGCCCGTCGCCGACCCCATGTTTACGATGCAAGGAGCTGCCGAAGTCTCAAGCAGCGGAACGCCGAACTTGGTGAACAAGAATATGCTGCGCACATTGACGGCGAACAGCCGGTCGAAGGCGTCCTCGTCGGTGTCCAGCAGGTCACCCTTTGCTTGACCGATGCCTGCGTTGTTCACGATCACATCAAGGCCGCCCATCTTTTCCCTTGTGACGTCAAGCGCCGCCCTGACGTCCGCCGACCGGCTGACATCGCCAGCGGTCCAGAAGAACCGGTCCTTGGGCAGCGACAGGGCCGAGAGGGCACCCTCGTCCAGGTCCATCCCAACGACATAGGCGCCCTCGGTGACGAGACGCCTCGAAATCTCCGCCCCGATCCCGCGGGCTGCCCCGGTGACGAGGCATCTTTTGTCCTTTGCGCGCACTGGCGCCTCCCTTGCCACGGCGACCCAGCGCTACCGGGTGCTGACGAACTTGGTTTTCTGGTAGGGAGCCAGGATCTCGCTACCGCCCTCGATGCCGTAACCGCTCTCCTTCCAGCCGCCGAGCGGCACCTCAGGAGGGTGCGTCACCACGTCGTTCAGCCCAATCGAACCGAACTGCAGGGCGTCCTTTAAGCGGCGCTGCCGGGCGGCGTCGTTGGTGAAGACATAGGCCGAAAGACCGAACTCCAGCCCGTTGGCCTGTTCCAGCATCGCGGCCTCGTCCGTGAAGGGCAGGATGGGGACCACCGGGCCGAACGGTTCCGAACGCAGGATTTCGGCCCCGGCAGGCACGTCCGTCAGCACCGTCGGCGCGTAGAAGAAGCCGCGGTTGCCGATCCGCCCGCCCCCGGCCGCCACGGTGGCTCCGCGGTTCCGCGCGTCCTCGACCAGGTGTGAGACCGCCTCGACCCGCCGTGCGTTCGCAAGCGGCCCCATCTGGGTCTGCGGGTCCATCCCGTCGCCGACGCGCCAGGCTTTTGCATGCTCCACCATGCGGGCGGTGAAACGCTCCCGCACGCTCTCCTCGACGAAGAAGCGGGTCGGCGACAGGCAGATCTGGCCCGCGTTCGCGAACTTGGCCTTAGCCAGGAAGTCGGCTGCCTTTTCCGGATCGGCGTCGCCGCAGACGATGGTGGGCGCGTGCCCGCCCAGCTCCATCGTGACGGGCTTCATGACCTTGCCTGCCATGGCCGCGAGCAGCTTCCCGACCGGGATGGAGCCGGTGAACGTGATCTTCGCCACTGCAGGCGCTGGGACGAGGTAACTCGACACCTCCTCCGGCCTGCCGAACACCACTGCGATGGCCGACGGCGGCACGCCGGCGTCCAGCAGCGCCTTTGCGAGTGCAAGCACCGAACCCGGCGTTTCCTCCGACGGCTTGCAGATGATGGAGCATCCGGCACCCAGCGCACCGGCAAATTTCTTGGCCGCCAGCGCCATGGGGAAGTTCCACGGCGTGAAGGCGACGACGACGCCGACAGGGTGCGTCTCGATCTCGATCCGGTTCCCCGCGTCCCGGCCGGCGAGCGTGCGCCCGGTGATCCGCCGCGCTTGCTCGCCGCCCCACTCCAGGAACTCCGCCGAGCGTGTCACCTCCGCCTTCGCCTCGGCCAGGGGCTTGCCCTGTTCAAGCGTCATGGTGCCGGCGACCGCGTCGAGATCGGCCCGCAGGTTGTCCGCAGCTTTCTTAAGGATCGCGCCCCGTTGCCACTGTGGCACGGCCTGCCATTCCCGCAGCCCGCGGGAGGCCACGTTGAGGGCTTCGTTCAGGTCGGCACGGGCGGCGTATGCGACCCGGCCGATGCTGGCGCCCGTCGCCGGGTTGAGCACGTCCTCACTGGCGCCGCCGGCCCCCTCGCGCCACCTGCCATCTATAACGAGGGGGAATTCAATGCTCATCGGTTCGCCTCGTTCGTCTCGGTCCCAGCACGCATGTTGCCCCGCAGCCGCTGCCCGGTTTGCTGCGCCCGGTCGAGTTAAGGTTGCCGGCCTGCGCGCCGCCGGCGGTCAGGCCCGCTCGGCGCGGCAGCCGCCGCAGCTCTGGCGTCATAAGCGTGTGGGGATGCGTATGCTGGTCATGTTGCGCCTGCGTTTCCTACCCTGACGGAAGATTTAATCTTCTATGGAAGACAGGATTAGCATGGCGCTCTTGCACGGGGCAAGCGGCATCCCTTGGTCAGGCAGAGGACAGTTGACGGCCCTTGGCGCCCAGTAGACAGAACCGATGTGATGAAAGCCGATGCACAAGACGATGTACTGCCCCCTTCGAATCAGCCTGACGCGGCCAGCCGCGAGTTCGGCGACCGTGTCCGCGGCCTTCGGGAACGGGCGGAACTCACGCTAGAGGAACTGTCCCGGCTGTCCGGCGTGAGCCGCGCCATGCTGTCCAAGGTCGAACGGGGCGAGAAAAGCCCAACCATAGGGGTGGCGAAGCGGATTTCCCAGGCACTGAACACGTCGTTATCGTTCCTGGCTGGCGGACAGGAGGAGCGCCGGGCCGTGGCAATCGTCCGGAAAGATCAGCGCCATGTCTTCCGGGACGGGGAGACTGGCTTCGAGCGGCACCTCCTATCGCCTCCGATTGCCGGCGGTGGTGTTGAACTCCTGTTCCACTACCTGCCTGCCGGCGCCTCGACGGGCATGTTGCCGCCGTATCCAGCCGGGACAGAGAAGCACGTGGTTGTCACGGACGGAGAACTCGTCGTCGCGATCAGGGGAACCGACGCGCATCTTGGGACGGGGGACGCGCTGTTCTTCGAGGCGGAGGTTGAGCACTCGTTTGATAACAGGACAGGTCTTCCCTGCAGCTACTACTTGGTCATTTCCCGACGCGCGAAATTCGCTTGAGGCATTGTGGGCCGGAGTCAGCGCCCCACCAAGACGGATCGCGTCAGCCGCTGGCCGGCATGTGTTTAAGGGTCCGCTATCCATCATGGGCCGTCACCGTCCCGTTCGGGTCTACCCAGATAGCGCGTGGCTGCACGTCAGCGATCGAAGGAGATGCATCACTCTTCGATCAGCAATCTTGAGCACGCGTTCAGTCCAAGCGACGACAATTTAGGATAGAGCTGAAGGCGCCTGATCTCCTTTGCCGATCCGTCGCTGACACGACAGATCAAGCATAGGACGCCGAGGAAATCAGCCTGTCAGGCCCAGACACTTACGAGCAAGCTCATGCTCTCCGTGCCCAGGCGGAGGCCGCCACTGTTTCAGGCAGGGCTAGCCTTGCTCCGCACCAAGGCCAGCCCCCTCACGCGGAGGCAGGCTTGCCGATGCTTTCCTCGAAAAGGTCGAGCATCGCCCGCCATGAGCGCTCATCCGCACCGCGGTCATAGCGCAACCCCGGCATGCCATATGCTTTCGCGCCAGGAACGGTGAATGCGTGCAGGACCCCGCCATAGAGGATCATGCGCCAATCGACACCGACCTCGTTCATCTGCGCCTCGAACGTCGTGCGGATGTCAGGGGCCACCATCGGATCGGCAGCTCCCGTCTGGATCAGGACCTTGCCCTTGATGTTCCTGTTGTCCTCCGGACGCGTCACCGGAAGGTTTGAATGAAAGCCGACCACCGCTGCCACCGCCGCACCGCCGCACGCGAGCTCGAGCACTGCCGCCCCGCCGAGGCAGTAGCCGATCGCGGCGACCTTGCCGGCATCCACGCCCGGCTGCGCTATCAACGCCGAGAAGCCGGCGGTGATGGCGTCCCGGATCAAGGTGG
>JAABUQ010006139.1_pt1 | contig 18501 bp, 16 predicted proteins | sample 5560001 | NCBI WGS metagenome assembly JAABUQ01 (sample SAMN10711888, study PRJNA513371) | rock metagenome | isolation source: Antarctica rocks | place: Antarctica: Victoria Land, Finger Mt nord | collected 2015-12-18
GGACGGCAGCCGCCGGTTAGGGAGGAGGAGAGGGGTGGGGGGGAGTGGGATAGGGGGGATAGGGGGGATAGGGGGGGCTATGGTGGACGGGGAGGGTTTAGAGGTGGTGGGGGATTTAGGGGTGGAGGGTTTAGGGGGAGGGGGAGGTGGTGATTTGGTGTCGGAGAGTAGATGGATGGCTGTGACTTATTAGCAAGGTGTTTTGCGGGACTGGGATACCCTAATACTTCGTTCCTCTATTCTTTCCTGTATGCTTGACTGCCGAAATTCCATGCTGCTGTCCCAAAGCCGGAGCTTCGTTCAGAAGCTTAGAAAGGAATTATGAGCGATAGCAGCATGTGGTCTGCAAGACTGCAGAAAGTATTGTCATTATGCACGCAACCGCCGCATCTCACACAATGCATCAAAGCCAGCCTCACGCAAGCAACAGCACCTCATTATTTAACCCATTTTGCCTCCTTATCAGCCTGCACCTCATCAGCCCAATCACCTTTCCCCGTCTTCGGCAGCGCAGGGAAATCAGCAACCGGATCCGGCGCCTTTTGCTCAACCCCCTTCACAGGTAAAACTCCTCCCCTTCCAGCTCCACTTCCCCTCTTCACAATCCCTCCGCTCCCAGCGCCATCCCCATCCCTCCCCCCAGCAAAATTCCCACTCCTCCCCCCCAAACCACCGCTGACAGTACCGTGAGCCCCCCTTCTAAACTGCCCTCCCATCCCCCTCTGCTCCCTAGCCTGCACCTCCTCCTTCCCCTCATCCCACTCTCTCCCCCCTTGCGCCGCCAACTTCCGCACTCGGTTCCTCTCGCGCTCCATATCCATCACCCTCCTGGCCTGCCCCTCCTCCCTCCGCTTCTGACTCGCCTTCGCCTCTCTTTGCTGGAAACTCGCTTCATCGGCTTCTGCTATCCGGTGTGCTTCGGCGCGTTTGGCGTTGTTGAGTTTTGCGGCTGCGAGCCGGGCGGAGAGTTCGTCTTCGGTGAGTTTGGGCTTGGCGACCCCGCCGGTGGCGGTGCGGTCGCCACGGACGGCTGTGGGGGGCTTATGTTGAGGGTTGAGTAGGAGCGGAGGGGTGGTCGTTGATGTTTCGGAGGAATCGGGGGGCTGTGAGGGCTCGAATTGTGGGGCAGTGGGGTCTGGGCCGGGCTTCTGTGAGGTAGGTTGGAGTGGGACATCGCCTTCCGTAGTCCGTTCCTCTCTTTTGCGTCGTTCTATGGGTTTGTGCTGCTGTGGAGGGAGGTGGTGAGGCTCGTAGGTTTGAGTTATTGGGCTGGCGATTGGCTCGAAGTCGTCGTTGAAAAGATCGTCTTGCCCTCTAGTTTGGGCGAATGCATCCATTTCTTCTCTTTCTCTCCAGTAAAGTGTCTCACAGCAGGTTATGTGGTGGCTAAGACTGGTTTTTCAGTGGCTGCTGTGTGCAGAGTCACACATTGGTGCTAGAAGCGACGTACCTGCGGGTAGACCTCGAGAATCGCTGTGATCTCTTCTAACTGAGCACCAAAATCTCCGGCACTGAGTGCACGGCGTATATTTTTAGGTATCTTGGGTGCTGAGAGCCGAGCTCTCTCAGAAACGAAACGGGCTGATACTTGGTGACGGTTGTTGAGTCGAGTTGCGCTGAACTGATCATTGGAGGAGGTTGCACGCCAAGGAGTAGGATTTGTTGATGCAGCTAAGCTGTCAAATTGTGCGGCAAAGGGTGCGGCCTCTAGCCTGGTTGTTTGATCACAACGATGAGAGTCTCCGAGAGATACAGCTGGCCGATGCAGATGAACTCCACTTACTTGGGCGAGGGGGAGCTAGATTAATAGGTGTGTTGCATTGCTGAGTCCCTTGAAACCGGGAGCGGAGCTGTTCACGAGCTTGTTGTAGGTATGTGTTGGTGCAGTTCACTGGTAAAGGCGGGTCAGGGGATGGAACTGTGTGGTGAATGGATGGTTGTGAAGCATTAAGAACATGAGTGAGTGCGGCGTTTGCACTTCTTCGGAGATTTTCGAGAGAGTCGGACATGATGAGCTGATGGGTGATCGATGATTGGTGGAAGAAGCGAGATACGAAGAGTGACGCTATCGATTTGACCGCTAGGTGGATAGATATTCCGGTAGGGCTGTCTTAGTCGCAGTTCCAAGATTGATACCAATCCTCCCTTTCATTATCTCCTTTATCGATTATGTCCTCTGTCAATTCTCTATGTGAACGAGCATCTCTATGGCTCGACGACCTGTTATAGAGCGCTGAATTCTTTGGATTTCCAATGCAGTGTGGTATCGTATGAATCTGGATATTCTGCATTAAATCAAAGATTGGTGGCTTGACACGGTTTCTTCAATACGTAGGTAGATTCACCATCCAATCCACACAAGAGATACTCCACCTCTCCAACCATAGATGAAAAGGCACAGGATCTCCAAATACCTTCGGTTCTGCCAATGGTGTCTATACATTACAGATTCCTAAGGCCTTCTTTTCTAGCTCGGTCTTAAAATCATCTTGCTCCCAAAGACGCGCAGTCCAAAGATTCGAGACTTTGAAGCTCACCAAGCTAGCTTCTTATGTACAAGATTATGTAGATTCGCTCCTTACTTTTTCCCGGCTGGTCCCTGCTTGTCCATGGAGCATACTACGTATCTTTCGACCGCCAAGGTCACCCAAGACGAATGCTCATTTTGTTCCAGAGCCTGTGCACATTATCGAAATCAAAATGAAGGTTTAGTAGCTGACCGAAGCGAGCTGGAGGCGCGATAAGCGACAAAAGCAGTCAAGTAAATTTCTGCGAGATGGAGACATGATGCCATGATGATGGAGCAGTGAAATGGAAATGCATGGCAGGGTATGATAACGTGAACTACTCAAGCATGCGCTTCTAGGGTTCAGATGCGCTTATGTCGGCAGTTTTCCGAAAGTCTTCGTTTGTTTCAGTAGCTTTGAGGGGAAGGAGCTGAGACTGTCTGCTGTATAGATATTGCTGTATATCATGACTCAACCCAGTTTACGCAGAGTATGAGACATGATCATATACATCATAACGGCCCAGGCTCGAGAATCAAAAGGGAGAGGGACGGTTGAATAACCTGATGTATCAAATCATACACCTCTCCCATTCTGAATTACCCCAGGCTCGATCTAATTAATTAGAATCTGCCCATATGAAAGAAGGGAGATGGCTATGCAAAAGCCGTGGCCGTTGGTACACATCACGCCTCCACCTCCAGCAAGATCCCCACCCCAAAACTTCCAGACCAATGCCAAAGAAAAGAGAAAATCCCTAGAACCGAACAGTCCTGCCAAGTATAATGCCCTCCCAAAAAGCGTCCAAACCAAAGCCAAAGAAGAAAAAAAGTCCCCAGGACCAGACAGTCTTGCCAAGCATAACGCCCGCCCGCGAAAATCTACACCTTCCGCTCATAGAGCGTATCCCCTTGACTCGCCAAACTGAGTCTGACCCAGCCAGCCGGCTTCGTCTCATCCCACGTGCTGCTCTGCACCCGGATCACCGTCTCCTTGTACAGACAATCATTCGCGAACCGCCAACTGCACAGCACAGCCCTCAGCATTCCCCCCTCGGCGCCACAGATCAACGCCACCGTCGGCGGCCGCTTGGCCTGGAAAATACTCACGGTCAGATTCCCCGTGTCCACCAGCGTGAAAAGGCGATGCTGGGGGTGAACCGGCGGGGAGGCGAGATCGGGGCGCGAGTCGCGGATCCAGGCCGGCTCGTTGCCGATGCGAAGGTCTGGATCGCGGTTGTCGAAGCCGAACGGAGTGGAAGAGGGCTCGTAGGTCACGCGGCCTTGGGAGTTGCCGAAGATCATTTTCTCGAGCTGGTCGATTGGCAGGGTGCCCTCGAGGCCAACGAGGTGGGGCGCCGATTCGAGGACTTCGCCGCCAAAAAGACGGCGAACGGCGTGAGGGGCTAGGCATGCGAGGAGGAGGCCCACGCCGATGAAGATGATGATGATGCCGACGAGGTATATGTAGAGTTTGTAGGAGACGGGGCCGGCGATGAAGAAGGGGGCGTAGGTGAACGCGAGGGAGTAGCCGGTGACGATCCAGAAGGCGCCGCTGCGGACGGCGAGCTCGGCGAAGAGTTTCTTCATGCCTTCGTGGCGCTTGTACTTCATGCGAGGGAAGCGCTTCCAACGGATGGGGACCGCGCGGCATTCGTTGAGGATGACCGTGTCAGGTTCTTCGCCCACGCCGACGACTTCGCAGCGGGGCTCCACGTCCCAGAGGTGGGTACAGTATTGATCTTTCTCGGAGAGGATTTTGAAGAGGTTGCGGATGTCGGTGGTGGGGGAGGGGAACATGGCGACCATACGCTCGATGAGGCGGTCGTTGTCGTTTGCAAGGGAGAGGCGGGCCACGACTTGGAAGATGTCGTCCGTGTGGTCGGGATCGATGCGGTAGTGGAGCAGGCCCATGAGGGCGTAGGCCATGTCCGCACCGGTGAAGTCGCGGGAGGTGACGCGGTGGCTCAGGGCCGTGATGGCGGTGGTGAAGAGTTCGAGGCGGGAGAGGGTGATAGTGTTGGCGTAGTGCTCGGCGAGAATGCGCGCGGGGGATTCGTCGCTGGTGTCTTTCCAGTATTCGCTTGTCATTTCGACTTTGCCCATGGAGCGGACTTGGTAGTTGTCCTTGCCGTGCCAGGTGCAGATTCGGATGTCTCCGGGGGCGAGGAGGCCTTCTGGTAGAGTCCACATGCGTTGGCCCCATTCTTCCATTCTGGAGCTGACGTCGTCGGGCAGGAGCAGAGCAACGAATTTTGAGCCGCGAATGACGTCGCACATACGGTTGACATCAGCAGTCAACAGGTCAGGCTCGCTCGTTGGTGCATTGCACTTCGTATCCAGCCAGTACGCACTGAGTCCGGCTTGAAGGGTCATGTACTCGGCCATGAGACTGACTTTCTCTAAACCTGTTCCATCATCATTCCCGTTCGCATCCTTGGTTGAAAAGGCGTTCCACATCCAACTGATGAAGAGGTACTGGAGATGCGGCGAAGGATTGCTATCAAGGCTCCATTGGCCATCCTGGTGAACTATGAGCTGCCTCGGACGGAGGAGTCGCTTCTTACTTGACAATTGGTTGGGTTTTTCCTTCCTCACAGCGGCTGGACCTCTCTTCATATCAAGAGGGTTTATAGCATGCTTAGGCCACCTCCAATGGTATCCGACGTAGTCGCGGTATTTGTCCTCAACATCGTCCATTTCCCATGGTGCATTGGCTCCTGGGAGTGCGAGAAGAAGCTGAAGCGGCAGCGCAACGATCACAATACGCCAACCCGACTTGAACCAGCTAACTTCCGGGCCAATGGCCCATTCTGCCATCCGCAAGGCTACCGGAATGCTGCCGCGGGCCTTTGATCGTCTCCATGTCACGTCATCGTTTTGCTGCCATACGGAATCGGTAGCTTGGACCATCAAGCGCCTGGGCTCGTAGTTCGATGGACTGAGATATGTGTCGACGTCCTCATATTTCCAAATTTCCTTGCCAAAGGGATTTAGATAGAGGCGTTTGCCCTGTTCATTTGTTCCGGTCTGGTGGAGGGAGTAGCTGTCATAAGTCTCGATATCTTTCTCGTCTAATTCTCGTCGTGGTTTGCGAAACCTATACGGATATCGCCTACCGTAGTGACCATCGAATTGCTTCCTGAGATGCTTGACAGGCTTAGATTCCTGTTCTCCGCGACTCCAAAAGGCCCACCAGTGATTGACGTTTGCATTGTTTCTAGACACAGAATTGGGCTCGGGTAAAGCCGAGAGTCCTTTATCTGAAGCTGGTAGAGGAGGAAGACTCTTTCGCTTCATAGCAGTCGCCATTATAGAGTAGACAGCGCCAATGTTCTGGATAAAGAGAGAGAAGGGGAAAGTGCAGGAGGTCCAACACGGCAACGATGACTCAAGAACATAAACATGAAGGGGGATAAGCAATGCTATATATATTTTTACAGATTATTTTGTCGGCAGTCAGCCAGCAACTAGACTCGGGGGGTCATCTTCACGGCAAGGCTAGAAAGACACCATAACATTAGCTCAGCCTCGAGCACTTTTAATATTGGATTAGTCTGAATTAGCGCAAAATCCAACAGTGGGTTTTGGGGTGCGATCCTTAGTCATTTCAGCCCTTTTATCTGACATGCAGATCAGAAGTAGGGCTCAAGAATCTGTGATTGGGTAATCGTGTCAGAACCTTATGGAAGTACTTTGTGATACGTAGTGAAAGTGGAAGGCGATACTCCGTAGATGCATTGTTGGACGCGTGATCAGACGGCACGACAAGCGCACCTAGAAATTAAGATTAAGAGTCCGTACTGACGGTCAGGCTGTGCAATACAGTTTTCCGACTGTTCTTCCATACCGGAGGAAGGCAGTGCGTGATTCGATGATGGACCAATGATGGGTGAGCACGCAGAGGTTGGACGCCTTAAGTCACCCATTCTCGAGCCGCAAGCCATGTCTAAAGTCTTGGTTATCGTACAGCCCCCCCTCTCTTTGTTGCCGATCAGAGGTCTTGCGCCGTCCACATACCTTACATTCTGCACCGCGTTGCAGCATGAACAGCCCCTCGCCCGCACGACGCCTCGCTGTCGCTTCTCGCGATGAGACGGGAGAGCTACGCACCAAGAAGTGCACTGCATTGTAACTTTGAGACAAGATTGTTTTCATCGTGTTGGGGGGGTGGAGGATAGGGGCTTTTAAGGTTCTGGCCGTTCGCCGGATACCCTTCGACTCATTTTGAGGGAGGTTTTTTTAACCGAAGAGCCCGATACCAATACTCACAGCCTTAAGCCTCAGCTTCAGTGATCGAAAACCCTCATACGTCTGTGAGACTGTGGTACTCTGTGGTACTCTATGTATGCCGACACGCTGCGGTAAGGTAGATACAAGAAGTTCATGCCACCATCACGTCCATAATCATCCATCGCATGAAATTCATCCAAAATGATTGCCCCAACCTGTGCGCGATAGGGTAGTGTTGATAACATCGCGAGATCGCTCCAGAGGAGGTTTGAAGCGGCCGCATCTTCTTTCGCAGCTTCGTCGTGCTTTTGAGTGGAGCACTGGCTGGTTAGAAGAGGAAGCCGGAGCCATCGGATTGTTCGGTCGTGAAAACGTTGACTTAACCTCGGCGCAAGTTGGGTATCATTGGTCAAATTTCGGAGTTGGTATTGTTGATGTTCGAGGTAGGCCATATCTTTTCGTTGCGAGGAATAGTAGCTTTTCACGACCTTGAGACAGCAGTCCTGCCTGCCTCCTCCGACTTCTTTGTCTTCGGCACATCGTTGTAGTCATACAGCTTGTGCGCCTGGATGTACTGGATTACCAGGGGATCTAACAAGTATCGCACGCTCCATTCGTTCTTGAGGAAATTTCTGGAAAGTTGTCAGCAGAGCATAGTCAAACCAATCGCATGATATTAACCTAATCTTTGTTGAAGACACGTCATTCTGCCGAAGCATTAGTAGTCTGCTGCTTCACGTGGAGCAGGCGTCTTTACCTGAATTGTCTGCGGTATGAGGAAGATGTTATCTTTCCATCGCTGTTGATGTCCTTTAGTCACGCGATCTAGAATCAGGGTCAGATGTCTTACCTGTAGCTGGTCCAAGGCCCCTTGTGTGTCAGTCCCTGCTCTCTCTACTATGAAAGCTCCAGCCAAGCCCTTAGACGCTGATCCTATGATGTGATCCAAATCTTCGTCGCTCCATACCTATTGGAGATCAGTCTTCCGGATCGTCAATATCAGCAGTATGAAGTCACTCACGCCTGGGGTAGTCATCGTCGAAAGGAGATCTGCGCCTGCGAGTAAAGCCACGTGTATCTCCTTCTTTGTTCCGTCTGGAGCCTCAGCGCCGCCATCCTTGTTAAGCTCCCGGTGGCAGTGGTCTAATATTTCTGCTGTTGGAGTGTATGAAGGGATCAGGGCTTCATATGGGTCTAAATCAATCCATGTGCTCGATGAGACCGCGCGTCGGACCATCTCCAGGCGGTGAGTGGCTTTTTCTAAGCCCTTCTTCTGATAAGCATCGCTGACCGGGGAAAGGTAGCCTCCTAGGACTTCGAACTCATCTGCGCTGTCTTTGATGTAATCCAAGGCCATCTCGAACATGCGTAAATGAAGATAGGTGATTGGCGAAAAGCTACCGCATGCAATCAACACGAGGGGAATCTTGTTCGCATCTTGCAGACGTGCTAAACGGCCCGTGGGAAAAGTGTAGTTACCCAGGCTGGTCGGTACATGAGCTGCAGAATGGCCGTTTGTTGAAGCAACAGCTCCATTGCTTCCCGTGGTGGCATTGGAAGTCATGGCTAGAGTCAGGTAGCCAAAACCCTGGCAGGCCGGTTTATCGCAACTGCGTATTAGCAGTCGAAGGTTGACCTTCCCGACCAGTGCTGGCTAAAATATTAGTAGATGACCGAGGCGACACTGATGTGCTGCTTATCGATAATGGTGCAGCAAGAGTGAAGAGACGCGGTGCAGCGAAGATAGTCAGCCAGTGGCGCAATTTGCAAAAATCTGTGGATTTGGCAAAAAGGTCGTAGGATATCTCTGAATTCGGTTGAGTAGTTGGGAAGAGAAAAGATTTCGGACCAGAGGATAGAATGTATCTGACGGAGCGGTACGCAAAAGGTTCGCCCGGTCGATGATTGTGGAGTTTCAGGCAGAATGATCGAAGGATCGAGGGCTGAAATGCGAGAGAAAGGATGAGTCAGTCATCGAGTACCTTATCTTAGAATCATCAGAATTGAAAATGGAGCTTGTGGACATTGCAAGATTCTATTGAGTTGGATACCTAATGCGCATGAGACGGACTAGCATCTTGAAATACTTTTGACACTTCTTACCTTATGAAAAGGACGTCGCGTCAGCAAGACATGGTGGGATTGCGTCCACTCAATTTGAAGCCTCGCAGCTTAAACTGCTGTCATTCAATTACACATTGAATAGACCATTCATTCAACACCCTTATTAGCATCTAACCTCACAACTATCTCTCTACAGGCATCTATCCAGCAACACATCCCACATCTACTGAAACAGCCAATCATAATTCCTTCGCTATGAGAATCCCGTGAAGCGCTTGAATTCATCTCTCCGCTTATGGAGGGTTGAACCGCATGGCCCTAGCTCCTTCCTCCACGCTCGACACTTCTCTCCACAACACCTCCAGTCATCCTCATCCTCCATCACTCTCGAGGTACCCTTCTCACTCTTCTCATCTTTGTATCTGCTGTCCCCTTAGGAGTTCGCGGAGCAGCAACATCCCCACCATTCCCCTTCCCTCCACGTCCACCATTCACACGGCACATCCTCCTGCTCTTCCTAGAAAGCCCGTTGCCGTCGTGCAATCAAGAGTCATTTTCTCATGTCTCCTAGGGTCACTCGTTCTTCGGCGAGGCTTGCAGCGGATTCCACATCAGTGGCCCCTACACCCAACACATCGAAGTCTGCTCAACCTGCACCTCCAAAGTCCCGCAAACGCAAGGCACCAGACCGTGATCCAAGTCCAGATACTACACCTGCGGCTACCAAATTTGCTCCTGTTGGACGTGCAGTGAAAAAGCCCAAAGTCTCAGCTCCATCTGCACCAAAGCCTAAACAGCGGGGCGGAGGAAAGGAACCAGCTTCGATGGCAAAGCCAGGGTAAGAGGATACACCATCTCCTTCTGTATCCATGCATACTGACATCTTCCAGTCCGTCATCAGAAGAAGCCACCAACAATGGAAAGTCTCCACCAAACATGCCCCAAACATCAAGGCGAAAGTCGAGCCGAAGCAAAAAGACCGGCCATGGTTCGTTAAGAAGATCCGACGACTTATCCTACTCTAACACTTCACTAGAATCAGAACCATCGTCCCTGCCCGCACCTTCTGCCTCAAAGCGGTCGACAAAGGCTACAGCTCGAACGTCAGATGAATCGGTGGTGAAGGATTCGAACGAGACTGCGAAAACTACCTCGGCAGCCACGGGCACCTCTGAAGCTTCAGCCAACTCCGCCGTAGACGCGGAACACAACGATGACTATGATGCCATTCGACGTAGAGTATATGAGGACGATGACGATGACGGAGGTGACGATCCATTTCATGGGTCCTTTCTCGGATCAGGTGGACCACACGGAAGCATGTCGAGCACACTTCGTGCATTGAGTGGATATGTGTCCGGAGTATCACAGCGATTAAAGGACATCTTGAGCAACTTACGGCAAAAGGACGATCCATCAATACAACTAATAGCTCTGCAAGAACTTTCCGAGATTTTGCTTGTCTCGAACGAGGACAATCTATCTGGCCACTTTTCGCCTGATCAATTCGTCAGGGAGCTCATCTCTCTTATGCAGCCTACTGAATTTGAAGAAGAAAATCCTGAGATGATGCTATTGGCCTGTCGCTGCATAGCCAATCTCATGGAGGCCCTTCCTGCATCGACTGCCAATGTGGTATACGGCGGAGCTGTACCAGTTCTGTGCAAGAAGCTTCTGGAGATACATTTCATCGACCTCGCGGAGCAGGCACTGAGCACGTTGGAAAAGATATCCGTCGAATTTCCATCTGCCATCGTCCGGGAAGGAGGTCTGACTGCTTGCTTGACATATCTCGACTTCTTTGCCACCAGCACTCAAAGGACTGCTGTCACTACAGCCGCCAATTGCTGCAAGAACATTCCACACGACTCATTCCCTGTCATCCGAGATGTCATGCCTATACTTCTGAACGTACTCTCCAGCAGCGATCAGAAAGTTGTGGAACAAGGATCTATTTGCGTGTCTCGGGTCATCGAAAGCTTCAAATACCAGTATGATAAGCTCGAGGAGCTTGTGAGCACAGACCTGCTCAAAGCAATTCGAAGACTCCTTCAACCAGGAACAACAAATCTAATCGGTCCCAACATCCACACACAATTTTTGAGGGTTCTCTCCATTACTGCTCGAGCTAGCGCTAAATTGTCTGCTGATCTTCTGAAGATGGGCATTGTTGACACCCTGTATCAGATTCTGACAGGTGTATCTCCCCCGAACGGTGTCGAAGATGTCACGAGTCAGATTGATAGCGTGCTCATCATGCAAGCTCTGATCCACCGTCCTCGAGAGCAGATATCAGAAACACTGAATGTCATCTGCGAATTGCTGCCTGCCGTGCAAAATGGAAGCTTGTCTTCCCAGGAAGAGCCTATTGACGTCGACGTTGCTGCGAACGACATCATAGCGCCGCCTGGTTCCGTTCCCATGAGGACATTCAACTCTGAGCGTCTAAAGCTACTACAAGACTGCCAAGAAGAGCTCAAGCGCTTCGCGATCGTACTATTCCCAACCCTGACCGGCGCGTATTCGAGTACCGTCAACCTTGTTGTCCGACAGAAGGTCCTGTCAGCACAGTTGAAAATGCTCTCCAATCTCGACACTGCCATTTTGATGGACGCTCTTCGGACGGTACCCTACGCCTCTTATCTGGCCTCTATCCTCTCGCAACAAGACCACCCATCTCTAGTGAGCTCAGCATTGAAAGCCTCGGAATTACTCCTCAATCGTCTCTTGTCAATCTATGGATATAGCTTTTACCGTGAAGGAGTTATGGCTGAAGTTTCCAGACTTGCAAGCGAGTCTATGGACAAGGTCGAGAGCAAGCCTCGGGCCATCAAAGTCGAACCAGTGACCCCTCAGCCCGAGACAGCCACTGGTGAGCTTGCTGTTAGAAAGGGCGACGACAAAGCCAACGGCGATAGCCATTCTGACAAGGAGAGCGATCAAGAGGATGACGACGAGGATGGCGATGACGACGAGGACGATGAAGATGGAGTCAGCGAAATTCGTGATGATGTCTCGCCATCACCATCAGATTCGTCTTCCGACCAGCAATATTCGATGCCATCACTTGCCTCTGAGCGAGACTTCAACATTCTCCACGCAAGGAAGTTTCTAGAGGTGCATGAGACCTCAAAGTCCAAACCTATGCGAGACAAGGCGTTGAAGATCTTGAAGCAACTCCAATCCCTCGCCTCCGCAATCTCGGATTGCTATCTCGCGAAGAATGCACGTGGAGGTACGAAGTTGTTCAAGCAACTCTCAGAGCACTTCTGCGGCGACCCTTTGGAGAAGATTACAAGTTACGAATTGCTGCAGTCTGATGTGGTCGATGCCCTCTTATACATCTTCAATAACCCGAAAGAGAATCTCCGTGCGCAAGCGAAGAAGGAATTTGTGAAAGTGTTCATGTCTTGTTCACATAATGCAGTGTCTACACCTTTTAGTGTCTTTACCCATAAGCTGCAAGATCTACTCAGCCGAGCGGAGCACTTCGAGGTCCTCACGGTTCATCACAGCGCTTTGGATGACAACCGGAGTAGCCCGGCCTCGATGCTATCGAAGCAGCTTCGCTTGAAACTTGTTCGTGAAGACGCCGGCGAGACACCAAGAAACTACGACAATATCACCATCACAATACATGCAATTGCGACCTTCAAGTCTTTAGATGACTACCTTCGACCCCGGATTACCTTGGGGGAGCGACCGAAGGGCTCAAGACATCGGGAAGGCGTCTCCAATGCATTGGCGGCCCTCGCCGCAGCAGCCGGTATCCCAAGTCCACATCATAGACTCGCAGATAGAGCTGGCGCTTCTCATGACTCGCTTCCCGCGCCAACCCAGCCAGATACTCCGGTAGTGCGGAACACGCGAAAAGCAACAAAGTCCAAAAATACAGCTGGAGCTTCCGAGTCGACTCCCGTTAAGGACAAGCCGAGTCCTGTACGACGATCATCTCGTAGGCATCAACTAGATACGTCTACTCCGTCCGACGCCATTGCTCCAGCTCCAGAACGTGTCCAGACCCCACTCGAGTGTGCCGACGAGAGGCAGCTTACTGATGAAGAGGACATTGACGAATCAAGTGCCTTGGATGCTATTGTTGGTGACTTAGAGGATGACATGGAAGGTGAGCAGGCGCCAGAGCCTACAGCGGTCAACATGGAGGTCGCCGCAACAGGAAAAGTGACGGCTCGCAAAGAAGACGGAACGCGCGTTGCGACCCCGGCCCATGCTGTAGCAGCTCCGCTACCAGGCTCGGCTCATTCAAGGAGTCGAGAATTGTTGGCTGCCAACCTCAATTCCTCGGCAGCTAATCGGGCGATGTCTTATGCCGCAGCAATCCAATCAGTGCCCCAGGACTGGCACGTCGAATTCAGCATTCAAGGCCAACCGGTTTCCAGCGAGACGACCATTTATCAAGCTGTGCATCAAAACAATTTTCAACCGACGGACCCGTCCTCTCGCAATATATGGTCTGCGATGCATACGGTCAAGTTCAGAAAAGTTCCCGGACCAGCACCAGCGGAATCATCGTTGATCTCGAAATCCTTGGCAAAGACCACGGTCGAAGGAGAGAGTCCCGGTATGCCCAAGTCTTTGCACGAGAACCCTGCAACTTCCAAGATTCTTCGTATACTTCAAATTCTGCACGAGATAAACGCACACCTGGATGACGTTCTGGACGAGAGTATGGAGAGCATCGTGTCAAGCTCAGAGCCGCTCTCTCAATTTGTCAATACAAAATTGACCGCGAAGCTCAATCGTCAGCTCGAGGAACCATTGATCGTAGCGAGCAACTGTCTACCGAGCTGGAGCGAAGACTTGGCCCGTCTCTACCCCTTTCTGTTCCCATTTGAGACCCGACATCTTTTCTTACAGTCGACGTCTTTCGGCTACGCTCGATCGATGACTAGGTGGCAGAATCAGTCTGCGGAGGAGACTCGACGAGATCGTCATCGTGACGATCGTGCATTCTCGGGGAGACTACAGCGTCAAAAGGTCCGAATATCTCGTTCAAGGATTCTGGAGTCTGCTTGCAAAGTCATGGAACTGTATGGTGGTTCGCCCAGTATGCTTGAAGTAGAGTACTTTGAAGAAGTTGGTACAGGTCTCGGTCCTACGCTTGAGTTCTACTCTACTGTATCGAAAGAGTTCTCCAAGAAGAAGACAAAGATGTGGAGAGAGAGCGACTCGAACGAGCACGACGAACACGCCTTTGGTAAAGCCGGGTTGTTTCCAGCCCCAATGGGGGCGGAGCAAGCGGACTCCGAGGCAGGCAAGAAGGTACTCCACAATTTCAAGATGCTGGGGAAATTCATCGCTCGAGCAATGCTGGACTCCAGAATCATTGATGTCTCTCTCAACCATACGTTCTTCCGTGTCAGCGGCCAATCAACTACCGAGCCTTTACCGCTTGGGACCCTCAAGACCGTTGACAGCCACCTTGCAAGATCTCTCAAGCTCCTTGAACAATATGCCACAATGAAGAAGGACATAGACAGTCAGCAGAATCTTTCTGAAGCGCAAAAGCATTCAGCGAGTCGAAAAATTGCCGTCAATGGAGCTCGGATTGAAGATCTTTGCTTGGACTTCACTCTTCCAGGCTATCCAGGTATTGAACTTATTGCAAACGGTGGGGACACGCCAATCACCATTGATAATGTCGATCTGTACATTGACAAGGTGATTGATATGACACTGGGAAGCGGCGTTCAACGACAAGTCGACCACTTTAAGACTGGCTTTTCGGAGGTCTTCCCCTACTCTGCCCTAAAGGCTTTCACACCAAGTGAGCTGGTCATGCTTTTTGGACGAGTCGAGGAAGACTGGAGTATTGAGAGTAGGGTTTTTCGTGCGACCATATGCCAGTAATAGACTGACCATATTCGATAGATCTCTTAGATTCCATTAAGGCAGACCATGGCTTCAACATGGACAGCAAGAGTGTGCGGAATCTTCTGCAGACCATGAGCGAACTATCACTGTCGCAGCGTCGGGACTTCTTGCAATTCGTCACTGGCAGTCCCAAGCTTCCAATTGGAGGTATGCAGATCCCTTCACCCACTTTCACCTCTTTGAGTCTGGCTAACAAGTACCACTCAGGTTTCAAGAGCCTTCACCCCACGTTCACGGTGGTTTGCAAGCCTGCCGAGCCGCCATATACCTCGGACGACTTTTTGATATCCGTAATGACTTGTGCGAATTACGTGAAGTTGCCGGATTACACCGACGCTGATGTTCTACGAAAACGGCTACTCACAGCCATATCGGAGGGCCAAGGGGCCTTCCATCTCTCATGATTCTAGCGAAATCACTGCGACGTGAGCTTCATGGGTTAACGAATGCCCTCCAGGTAGACCCGTTGCACAATGATGGAAAGGAGAGCGAATGCGGCAACGGATATACATGGTATGAGACTTTCAAGCATCCTAACGATTCTCGGAGTGGGAAAGGTACTGTATCTTGCTGGGTTTAAGAAGGTTAGACACGTTAGTCATACTTATGCTGTATTGAAGACGGAGTGATGGAGGGCTTGCTAGGGCTAATATGTCTTCGAGCGTATCCTAGCTTTGCAAAGTAGCTCAAGTACCTTAGCACAGAAGCTGAAGTCAATTAATAGTTTTCATCAATTGTCGTGGGTCGATTAGTGCTTCCCAGGTCTGAGGTCCGCCTCGGTCTGAAGAGATGTACCTTAAGTACGTGGGCGCTTAGGAATCTCGGTCATCGAAGGCAGCCCTATTGACCCCTTTCGGAATGAGAGTCCGATGCCAAGTCAATTGATAGAGCCGCGACACGCAAGATACCCAAATTTCAACACACTGTGATTATGTTTCAGTAACACCTTTACTCAACATCTCCTACCCTCGTCACATCGTATCACACGTCTAATTACCACATTGCTCTTCACATCTTCCATATTTCCCGACATCATGTCTGAGACTAAGGAATTTACCTACTCAGAGGTCTCCTCACACAACTCGAAGAAGGTACCTCCGCATGACACAGCTCTATTTTGGCCTATCCAGAAGCTGATCGTTTACGTGTTTGCATAGGACCTACATCTTGTTATACATGACAAAGTCTACGATGCTACCAAATTTATTGATGAGCACCCGTACGTTTCTCTGCTGCCTCGCGACAAGTTCGCTCCAAACCCCCCAAACGGCTCGTCCCTGGCTGTTGTGCCTAGACGTCCAAGCGACCCGAAGGATCCTGAGCGAAATCATTGTGCAGAGTCTCAGCCACAAAAAAGAAGGCTAATTGTTCAACACTAGAGGAGGCGAAGAAGTGTTGCTGGACGTTGGCGGCGAAGATGCCACGGAAGCCTTTGAGGATGTGGGACACAGTGACGAAGCTCGGGAAATACTGGATGGCCTTCTCGTTGGAAGTTTGAAGAGGGTGGTATGTCTGCTCTTTCTTACCGGTTGATGGTCACCTCCTCAGCGAACGCTTCCTGAAACAGAATCTGCCCTTCTGCACCCTAGCCTTCCCTTACCACGTCTGAGCCCAATGACACGGCCGCTAATAGATCACTGCACCAGTCTGGCGACCCTGAACCTAGCACTGCCCCAAAAGCCTCACCGCAGACAAGTACGGTTCCCAAACAAGATGGTGCAGGCTTGGGCGTCGGGCTTTACGCAATTGTTCTAGTGGGGGCGGTGCTTGCATTCGGAGCATACAAGTACTATGAGTCCAGTCCGCAGAGCTCGAAGTAATGCTTTACATCCACTACAGTGGGGGAACAAAGAATAGTCAAAGAATATTATCATTCAACGGGAAATGGGGAAGGCAGCTTGTGGGACAATATCAAGGGCGATAGGTGAACTTCAACGTTTGCCTCGGCGCTTGGCTAGACCTGCTAATTACTGATGGCTGTCGAGGAAGCAGCATACGGCGTGGTTCCATTCTGGTGTTAAGATTGTCCATAATTGATGTTCTCAGATACACGCATGGCCATTGTGCCGAATACCTCATCTCATTTGTTCCTTGGTGTTTCATTGGCTTCAATTCAGTCATGTACTGCCCTGTGAGTCTCCAAGAACAACATTGCTCACTTTTGAAAATGCCATTCGTCCAGAGCATGGCATTTGAGAAAGAGCATTCTCAGAAGGGCAGGTGTACCGAGCCTGGGTTTCCCCGCAAACAATGGAATATGATGAAATGATGAAATGATGAAATGGCTTCAACGACGCTTTCCCTTCCACTCCTCTTCATTTTCATGTTCAATGTACAGTACCTCTTCACGTGCATGCTAGTTTGATATTTTACGATTGCTGCCACAATGGGTCTCAATGTCCGCCTCGCGCCCACCGCACCAAATCGGGCACTCAACCTTCTCCGCACAGTCCAATACTCCAATCCGCCCGCTTGTCCATGCCATTCGAGCCCAGGACATCATCACCCGACAAGTTCCATACTCAATCAAACAAAACGATCACTAGCCACACCGGTCGATCAATCAAGACAGAAGGAATATGCATTCGAAATGGCAGCTTCAAGCATCCGGTTTGGACCTGGCTGTACAAAAGAGGTGGGCATGGATTTCAAGAACGTGGGTGCCAAAAAGGTGTGCGTGGTGACGGACAAGAATGTTGCGAAGCTGGATGCTATGAAGCAAGTCGTGGAAGGGCTGGAAACGGAAGGCATTGAGTTCGTGGTGTACGATAGGACAAAAGTCGAACCGAAAGACAGCTCGTAAACGCCCGGTCGTCTCCGTCACTTCCAGATAGACTGTACTGAACCCCTCACAGTATCAAAGAAGCAATAGACTTCTCCAAGTCCCACAGCCCTACAGCCTTCCTCGCCGTAGGCGGTGGCTCCGTCATCGACACCGCCAAACTCATGAACCTTTACACCACCTTCCCCTCCTCCTCATTCCTCGACTTCGTCAACGCCCCCCTGGGCGCCGGCAAGCCCATCACCAAACCCCTCTACCCCCTCATTGCCGTCCCCACCACCGCCGGCACCGGCTCCGAGACCACGGGAACCGCAATCTTCGACCTCGTCTCCCAAAAATCCAAAACCGGCATCGCCCACCGCGCCCTAAAACCCACCCTCGGCATCTGCGACCCCCTAAACACACGCACCATGCCCCCCGCCGTCCACGCCTCCTCGGGCCTCGACGTCCTCTGCCACTCCCTAGAATCCTGGACCGCAATCCCCTACACCGCCCGGACGCCGCGGCCCCAAAACCCCATCAACCGCCCAGCCTATCAAGGCGCGAACCCCATCTCCGACATCTTCAGCCTGCAGGCCCTGCGCCAAACAATCAAATACCTCCCGCGCGCGGTGCGCGACCCGGACGACCACGCCGCCCAATCGGAGATGCTCCTCGCGGCCACGCTCGCGGGCGTCGGCTTCGGCAACGCCGGCGTCCACCTCTGCCACGGCATGAGCTACCCGATCTCCTCCCAGAACCGCGGCTACACCCACCCGGGCTACGTCACCGACCGCCCGATTATCCCCCACGGCGTCAGCGTCGCTGTCACCGCCCCCGCTGTCTTTGCCTTCACCGCTGCGTCGAACCCAGACCGGCACCTCCTCGCCGCTGAGGCCTTCGGCGTGGATGTCTCGAATGTGAAGCGAGAGAGCGCGGGGGAGGTGCTGGCGGAGGCGTTGAGGGAGTTTTTGATTAGCTTGGGGGATCAGCCAAGGGGTCTGGGGGCGTTGGGGTTTGGGAAGGGGGACGTGGAGGGGTT
>JAABUQ010006140.1_pt1 | contig 18499 bp, 20 predicted proteins | sample 5560001 | NCBI WGS metagenome assembly JAABUQ01 (sample SAMN10711888, study PRJNA513371) | rock metagenome | isolation source: Antarctica rocks | place: Antarctica: Victoria Land, Finger Mt nord | collected 2015-12-18
CGATGAGGCCTTCGGAAAATCGAAGCAGACGTTCGATGTATTTACCCAGGGATTCCAGACGAGCCCAACCGTGGACCGGCTCCAAGGGTCCTCTTACTGCGGCTCGCCGCGGGATGTCTGCAGCCAGATCGAGCGATTCGTGCAAGCGGGCGTGACCGACTTTGAGCTCAAATTCATCTACCATTCGATGCCCGACCTAATCGGCCAAATGACCCTGTTTCAGAAAGAGGTCGCACCTCAGTTCAAATAAAGCGGTCGCTCGCCTCGTGGAGTTGGTCGAGGGCCTCGCTGGACAGCGACGCCTCCGCGCCGGCGGCCGAGTCCCTCAACTGTCCGGGGCTTGAGGCGCCTACGATCGCGCTGGTCACTCCGGGGCGAGACAGCAGCCAGGCGAGAGCGACCTGGGCGGCGGTTAGGCGCTCGCGGTCGGCAATCTCCTTCACGATCGCAACCAGACCAAACGCAGCCGCTGACCAATAACGCACGGCGTAGTTGCGCCCGAACTCTCCCCACGTGAACCGGGAGCCCGCGGGAGGAGTGGCCGAAGGCTCGTACTTCCCGGTCAGCACTCCACCGCCGAGCGGATTGAAGGGCACGATGCCGAGACAGTGCGAGAGGCCAAGGGGATCAAGTCCCGCTCCGGCTCGCGATGGAGGAGGTTGTAACGTGGCTGGATGGCTGTCGGCGGGATTCCACCGCGGCCTGCGGCCGCAAGCAGCACCAGTCCAAGATGCCAGGCTTGGAAGTTGGAAACGCCGACGTGGAGGATCTTCCCCGCTTCTGCCAAGCGCTCCAACGCTTCGAGCGTTTCCTCGAACGGCGTATCCAGAGTCGGCTGATGGAACCAATAGACATCGATCCGGTCAGTCTGCAGCCGACGCAGGCTTGCTTCACAGGCGAGAATGACGTCGCGCCGAGAACCCCTGAGTTCCTGAAAACTGGAACCGAACTTGGTCGAGAGGATGACTTGGTGCCGACGTCCTCGAAGCCAGCGGCCGACGATCTCCTCGGTGCGGCCCATTGATTGCGGGTCGGGCGGTGACGGGTAGCTATTGGCCACATCGACGAAGTCAATACCAGCCTCTAGCGCAGAGTCCATGATATCGCGCGCGCTGGACTCGTCGCTCGTGGAGCCGAAGAGCATCGTTCCAAGGCACACACGACTGACTTGAGGTCCGCCGGCGCCGAGCGTTGCCCGGCGAATCAGACCACCGCTGGGATAACTTCCGAGGCGAACATCTCCATTTGTCGCACCAACTCGTCGACCGATTGGTAGACGAACTTTATCTCGAAGTGGTCGACGCCGCCCTCGATGAACGCCTGAATCTTCTCGCGGATGCTGGCCGCCGAGCCGACGATGGCGGACGCCAAAATCCGCTCTTGCTCCGGGTGCGACTGGAAGCCCTCCGTGTAGACGCCCAGTGTCCTCCGGCTCCGCTCTACCGCCTCTTGGTCCGTTGCAGCGATATAGCCCGGGATCTCGTTGCCGACCACGAAGTCGACCTCTCCGCGCCCCGCCGTTCGGGCCATGTCTTTCAGCTCACGGATGCGGCCGGGGTACTCCTCGGGGGTGATGAATCCCGGGATCCAGCCCGTGCACAGCTCGGCGGTGATGCTGAGCGAGGAGGGCACCTGGCCATCCTTCCAGATGTGCCCAGGGCCCCAGAGCGGCGGATGCGGCTTCTGAACCGGCTTTGGATTAAGGTCGGTCGGCTCGAAGTTGATGTACTTGCCCTCGAAGGACGGCTTGTCGTTCGTCCAGATCTCTTGCATGACGCGGATGTACTCCTTCGTCATATTCCACTTATCTCGACGGGGGACTCCGAGTACCTCGAAGTCCTTGTTGTTGCCATCCTTGGCGCCCCCGGGCCCGACGCCGAGGATGAGCCGCCCGTTGCTGAGCAGGTCGATGTTCGCCAGCTGCTTTGCGGCCACGACAGGGTTCCGATAAGGCAGGCAGAGCACGGCCACGCCAAGCTTCACGTGTTCGGTAATGCCCGCCAGGTACGCGAGGTTGGTCAGCGATTCGTAGAAGATCGGGGTCGTGTCCTCCTTCACGAGCTCGGCGGCGCCGCAGGAGACGTGTGTCTGGTCCTGGAGGTGGGTCCAGACTATGAAGTCATGAACCCAGACGGCGTCGTAGCCGAGCGCGTCAGCCCGCTTCGCGGTCCGGGCAATGTCCATGGTGTTCGCTAGCGGGCCGCCCACCGGCAGACGGATGCCGAACTCAACTCTGCGTGCCAAGATTACCTCCTAGAAACATGCTCCTCGAAGGTAAATTGGAGCACAGCGCCCTAGCAATGTCTATGTGGCCCAGACCATTGCGAGGGCGGCGTGGCTTGGCTAGGCCGCTACCGGGATGGCGACCGAGGAAACTGCCGATGAGTCGCAACCAGTTTCAGCCTGACCGCCGTTTCGCGGGGGCGAAAGATATCACACCCATGTTATCTCCCCTGTTCAGCCTGCAGCTTGACGGCACCTCGACGACCTCGGCCTGCCGAAAGGCGATGGAGGACGGCGGCCGAGCCAGCATGGTCATGATATCTCACCGCTGGGGTGGGATGCGCCAACTCGGACCACCAGAGCGACTGCCTCGAGCGCGGTCGGGTTTGAGAGCACTGTCTCACTGTGGGGCACGATCGGTGGGACAGGGTCCGTAAACTGGCGGTAGTGCGATGCGGGTGCGGGCTCGGCTGGTCAATCGGTGAACCGGTAGCAAGAGGAAGCGCGCTGAGGTTCGCTGATATAGGCGCGGTTGGCGCGTCCCAGCTGGAGACCCTACGCGCAGATCAGGCACCGCGGTCCGGTCTGCTGCCGCTAACGTGGATCGGCGCGACGGGCCAGTATCGGTCCTAACACTCGCATGTCTCGTCGAGTGTTGTGGAGAACGTTGACTCCGGTCGGCATCGGGGAGCACGCTTGCGGTCTCAAATACTTGGTGAGGTGACAATTTGCCCAACGAGAATGCTGATCTGACGGTCCCCAGCGAGACTTTCACGAAGTACTCGTTCAGGGAGGAGGACATCGTCCACGGGGAAGGGCGGCTGCTCCCCAAGCTCTTCGATAGCGGGTCGGGGATGCGCCGTTTCGCGACCCCCCCGGACCAGGCGTTGCGTGCCGGATTCACTCGCGTGGGGCCAGGCCAGGGCATCAGGACCTACTTCTGGTACAAGGAGATTTGGTACGTGATCGGTGGCGGCGGCTCGATGGACGTCCACGATAAGCGCACGGGCGAGAAGCAGACGGTGAAGCTCGCCGCCAGGGATGCGATCTACTATCCGGAGGGCGTTCGGATCGACCTCCGGAACGACACCAACCAAGACCTGTACTTCCTCTACTGCGCGGTGCCCGCGTCGCGGCGCGACGCCCCGTGGCTCGCGGCCATGGATGAGGAGGACTTGGCCGACGTCCGGGTCCGGGAGGAGATTAAGTACTGACCGCCCAGGGCCGGCCTCAGCCCGGCTCTCGCGGATGTCATGCACTCAACTGGCGGGGTCCCTGATATGCCTTGCTCACTTCGCAGCGCCTGCGTACCAAAGCAATGGTACTGGTGACGCGCGCGTTACAGTTAATGCGTGCAGGCGCCGCCGACTGTCGCCGCGTCGTTCGTCACGTGGTGGAATGGCGATCTCGCCACGGATCATTGGCATGGCATCGAGGTGGGGGAGCGGCCGCCGACCTGTTCGAGCCAGCCCACAAATCGTCCGCACTGGTAATCCCAACCACCTTGACGGGCTGGCTCTCACCTGCATATTTAGGACAAGCCTTGCGAGCGGCACCTATCACCGCTTTTCATCATCTGCGATCGTTGGGGGCGGCTTCTTCGCTGACAACTGGACCGTCACTGCTTCCTCCTTGATGGTTTGGTGATCGATCTGTGGGAACTGCCGCCCGCCGAACGGCGAGTCTGAAGGGCGCCCGTGTGGGCGCCATCGCGCCATGACCGACGGGGTCGTGCTGCTGGAAGGTTATCGGCAGCGCGGTCTTCATCGGCGGGGTTACGCTCGCGGGCCGGCTTTGGGGGCCGGGGCTGAGCGGCTGGTTGATCGGGGCGCCTGCTTCAGGGGCCCGGCTGCACGGCGAAGTGTGGCGCCGGTTGGCCAGCGGACTACCGACCAGAAGCCGGACGCCGAACTCGACCTTGCTGGTGACGTAAACCACCTGGAACAGCTTCCTGCCAGTCAGGGATTGGGGCACCGCACGCTGGCGGTGTACATGTAGCCGACACCCGTGCGCGGGCCTCGTGACTTGGTAGGCTAATATGCGCAATGGCGTCCGAGCGGAGCTCTCCTGAGCACGGCCTGGGGCCGCTCGACGACCTTATCGTGGGCGCTATCGACCTTCACGCGCACGGTTATCCGGAATTCAGCCTCGAGCACCACTCGCGGCTAGATGATGTCGGCCTGCTAGAGGCCATGCGCGAAGCCGGTGTACGGGGGATCGTGCTGAAGTCGCATCTGTGGCCCACCATGGACAGAGCGTACTACGTGCAGCAGCGCGTGCCCCAAGTGACCATCTATCCCTCGGTAACGCTGAACACCGTGGTCGGTGGCGTCGATCCGGACGTGGTCGACGCCGCAGCGAAGCTGGGCGCGAAGGTTGTCTTCTTCCCGACTTGGACATCGCGCAACGACCGCAGCCGTCAGGGAATTTCGACGATGATCCAAGACCGCATCGGCAGCTTCGTCAACGATCGGGGACCTGGTATCGACATCGTGGCCGGCGGCCGGCTCAAGCCGGAGGCGGAGGCCGTTCTGGATGTCGCCCAGGAGCATGGCCTACTGGTCCAGACCGGGCACGTTTCCATTGCGGAGGGCCTCCTCGTGTGCGCCGCCGCTCGCGATCGGGGGCTCCCCGCGATCCTCTCGCATCCGACCTCGCGCATCATCGGAGCCAGTGTCTCCCAGCTGATGGAGGCGGCCGCCATCGGAGCGCTCATCGAGTTCTGCGTGCTCCACAGCTTCTCGCTCTTCCACGCCATTCCGGTCGAAGACACCGCCAAGCTGATCCACGAGTTGGGCCCCGAGCACTGTGTGCTCACCACGGACTCGTTCAACGACTGGGCGCCTCCCGAGCCGGAGATGCTGCGGATGGGGGCGGGGCGCCTGATCGCCTGCGGGTTGGGCGCTTCGGACATTCAGGTGATGGTCCACGACAATCCCCGCAGGGCCCTTCGCCTGAGTTAGCCGTCCTGGCTCACAGGGAGCGGCCCGCCGTATGGCCCTCCGTCACAGCGTCGCCGATGCCGCTCGCGGCCAGGCAGTCACCGACTTGGCAGGCTTCCACTCCCGCCGCCGTTAAACTGGCCATCAACTCCTCGGCAGCCGCTGCTCAGCCCGCCTTGCCGGCGGTGACCAACACGAGGTCTGCCGCCGCCAGCCGCCGATCGCCGATCAGCAATTACTCGATCAGCAATTCCTCGAGCAGCGCCCCCTCCAGCCGGATCTGGACTGCCCTCATGGAAAGGCTGGACGGCGCCTGCCCCCGTAGGCGCTGCAGGAAACGGTTTGGCTCTCGAGCGAGATCCCAGCGCCCACGAAGCGCGCGGTGGTCATGACTTCCACCAGCGGCCGGTGCTCGGCAAGCAACTTGACCTGGAGGAGCTGACCGGGACGGCGGCGGACGGCTCCGCAGATGCGGCCGTCGAACAACCCTCGTCGGCGGTGCGCGGTCTACGGCTGCCGACGGTCGCAGCCATCGAAAGCCATTGCGTTGGTGCCGCTCTTGACCTCGCGCTTGCCTGCGACGTCCGGGTTGGATTCGAGACCGCGTGTTTCGCACTGCCGTCCACGAGGCCGGGAAGGCTCTACAGGCAGTCCGGGCTTCGCCGGCTGCGTATGGAGATCGGCAGGCAGGCGCTCGCCAGGTTGGTCCTATTCAACGCAAGTCTGACTGGCGCCGATGCCGAAACCGTCCCCCGGCCCCCGGTTCCCTGGACATCCATGTGGGAGCTAGGCTCCCATGACAGGAGGTGTTTATGGATCCCGCAGACGTCTCAGCAGGGCACACTGACCGCGGCCGCTTCTCAGTGCGCCGCAAGACCCAAGTCGTGATCCGCCTGCTCCGCGGCGAGGACATCGATGCTCTCTCCCGGGAGCTCGGCGTGACCGGCGGGCTAGCAGTTGCCGGCGAGCGCACATGGTCCCGCTGGCGGGAGCGCAGCCACTACGGAGGCGGCCCGCGCGCTGAGCGGCGCCTGGACGGGAGGCATCGGGTCTGATGGCTCGCCGGGAAGCCCTGCTACACGGTTTGCCTCTCTACGGCCGGCCCTTCCTGGGCTGGCAGCGAGGCTTCATCCTGCCCGGCCGTCGAGGCTGGACCATGGGCGGCGAAGAAGACATGACGGCTGTCTTCGGAGTCCCTCGGGTCGGGAAGACAGCCGGCCTGCTCGTGCCCCAGGCGCTGCTTTGGCGAGGGCCAGCGGTCATCGCCAGCAGCAAGTGGGACCTGCTCCGCGCAACCGGGGACCGCCGTCTAGCCATCGCTCGCAGCGGCGCCGGAGACGTCTTCCTCTACGCACCAGCGCTGGGCAAGGAGCTGGCCTTCGGGCTGCGCAGCATTGCGTACTCCCTGGTCGAAGCCAGCCGAACGCCCAAGGGAGCCAAGGCCATCGCCAGCGCCATGATCCGCACCAGCGAGTCCGGCAAGGGCATCACCGACGGCAGTTATTGGACAGGGGGCGGCATCCGTCTCTTGCAGGGCTTCCTACACGCCGCTGCCGTGGGCGGCAGTGACATCCGCCAGGTCCAGCGCTGGGTCGGGCGCGGCGAACTGGACGAGCCGGCCGCCCTGTTGGAGGCCTCCAGCTCCCCCGCGGGTCAACAGTGGGGAGCGGACCTCCGCGACCAGAAAAGTCTCAATGATCGTGAACGGGCGAGCTTCTTTGGCCAGGCCCGCGCCGCTCTCAGTGCCCTCGACCTGCCCGAGGTGGTGGCGAACTCCTGCCACTCCGATCTCAACTTCAACGAGTTTCTGGCCTCCTCGTCAACTCTTTTTGTGGTCAGCTCGGGGGCTGAACAGGAGGAGGTGGCCCCTCTCATCGCTGGCTTCATCGAGGCTCTGGTGGCACGAGCCTACGAGCTCTGGAATCTGGATCAGCTGCCCGAGAGGCTCTTGCTCCTACTGGACGAGCTGGCGAACATCGTGCCGCTCCCGATGCTGGCGAGGCACATGAGCGAGGGCGCCGGCCAGGGTGTCCTCATTTACTACGCGGTGCAAGACTGGTCGCAGTTGCGTCGGAAATACGGCCACGAGACGGCGGACGCGATCTTCTCGCTGGCGCGCGCCAAGTTATTGTTCGGCGGCTCGGACAACGAAAAGGAGCTGAGCCGGATCGAGCGTCTGCTGGGTACCCACCAAGTGGAGCGCAGGAGCTGGAACCATGGGGCCGACGGCTCGCGTTCGGAGGGCGGTGGCTGGGAGCGGGAGGCCCGAATCTCAGCTGCGGAGCTGAGAACGATCCCACCCGGCCGGGCGCTGCTGGTGTATCACACCTTTGCCCCTGAATTAATTGAAGCCAAGATCGCAGCCCATACCAAGCCCTTCAGCCAGCACTTGGGCTGGCTCGGAGTCCGCCCCGAGGCGCCGTGGCCGGTCCGCTCGGAGCACCGCCAGGAGTCGGCGGTGAGCGCGTGAGCAACGGCGGGGAGGCTGGGCTGCAGGCGCCGCCCTGGGACTGGAGCGGCTACGACGAGGATGCCTGGTGCGACGCCCTCGAGGATCTTGGCCGCTGGGCCGACTGGCTGCAGCAGTCCTACCGCTGGGTCGAGCTGCGGGCCTGCTGGCCGGCGCACGAGGGCCTGCGCTGCGAGCTTGATGCCTTCAGGTGGTGGTGGGAGGAGCTCCACCTCCATCGCCCGCTCAATGACACCGCCATTCCTAGTGCCGAGAGCCTGGTCCGCTGGCACTCCTCACTCAGAGCCGCCGCGGCGGCCTGGCGCGAGAAGTACCTGAACTGCACGCACACAGGGCTTGACGTGGATGGCAAGAAGCGGCCTCTGGAAGACCTGGGGAGGCAGCGGAGGGACTATGGAGCCGAGGCCTGGACAGGGCATCAGGTGACCGGGCGCTAGGAGGGTGGCACGATAGCAACCAAAGACCGATCTGATGGGCAGATGGCGCAAACTGACTTGGCACCACGGGCTGACGAAAGGCGCGCCGAAGCCGAGCATGCCCGGCCGTGCGATCAGCTGTGAACGTCAGGTGAGGAACGTCACGGGAGCTAACAGCTCGGCGTCTAATTCGCTGTCCGTAGTTGACACCACGCTCGTAGAGGACTGGCTGGCGGAACTCGGCCGGCGGGTCCAGGAGCAAGACCTGACCTCCGAGCGGTCGGCTGCCGCCCTCATCTGGCTCAAGGGCTACGAGGGCAATTTCGGCTGGCTTGTCGACCACAAAGCCCGGCTCGAGCGTTTTGGATCACTATTCCCATCCTCGCTCGCAGGGGTCCTCAACTGCTGGCGCGCCGATCTGCTCTCGACACGCCGTCGGCAGTCGACTCGGGCGCGGACTCCGGCGCTTGAGGTTGACGTCCACTCGATGCCCACCGGTTGCTATGCCGTCCGGCATGCCGACGGGCACATAGTCTTCTACCGGATCGTCCGCGGTCGCGACCGGTGGGCGGACTACTCCTTCTTAAACCAGGTGGTCGGCGGCGGCAGGTTGCACTACTTGGGCAAGGTGGCGCCCGGTCAGCTCTACCGAGGACGGCGCCGCGCCGATCTGACCCTTATCGCTGGAGATCCAGAGGCTGCTTCCCGCCTCTTTGGTCAGGAGCTCGGTGTCTGCGGCGTCTGCGGCAAGATCCTCACAGACGACCGCTCGCGCCGGGCTGGTCTGGGGCCGACGTGCGCACGAAAGTGGCAGCGGCGGCGGCTGAACGGCCGAGGGGTGCTCGTCCGCCGTCCGGCTCCTCTTGAGAGTCGTAGGTGATCTGGCGACAGATCGACATGTCTGCTATTTTTCGAACCACTCGGCTAATAATCGCGATCGTTATCTGTGGTTAGGCCGAGCCGGACCGCTTGCTCAGATGGCGATGGACCGGGGTCGGATTGGCTACGCTGCAGCCAGGCGAGCTTCTCGCGGGTGAGTTCCCGGCGACCTCCTTGGAGGCCGCAGCCTAGCTCAAGCGGGTGGGGCGTCGACAGGCGGTAGGCGCCCTCGCGGCCAGCGATCTCCATGAATTGGGGCAGCTTGCGCCGGGCTTGGCTGATTTGGGCCCGCAAGACCCGGTTGTGGTCCTGAGGGCGCTCTGGGTGCGTCGCCAGCAAGGCTTCGTGAGTGACCCATCTCCCATGATTGGCGACGAGTAGGCCGACATAGCGCTGCTGCGTCGGCGTGAGTTTGACCCGTTCGCTGGCGTGCGTGAGTTGGCCAGCGTCGACGTCGAGCACCAGAGGACCGAGGCGAAGGATGGTGGCCCTCGGGATTGCAGCTGGAGGGATGGGTCTGTAACGGTCGGGCAGGACGGCCCGGCTGCGGTCGATTAGCTCGCGGAGATTTTCCTGGGCGTCGGCTGCCCGGGCCTGGAGAATTGCAGCGCTATCCGTGGAGGCCACCTCGGCTTGGATCTCGTAAAGGCGAACCGCGTCGTAGGCGCGCTGAATCGTGATGCGGATCTCTTCGTGATAGTCCTGGAGCGACTGAGTTTCAGTGGGAAATGGGAACACGCGCCGCCGGAGTTGCACGATTTGACCCCCTTCCGGGAGGCGGACCTCACGTCGATCGGTGCTACTGCCAAGCTCGACCTGGGCGCCGCGAAGCACGGGGATCTGCATGAGGAAGAGCTGGTTGTGCGCATCGTCAAGGCTGTGCGGCGGCAGCCGCCTCAGGACTCGCGGATCGCCGGTGCCGAAGCCCACTCTGGTGGCCACCTGGATCAATCGCTGAGTCAGTTCAGGATCGAGGTGGTGCTGATCATGCATGCGACGCTCCTCAACGGCCTGCAGCAGGTCGTCGGTGAGGCTCAGGAGCTCTCGACGGAGCTCCTTCTCGCGATCAGGTGGTTGCATGGTTGGAGCAAGCCGCCGCGACGCCACTTAACGACCTACCTTGGGCGCGATCTGGCCGCTCTCTAGGATGGCATCTATGGCTCGTCTGGGCATCGGTGAAGAATCGGATCAGCTCTTTCTGGAGCTCTTTGCGCTGCCACAACCGCCGGCGCGCTGGGTGAGGATGGCGCCTGGCTTTGACTTTGTTGAGGACGAAGATGGGGCACTCGTCGCGATCAGAATCCAGAAGCTCAGCCAGCGCGGCGGCCTGCAGGTTCGCATCTACGCTGACGGCCCGCTTGACTGCCTCTATATCGACGTGGCTGGTGAGCGCCAACCAGTCCGTGCATCCGAAGCGGCGGCCGGCGTGTGGATCTACGTGGACGGTGCCGGAGACCTGGCCGGAATCGAGCTGATCGACCTGAAGAGCCGGGGCGGGCTGGCTGCCGATCCAATTGACGGGGAACAGCCACGGCTGCGAGCGGCCTGGTACGACGAGATTGAGGCCGCCGCTCGACGACAGTCGACAGCACGGCCCGCTCAACGTCCCGGCGCAGGTTAGCGGCGGCCACAGGTGCCGACTCTGAGGCGGACATGCACGCGTAGCTGGGGTTCTGGGATCAGCCGTGGATCGAGTGCTTCGGCCCCTGGGTCCAACCATTCCTCTCGGTGTGGCCTCGGGGTGATCCTGTGCCACTCCTGGTTCGGAAACAGTTCCGTTGAAGTGCCTCAGCTCACAGCTCCCTGTCGCGAATCCGATCCCGGAGGCAGTCGGATTCCTGATCGCGGCCGCCAGCCGTCTTGCCTGCGTGAGAAGCGCCGTGCCGCAGCCAAGCAAGCTGTCTTTCTTTCCGGGAGGCATGGTCCGCCTGCTGCGGCGATCCGCGTGCTGAATCGACCAGGGCCATCGTCTTAGCCTCACTCCGCTCAAGTCCCCGAGCCACCTGCTGGACCGAATCTGGCGCATGTTGTGTTCCATGCGGCTGCTCCAGCGCGTCTTCCTGGCGCCCGGCATCGTCGATCGCATAGAGGCGGCTGCCCTTGCGCCCTCGGCTGAGCGCCACATAGCCCCACTCCTTCGTGATCTCCTCACCGGCCAGCACCAGAGCGCGATCGAAGGTGGCTCCCTGGGCAAGATGGGCGGTGGTGGCGTAGGCGTGCATGACGTGCGGGACCCGATCCCACTCCCGCCGGCCCGCCACGTACGCGGGCGGCAGGCAGAGTTCGCGTCCGTCCGGCGTCTGCATGCGAAGCTCAGCTGAGGTCTGGTTGATCTGGACGACTCTGCCCATGGTGCCGTTGGTTACGCCCAAGCTGCGATTGTTTCGCCTGGTGACGATCTCGTCGCCGACGGCGAAGAGCCCCTCGTTGACCTCGAGGTCTGGCCCGTGGACCTCGCCTCGATCTCGAAGGAGTGCCCTCGCGCGCTGGTTGAGGTCGGCGACCTCGCAGCGCCGCCTCGCGACGATCCGCACGTCCTCCCCACGGTCGCGAGCGTCCAGCCAGTCTTTGAGGATGCGATCCCGGAGCAGGCCAGCCGTTTTCGCTTCGACAACTGCCTCTCGCTCCTTGTACATGGCGAGAGCTGCGCCACCTCTACCGTCCCTGATCAGGTCGAGCGCGTGCCGCTCCCAGTGCTCAGCCTGGCGTCGATTCACCGTCAGCTCGGCAGCGCCAAGCCGTGCGGTCAGGCCTCGGAAACCACCGCCGGCGTCGATCTCAGGCAACTGCTGGTCGTCGCCGACCAGCACGAGCTTGGCTCGAGCCTTCTGCGCCTCGTCGCCCAGCCAAGCCAGGTCCCTGGTTCCCACCATGGCGGCCTCGTCCACGACCAGTACTGAGCTAAGTGGCAGCTGCCAACCTCGCTCCAGCTCGAGCCGAAGCTGCTGGATCGTAATCGAGCCTATGCCTGTTTCCTCTTGGAGGCGCTGCGCGGTCCTTCCGGCCAGGGCGAGGCCCAAGACCTCATGCCCGGATTCCTTCCAGGCTTCTCCGAGCGCTGCGAGGACGTAGGTTTGCCTGTGCCGGCCTTTCCTCGCACCACTTCCACGCCCGCACCTGACGTCGCCAGCCGCGCAACGAGCGCACGCTGTTCGGGCTGATTGGCGAGGGCGGGGCGGTCGGCGAGCTTCGCCTCGAGCACACCCATGGAGATGACCGCAACGCCTTCGCCCTGCCTCGACTCAGCGTTGAGCAGGAGTGCGGCCTCCGTGGCGAGCATCTCAGGTGTGCTCCAGCGCTCGAGCTCCCTGGAGCCCTGGCCCGGAGTCGCGGGGTCGTAGGTGCACTTGACGGCGATCATGTCCTGCGGGTCCACATCTGCGGCTTGACCGTGTTGGCCCAGTGGAATCACCAAGTTGGAGGCGAGCAGCCCATCGGCCAGCGCCTCGATCAGAGCGATCTGACTGCCCTGCTGGAACTGCTCGGCGATCCCACGGAGCACATGTCGGCGGGAGAAGCTGGAGGCCTGCTTGGTTAGGCCGCTGGGGCTGGTGAGATGGCCGAGGATCTGGTTCGCGCGCTGGCGGCTCAAAGCCTTCGGATGCTGCCGGTGGAGCAACTCCTGGATCTCCGGTTCTCCGAAGCCGCTTTTTCGGGCTCTCTCCTGCCACTCCCCGGTGAGCTCGGACCAGTTAACCTCCTCTGGCTTCCGCTCTCTTGTATCCAGCGTCGCCACGCGCGCCGCCCTGGCGCTGGTGTGACCACGCTCGCTGAGCCGCGCCTCGATCGCTTGGCGGCGGCGGCTGAACTCTCGAAGCACCGGACTAGGCACCCGCGCTAGCTCGGCGATGCCGTTGCGAACCTGACCGAACTCGACGCCCAACGCCTCCGTGAGTCGGTGGCGGAGCTCGGCCTCGTAGAGGAAGCCTGCTGTTCGTGCGTGCGCGTACAGCAACCGGCCGTCCAGGGCTCCCCACCTGCCATCTACTCCGTGCGCGATGTTGGCGATCAGCACGTGGCTGTGGAGTTGGGGATCGAGGGCGCGAGAGGTCCGGTGTCGGAAGGCAGCGGCGACGAACCCGGTCGTACCGACCAACGTGGTTCCACCCAATCCTCGGCGACTCTTGGCCGCCTCCTGTTCTATATATTCGAGCGCCTTCTGTACGGCGCCGTCGTGAGCCTGGCGGACGGCCCTGGACACCCCGGGTGCCCCGAGCGCCCAGAGCAGGCTGATCGACTTCGTAGCACTGAAGGTGGCGTCCCAGCCAGCGACCCGGCCACTACCGATCAACCGGCCAAGGGGATTCCCCGTCTGCGGGTCTGCTCCACCAAGGATCCGACTTAGCGACTGGGCGTGAACCTCACCGTCGATCCCGAGATCGCGGGCTCCACCGCCCAGCCAATGGCCGGGCGCCTCGCCCTTCCCGAGGTAGTAGTCCTCCCGGCCCCCAGCGACAGAATCGGTGTAGTAGCGTTCCTGACCGGCCGCCATCTTGCCCAGGCTCAGCAATGGCGCTGCCGTGAGTTGGCGGAGGTTGCGTCGACGCGGTTGAAGACCATCGCAAGGATTTCACTCCCTCTCCGCGACGAAAGCTAGCCGTCAGCGCACTTAACTCGCGATATTCCGCCAAGGTTCCGCACTTAGTGCAACTGCGTGCCTATGATCCTGCTGTGGGCGCGACACGCTGACTCGGGAGAAGATCATCAATGCGGCCATCGAGCTCCTTGACTCTGAGAACCTCCAAGGCCTCAACATGCGGGCACTGGGCCAGCGGCTCAACTCCGCCGCAACGGCGGTCTACTGGCATGTCGGGAGCAAGGACAACCTGATCACGCTGGCCGGTGACCAGGTCGCCGGCTATACGGGCGACCGGACCAATGTTGCCGCCATCGCTGACTACATCGACCAGGCCGCGATTGCCGCCGCCAGCACTGAGCGCTATGACAAGCACCCGGACTTTCGGAAGGAGCAGGCAGCGCGAGAGGCGGGCTGGTCCACCAAGATCCGCCGAGAGCTTGCGCGCGCCCTGCGGGATCAGCGGGATGGATGGATCATCGCCGTGGTCGCGGCCCTGCACGCCAGCCGGTACGACGACTGCACATTTCGGAATCTCCTGGCGAACACCCAAGGCCTGCGGATCGCGGATGTGAACTACCTGGCCTGGACGCCCCCGGGCATTGCCTGATCCCGTCCGGTCTTACCTGACCAAGCTCCAGACCGCCATGCGGCGCCCAGCGCCAACTACGCCCGTCTATCCCCTCAGCCTGCCCCAGTACGCCCTTCCCGACGACCTGACCAACGGCCAGCCGCTGGTCCTCCAGCTCTACGAAGCCGAGGCCGAGGCGATGGCGAAGGCCGAGGAGGCGCTCCGAGCCGACCTGCGCTTCGAGCACTTGGGGGATCCGGAGAAGGCCTTGGTCCGGTTCATCGGCCAGTGCCATCTGGACAAAGCCGAACACGTGGAGGAGTTCATCTGCGCTCACGCGCGTGACCCCGAAGAGCTTCCCTGTTACCTGGCGGTCGATCACTTGAAGGTCAGCGAGGAGCGCCAGATCCTCGGGCTTGCCCTGATTCCGATCACCGACCCGAGGGTGCCGACCCACCCCTACTTCAGCTGGGAGCCGCCAACCGGCGCGGTTGCCGTGGTGCCGACCAAGGGGACGAACCACGAGCTGATGGTCCAGCGCGCCCGGGCGACTGCCGAGCACTCCCTCCGGCTGATGAAGGCTGCCCTCCGGGCTCATTTCGGCATCCACGATCACCAGCTGCGTTTTCGGCTCGGCGAGCGCTACGCGCTGGGAATGAACCGGATCGGCGGAGAGAGCCAGCCCGACCGAGCCTACTTGCTTGAACTGGACGACAGCCTAGTCAGCCTCGCCGAAGGCCAGCCGCTCTCGTCCCTGCGCGAGATGCCCCGCAACGACGTCGAGAGGCAGGCCTTGAGAGCCCTCAAATGGATGGAGCGAGCCCGCCACAGCGGTGATCCGCTCGTCGCCCTGCTTTTCCTTTTCTTCGCTCACGAAGCGATCCTCGGCGACAAGGGCGAAGGGCTGAAAGCTCACGGCCTGGCCTTCCGTCAGACGATGTTGGGTCACATCGTCGATGGCCACTTCACGCACCCGACGCGGACCTGGTGGCTCTACGACGAGGTTCGCTCCGAAGCAGTGCACGGTGGGGACGTGGAGGCGACTTGGGACATGGTCTCCCATTTCGAGAGCGATGTCCGGGAGACGCTCAACCGCTATCTCCTGGTCGCCGCCCGCGAGGGCTTATCCCGGCGGGGCCGCCTCCTCAAGTACTTGAACGACCATCCCGATAAGGTGCAGTTGATCGCTTGGTTGCGCAACTACGGCGGCGATGTCTGGACGCCCTTCCTTGACAAGCTGGGCAAGTCCGCCAGGTAGCCCGCGGCGGCCGCTTTGGTGCGCCGAAATAGACGGCCGAAAAGTGACCCCTGATCTGTGGGTAAGAGGGAAGCGGAGGTCGTCTCTCGGCTGACCGTGGCGGGGCACAGGCAATGGACAAACGGCCTCGGCACGAGCCGTGGAGACGGTCCCCCGCCCGCCCGGCTGAAGCCGAACTGCAGGTCAAGCTCGGCAACCGCCGGGCTCAAGTGGGCCCGATACTCCGGGCTGGACCCACCCTCCGCGGGGCAACGGTGGCTGGTCGGTCTTAGCCGGCGGTCCTCCTTAGTTGGGTGAGGAGCGCGGCCGGCGCCCCAGAGGAAGGTAGCAGGGGTCGGGGGCGAGTGCCCGCGCGCCTCCTGGGGCAGCACAGGGCTCGTACATTCGTTCGGTTCACGCCTTGGGGCCCTCGCCGCCCCGAGCGCGGTTGAGGCTGCGCTTGAGGCGCCAGGAGTCGGAGCCGGCATCGCAAGGGCTGGCGGCTCTATTGGACTTGGAGGTCGCAAAGTCGACTCGGACGGCCGCACCTCAGGGCCGAGGTGCGCCAGCTCATCGGCGTGATGTCGCCCGACAACCCGCTCTGGGGCACCGAACGCATCCGCGGCGAGCTACTCAAGCTTGGCATCTTGGTGAGCAACCGCTCCTTCCGCCGCTACCGCTGGCAGAGGCGGCGACCGACTGGGAGCCAGTACTGGCGGACCTTTCTGGCCAACCAGATCAAGGGCATCTGGGCAGCCGACCTGTTCGTAGTGCAGACGGTGTGCCTCCGGACCCTTTACGTGTTCTTCTTCGTCGCCCATGCCAGGCGAGAGGTCGTCCACTTCAGCGTCACCGTCAGCCCGACGTCCGCCTGGATCTGGCAGCAGGTGATCAACGCCACCCCCTGGGGCGACCAACCCGTCTTCCTCATTCACGACCGCGACGCGGTGTACGGCAAGGGTTTCGACGCCAGGTTGTGCGGTATGGGGGTGGCTGGCATCAGGACTCCGGTGCGGGCGCCAAACGCGAATTCGGTCGCCGAGCGCCTCGTCGTGACGCTACGGCGGGAGCTGTTGGACCACGTCATCGTCTTCAACGAGAGGCATCTGCAGGCCCTGCTGGCGGAGTTCGTCTCCTACTACAACCACCAGCGCCCGCACCGCACGCTCAGGATGGAGGCCCCGGTGCCCGCGGCGCCACAAGCCGTCGGCAGAGTGATCGCCCGGCCGGTTATCGGTGGTCTCCATCATGTGTACGCCCGCGCGGCTTGAATCCGGATAGACATTTGCCGCCCCACGACCTTCATAACCAACTACGCCAGGCTGGCTTTGCGGGGTCGAGACCGGGCCGCGACACATAGCTGTCGCCCAACCCGGCCTGAATCCCTCTCCATGCTTCTCGTTCAGGCGGTCGCGGACTCAACCCGGGGGGTATCCTCGGCGGAGCCGTGGAACCAAGCCCTCGAGAGCGACGCCAAGCTGGACGATTGGCGCTGCCTGCCACCTCCGGGGCGTATCACGGCACGGAGATGCGGATCCGCCGGAGCCAGGATACTTGCCCCCCGAAGGGAGGGCGTTGATCGTCACCGCCAGCCGTCACGAGAGTCCTGCTCGGCCAGCGAAGACGGCGTACAAGACCAGTCTGGGTCGGATGATCCTCGGCGACTCGGACCGAGTACTCCGATCGAAGCGGATGGCCCACCACAAGGGCAAGGTTCAGCTGATCTTCACATCACCGCCCTTTCCTCTGAATCGGAAGAAGGCCTACGGCAACCTCAATGGCGAGGAGTACGTCGACTGGCTGTCGTCGCATGCGAAGCGCTTCGGTGAATACCTGACAGAGGACGGCTCGATCGTTCTGGAACTCGGAAACTCCTGGGAACAGGGACAGCCAACTATGTCGACCCTGGGGCTGCGGGCTATGCTGGCGTTTCTCGAGCAAGGCCAACTCCATCTCTGTCAGCAATTCGTTGGGTATAACCCTGCCCGTCTACCGAGCCCAGCTCAGTGGGTCAACATCGATCGCAGCCGTGTGAAGGACTCGTTCACCCACATTTGGTGGATGTCCCCGGTGCCACGGCCAAAGGCGGACAACCGAGCGGTCGTCCGGCCATACGGCACGAGCATGCAAGATTTGCTCCGCACCAAGGACTACAACGCCGGCAAGCGGCCTTCCGAGCACGACATAAGTCCTAGGTCGTTCCTCAAGGACAACCGCGGCGCGATCCCACCAAATGTGCTGACCTTCACCAACACGCAGTCGAACGACGCGTACCAGCGCTACTGTCGAGACAACGACATTAAGCCCCATCCCGCCCGAATGGCAGCTGGCCTAGCCGACTTCTTCATCAGGTTCTTGACCAGTGAAGGCGATCTGGTAATGGACCCGTTTGCCGGCAGCAACACGACCGGAGCGGTGGCGGAGAAGCTCTCCAGGCGGTGGTTGACAATCGAGGCAAACGAGCTCTACGTCGAAGGGTCGGTCGGCCGGTTCGACCCCGGTGAGGTCTGAGTGACGTCCATGCCGCTGCCGCGAACTCAGGTTCTGTCCACCGCAGCCCGTCTTCAATCGATCGTTGACTGGACCAACTTCAAGCCCGCCGCTGATGCCCCTGATTGGCTCGCGCGGATGGCCCACCTGTCATGCGGCCGCGTGGGTGCTCTAGCGTTGCTGACACCCTCGGGATTGAGCGTCAGAGGCGCAGAACGCCGGGTGCGGCCGGCTCTCGACCCTGCTGTGATGTACATCGTCGGATTGGCGGACTTCCTACGCAACTCCGGACGACACGTGGCTGTGCCGATTCCACCCGCGGCATCGCACCTACCCCTTCTTCTGGCCGGCGCTAGCGTGTTGGGGGAGACCCTCTCCGATCCCCCGCAACCAGGATCTGGGAGAGGCGTACTGCTGGTGAGTCTGGACCTCGATCTGCGCAGCCGCTACTGCAGCCTCGCAGTAGGCGGAGAGTCTCTCGACGATGCTCACCCAGGGGCTCGAATGCGGCCCGATGGGACCTGCGTGTCCTTGCGTCCTGGCAAGCCGACAAATACTGGCGGCGTCTGCTTCTTCCTTCCGGGCCTCCAGCTTCCGGGCAGGATTGCGATCCGGCCGGCACTCATCGTGCTAGATCTTCGGTACGCACGATTGTCGAAGCGGGCGAGCGACGTGGCGGACTGGGCGGTGAGAAT
>JAABUQ010006141.1_pt1 | contig 18492 bp, 15 predicted proteins | sample 5560001 | NCBI WGS metagenome assembly JAABUQ01 (sample SAMN10711888, study PRJNA513371) | rock metagenome | isolation source: Antarctica rocks | place: Antarctica: Victoria Land, Finger Mt nord | collected 2015-12-18
CTTCGATCATCACATGGTCAAGCCGGTCGACCCGCAGGCGCTGAGCGAGATGCTGGCCCGGCACCCCCGGATGGCGTCGCAGCCGCCGGATTGAGCCCGATCGGCCCCGGACCCCGCCCCCGGCATCGCGTCGCCCGGGGGCCGTTCGATCATCGGCCCTCCTCGAGGCCCGGCGTCGAGGCGAGGGCCCCCGTGGCCAGGACGACCAGCGCCACGGCGACGCAGATCGCGGCGGAGCCGACCATGATCGGGACGATCCCCAGCGGCCCAGCCAGCATCCCGGCGGCCAGCGAGCCGATCGGGAACGAGCCGGCGTAGACGATCATCCAGAGGCCGACGACCCGGCCGCGGACCGCGTCGGGCACCGCGGCCTGCACGAGCGTCTGCGCCGTCGCGAAGACGACGATCGTGCCCAGGCCGTTGGCGAACATGCAGGCCACCGCCGCCGGCAGGGCCCAGCCCCGGCCGAGCAGGCCCGGCACGAACCCGGCGGCGGCCGGCGAAGAACCATCGGTACGTCGGGTTCTCGACCAGGATCGCGAACGCCCGGCCCCGGGCGGGGGCCTCGGCCGGCTCGGCGACTTCCGACATCGGGATCGATTCCGGGCCGGGCGGGGGCGGGTGGGCTCCCGGGGCTCGGCCCAAGGCGGGATCTGGCCTCGTCGCCGCTCATTGTATGCAGGGCACGTGGCCCCGGCCCGGGCCGGCGCGTGATTCGCATGAGAATCGCCGGGCCGCCCGCCACCCCCGGATCAGTCGCCGGACGATGACCAACCCCTTCCCGCCGCTGAGCGAGAGCCGGACGCTCCGGGCGGCCACCTTCTTCGGCCTCTACGTCGTCGAGGGCATCCCCTCGGGCTTCGCGCTCACGGCGGTGGCCAACTACCTGGCCTACCGCCGGCTCGACCCCGAGGTCATCGGCGCGTTCGCGGCGCGGATCGGCATCCCCTGGTCGGTCCAGTTCGCCTGGGGCCCGCTGATCGACCGATTCCAGGGGGCGCCGATGGGCCGCCGCAAGCCCTGGGTCCTCGGCGCCCAGTTCGCCGCCTTCCTCGCCTCGCTGGGGCTCCTGACGATCCGCGACCCGGCCTCGCAGGTCACGGCGATGTCGGTCGCCTTCCTGGTCCACGGCCTGTTCGCCTCGGTCCAGGACGCCAGCGTCGACGCGATGGCCATCTCGCTGATCCCCGAGTCGGAGCGGGGCCGGGTCAACGCCTTCATGCGGGCCGGCCTGATGTTCGGCTCGGGCGTGGGGGCGGCCGTCTGGTCGGTCCTGCTCCATCGATCCGGCTTCTTCCAGGCGGCCCTCGCGCAGTCGACGGTCCTCCTGGCCATGACGGCGCTGACCGTCTTCCTCCGCGAGCGGCCCGGCGACTCGCTCGTCCCCTGGGGCTCGCGGCGCGAGGTCGACGCCCCCAAGAAGCCGGAGCTGGACCTCGGCAAGGTCTTCGCCGAGCTGCTCCGGGGGTTCTTCGCCGCCCGGAGCCTCCTGGTCTTCGGGGTCGTCCTGTTCGTTTACACCGGGATGGCGGTCTTCATCCGGGCCTACTCGTGGCACCTGATCCACGTCCTCCGGTGGACCGACGAGGAGTCGTCGATCTACTCGGGCACCTACGGGACCGCCGTCGGCCTGGCCACGGCGCTGCTCGGGGCCCTGATCGCCGACCGGGTCGGGCCTCGCCGGCTCATGGTGATGATGATGGCCCTGATCGGCGGCTTCCTCGTCGTCTTCGGGGCGGCGGGGCCGCTCTGGACGCGGGGCGCGGTGGCGGGCTCGGGTCTGATCCTCTGGTACATGTTCGACCCGGGCTTCAGCGTCGCCTGCATGCCGGTCCTGATGGCGCTCTGCCGCCGGGGGGTGGAGGGCTCGCAGTTCACCGCCTACATGGCCCTGGTGAACCTGGCCAACGCGGGGGGGACCTACGCCTCGGGCTACGCCCAGCTCTCCTACCCGGCGCCGACGATCGGCCTGGCCTGCGGGCTCGCGATCGTGGCGGGAATCCCCCTGGCCGCCCGGGCCCTGGGCGGCCAGCCGGCGAAACCTTCGGGGCCCGACCGGGACGACCTTTAGCGGCTCGAACCCCATCCCCTCGACCCCGCGCGATGTCGCGAACCGGGCATCGATCACCCCGCGCCGCCGGGGCTGCGTCCACGAGCCCAGGAAATCCGGGCCGGATGACCGACGAACCCGGGCCCAAGGTGCAATTGTGAAGACTCGGTTGATAATCCACGACCGGGTGGACAAGTCCGACGCGGCGGTCGCCTCGACCCTGGCGGCGTACCAGGCCGGTTACGCTTCCATCCTCGACGAGATCCACCAAACGCTCCCGGGCGCGAACCTCCTCGTCCTGGGCTATTTCAACCCGTTCCCCGCCGACCCGACCAACCCGGCCACCCCGCTGTTCACCACCTGCGGGATGCCGCTCAACGGCATCATCCGCGGCCTGGCGACGCAATACGGGGGCACCTTCGTCGACACGGCCCCGCCGTTCGTGGGCCGCGAGGCGGCGCCGACCTATCTGGCCCGGATGCCGCGCGGCTCCTCCTCTCCCAACGTCGGCCCCTACGTCGGGATTGAGCCGGTGGGCAACGTCCATCCCAACGACGCGGGATATCAAGCGATCGCCGGCCAGGTCGAGGCGGCCGCCGTCCCCGAGCCGGCGTCGATCGCGCTCCTGGCGACGGGATGCCTTTGCCAGCTCGTCGCGTCTCGGGGCCGCAAGCCGGCCGTCGGGCGCGACTGACCCGGCGTCGACCGCGAGACGATCCCGGACGGTGTTCGAAGGTGATTGCGGGCCGCCCCGCCCGCTTGTTACCATCGAGCCCGCCCGGATCGATCGGGGCCGACGGCGTGGGGCTGGCGGCGCGGCCAGGGAGGGATTCGTGATGACGGTCGCTGCCTCCGCCCTGGCCACGCTGCTCGCCCTGGTCGCCGACCCGGGCCCGGGCGAGTTGGTCGCGCGGCTGGGGTCGGGCGTCTTCGCCGAGCGCGAGGAGGCCGCCTCGGACTTGAAGAAGCTGGGACGCGAGGCCTTGCCGGCCCTCCGCGAGGCCCGGTCGTCGCGCGACCTGGAGATCCGGACCCGGGCCGCGACCCTCGCCGACGAGATCGAGGCCGCCTCGATCCTGGAGCCGACTTCGGTCCGCCTCGACTTCCGCGACCGGCCGCTGGGCGAGGTCGCCGACGCGATCGGCCGGGGCGTCGGCGTCGCCCTGGCCCCCGGCCCCGAGTGGGCCATGTCCCGGAAGCCGGGGGACCGCCCCGCCTGGCCCGATCGGCGGATCACGCTGGAGGCGCCCGGGCCGGTCCCGTTCTGGGACGCGATCGGCCGGCTCTGCCGGGCGAGCGGGCTCCGCCGCGACTATCCCGCCCAGGGTCATGGGCTCGACGAGTCGTTCCGCCGGCTGACCCTCGTGCCCGGCGAGTCGTCGGTCCCGGCCTCCGACGCCGGGCCGTTCCGGGTCGAACTGCTCCGGATCAGCCGGTGGCGCGACCTCGACCTCGCCCCGGGCCTCGGCAATCCCGCCGCCCGGGAGTTCAACTTCGGCGGCCCCCGCGCCGGCCCCGACGTGGCCGAGGTCCGCGTCTCGGACTCCTTCGCCGAGCTGCTGATCTCCGTCGAGCCTCGGCTCCGGATCGTGGGGCAGGGCGACCTGGAACGCCTGGAGGCCGTCGACGACCAGGGCCGCTCGGTCCTCAAGGAGCCGACGCCGGCGGAGCGAGCGGCCCGGGTCCAGATGATCCGGATGAATCCCCACCTCGACCCGGGACTGCGCCCCGAGTCGCGGTTCGTCGGCTCCGGCAGCTTTCGATCGTCGCCGACCCAGTTCCGGCGGGTCCCGCTGGCCGACGCGACCCCGCCGGGTGGCCGCCTGGCCCGGCTCAAAGGGGTGGTCCCCGTCGCGGTCATGGCCCGCCGGGCCGACCCCCTGGTCCTGCCCCTGGCCGACGCCAAGGGGAAGACGGTCGTCCAGGACGGAATCCGCCTGACGATCCACGAGGCCGAGGTGAAGCCCGGCCATTTCCATGGCGAGCTCGAACTGACCCTGGAAACCGACGAGCCCGACGAGACCTTGAAGGTCCAGGGGCCGGGGATCGCCCCCCTGATCGTCCCCCGCCCCCTCGACCTGCTCGAACGGCAATTCGAGATCCTCGACGACGGCGACCATGCCCTCGGATGGAGCTTCCTCCAGCCGCCGAAGCGGGGGGTTCGCGGGAGGATGAGGCTCCAGGTCCGGCCCCTCGAGCAGGGGGAGCGGCTCGACTTCGCCCGGCTCCGGGTCCGCGTCTTCGCCCTGGTCGGGGCCGCGTTCGAGGTCCCGTTCTCGTTCGCCGACGTCCCGATGCCCTGATCGACAGCCCCGGAGGAGCCGCGAAGATGCTGGCGACGTGCTTGCTGACGCTCGGTGCCTGGCTCGCCGCCCCCGAGGGGCCCGGGCCGGCCGAGTGGGTCGGGCGGCTGGGCTCGGGCCGCTTCGCCGACCGCGTCGAGGCGGCGAGGGCCCTGGAAAAGCTGGGCCGGGACGCCCTGCCGGCCCTGATCGCCGCCAAGGACTCGCCCGACCCGAGGGTCCGCGCGCGGGTCGCGTCGCTCCTCGAAACCATCGCGAAGCAGGCCGAGGGCGACCGGGCGACCCGCCCGACCACCATCCGGCTCGACTTCCGCGATCGCCCGCTTTCCGAGATCGTCGCCGAGCTGAACGCCCGGCACCACCTCGGGCTGGAGTTCCAGTTCGGCCCGCTCCCGGGCCGGAGCCAGAGGATTTTCACGTCGGCCGAGGAGAAGGCCCGCCAGGCCGAGGCCGTCGCGCGGCGGGTCACGCTGGAGGCCCCCGACCCGGTCCCGTTCTGGGAGGCGATCGACCGGCTTTGTGGCGCCGGGGGGTTGCGGCACGACCTCCACCCCCAGGGGCGGTTCGGCCTGTCGGCCGGGCGGTTCCTCCTCTACTCCGGCCTCGGCGGGACGTTGGTGGCGTCGGACGACGGGCCGTTCCGGGTCCGGGTCGTCGGCCTGCGCTCGACCTTCGAGCGGGACTTCACCGGGTCGCCCAACCGGGCCGTTCGATCCCAGGGGGCCCGCCCGGCCGACCGCGAGCTAAACGTCCGGATGGTGGTCATCCCCGAGCCCGGCCGGGTGATCCGCCAGGTCGGCCCGCCCGCGCTCGCCGTGGCGGTGGACGACCAGGGCCGCGACCTCCTGCCGCCCGAAGGTCCGCCGGAGCCGTCCCCCGCGATCCGCCAGGCCCCGTCGTTGAACGGCCCCGCCGGGTTCGACCTGTTCGTCCCCCTCCGGCTCCCCGAGGTCCCGGGCCGCTCGATCCGCCGGTTCCGGGGCTCGGTGCCGGTGGTGGTCGTCGCCCACGCGCCCGACCCGATCGTCCTCCCGCTCCCAGGCTCGGTCGGCAAGTCCGCCCGCGACGACGAGGTCACGGTCACCGTCCATGAGGTCGCGACCGACGCCGGCGGCGGGGTCACCGTCGAGGTCGGCGTCGTGCCCCACCGGCCGCCGACCCCCGAGGACTTCTCCGGGCAAGGATCGGGGACCCCCGACTTCGCGTCCTTCCGGACCGGCCAGCTCACCCAGCGTTTGGAACTGCTCGACGCCCGGGGCCGGGAGCTGGCGATGGACTGGAGCCAGGGGCACGGGCGCGACATGGCATCGATGAACACCCGCATCCGGCTGACCCCGAGGGCCATCCAGGAAGACCAGCCCCCCGACCCGGCCGGCCGCCCCCGGCCGCCCCTGGTTCGCAAGCCGGTCCCCGTCGAGGTCCGCTACCACGGGTTCACGCAGACGCCGACCGTGATCGGGTTCGACCTCCGCGACATCCCCCTGCCCTGATCGGCCGCGAAAGGACCCCCGCGATGCGTCCAGCCTGCCTCGCCCCCCTGGTGGCCCTGGTCCTGGCGGCCGCGCCGCCGGTCGACGCGCCGGGCCTGGTGGCCCGCCTCGGCTCGGGGGCCCCCGCCGACCGCGACGAGGCGGCCCGGGCCCTCGAACGGATGGGCCGGGACGCCCTGGCCGCCCTCGAAGCGGCCGGGGATTCGCCCGACCCGGAACTCCGCTCGCGAGCCTCGGCGCTCTGGGACGGCATCCAGCGGTCGTTGATGGTCCGGCCGACCCTGGTCCGCCTCGAAGCCGATGGCCTCACGCCCGCCGAGATGGTCCGCTCGATCGGCGAGCAGGCCGGATTCTCGATCCGGACGTCGTCCCGGAACCCGGATCATCCGGTCAACGCCCGCGAGCCCGCCCCGGTCCCGTTCTGGGAGGCCCTCGACCGGCTCGGGCTCAAGGGGGGCCACTTCGACATCCACAACCCGGTCGGGGGCCATTTCCCGACCCTGGACCTCCAGGCGAATGGCGACGCCTGCCCGACGGCCACCTCGGGCCCGTTCCGGGTCAAGCTGACGGGCCTGCACGACCACCGCGACCGGATGCTGGTCGACGGCCCCTGGCTCCGGGTCGACCAGTTTCATCAAAGAATCCCGATCCGCCGGGACGCGAAGGGGCGCGAGGCCCGGTTCTTCGCCGGGGTCGGGCTCGTGGTCGAGCCCCGGATGTGGTTCACCCAGGAAGGCCCCGCCCGGGCGACCGAGGCGGTCGACGACCTCGGGCAGTCGCTGGTCCTCCCCGACGGGACGGCGGGCCAGGCGGCCCGGACCCTCTTCCACAACGGGGGCGGGGTGTCCACCGGGGACGTCGAGGTCGACCTGGCGATCCCGGGCCGGCCGGGCCGGTCGATCGCCCGGCTCAAGGGGGTGGTCCCCGTCGCGCTCCATCGGCGACGGCCCCGGCCGGCGCTCGACGTCCCGCTGGCCGGGGCCGAGGGCAAGACGTTCGCGGTGGACGAGGCCCGGTTCACGTTCCGGTCGGTCCGCGACGGGCCGGCCGGCCTGTCGGTGGAACTCGACGTCAAGCTCGACCTCGACCGGGCCGAGCTGCCCGCCGGGCGTCCCGGCGAAATCATCACGTCGCGGCTCCGGTGCCTCACGGGCCACCAGGTCGAGATCGTCGACGCCGGCGGGGCGGTCCTGACCGAGTCCGCGGCAGGCGGCACGGCCCCCGACGGCACGGGCCGGCTGAACCTGTCGGTCTTCAAGAGCATGACCAAGGCCGTCCCGGCACGGTTCCGGTACCACGGGGTGGTTCGGGCCTTCGCCGACGTGGCGTTCGAGTTCCGCGACATCCCCATGCCTTGAGGAGGCGAGCCGATGAATCCCCTGGCCCTCGCGATGGCCGCCGCGGCGTTCCTGGCGGGCGAGCCCGGCCCGGCCGAGTTGATCGTGTTCCTGGGCTCGGCGGACCGGGTCGAGCGGGAGGAGGCGGCCCGGACCCTGGAGGAGCTGGGGCCCGAGGCCCTGCCGGCCCTCCGCGACGCCGGGAAGGCCGGGCCGGGCGAGGTTCCGAAGCGGGCGTCGGGCCTGGCCCGGGCCATCGAAGGGCGGCTCCTGGAGAAGCCCACGCTGGTCGAGTTCGACTTCGACGGCCTGCCCCTCGACGAGGCGACCCGGGCCCTCGCCGCCCGGAGCGGGCACGCCCTGGTCCTCGACCCCGGGAACGATCCCGGGCTCCCCCTGCGGCCGATCCGGGCGAAGTCGCCCGCCCCGGTCCCGTTCTGGGAGGCCCTCGACCTCCTCGGCCGCGCCGGGCACGTCCGCCACGACCCCGGCGCCCGTCCCGAGAAGCCGAGCCACCTCGCCGTCCTCCACCTCGCCGACGGCGAGCCCCCGGCGAGCACCCTGTATCGAGGGCCGTTCCGGGTCCACCTCCTCGGCCTCCACGCCCGGCGCGACCTGGACCTCCGGGGCAACCCCCCCGGCCGCGCGCGGGCCTCGCGGGGGACGCTCTACGTCGAGCTGCAAGCGTTCGCCGAGCCCGGCCGGTCGATCGACCCCGACGGGATGCCGAGCCTGGGGGCGACCGACGACCAAGGCCGTCCGGTCCCCCCGCCCCCCGTCGACGCCGAGTGGCCGCGGCCGCCGCGTGGCTCCTGGATCGCCCCGGGCGCCCCGTCCCTCCTCCAGTGGCGGCTCCCGCTCGGCTTGCCGGGACCGGGAGCCGCCTCGCTCCGCCGCCTCGGCGGGAAGATGCCCGTGGTCGTCTCCGCGCGGAGGCCCGACCCGCTGGTCATCCCCCTGGACGACGCCCCGGGCAAGTCCTATCGCCACGAGGAGGCCACGATCCGATTCCGGATCGTCCAGGACGCCGGCAAGAACCACTTCCAAGTCGAGATCACCCTGACCCCGGACCCCGCCCCCGCCGGCTCGCGGGCCGATCGGGGCCCGGCCCTCCCGCTCGACCAGTTCGCCTTCGAAGACCGCGACGGCCACCCCCTCCCCTGGCTCCCGATGAACCAGGGCCCCGCCCAGGGGGGCGAGACGCGCCTGCAAGTGCTGATCTCCGGCGGCGAGCGGCCCATCCGGCTCCTCCATCATGGCCTGATCCGGGCCTCGACGGAGATCCCGTTCGAGTTCGTCGACGTCCCCCTGCCTTGAGGCCGGGCCGTCCCTCGGGGACGGCCCGGTGCCTGATGACGAGTCCCTTTCCCCGATCGGACCCATCGACGGAGACGCACCGATGTTGCCGGCGCCCTGGTTTTGCCTGATCGCGCTCGCCGCCCCCCCGGTCGAGGTGATCGAGGGGGTGGCCCTGGTCGCGGGCACGGATCGCCCGGCGGCCCGCGTCCCGCTCCGCATCTTCGACAACGACACGGGAGCGGAGGCCGTCGCCGACGCCGAGGGCCGCTTCCGGGTTGAAACGCCGCCCGGCAAGACGATCGGCCCCGCCCGGGACGGTCAGCAAGGCCCGACTTGCCGGGCGATGGCCCACGACCCCGGCTCCTGGTCGACCGAGGTCCTGGAGGCCGACCCGGTCCATCCGCGGGGGCAAGCCCGGTCCCAGGGGCTGGAAAGCTCCCTGAAGCCGGCCAGGACGCGGTGGGAGGTCCGGGGCGCCCGGGTCCGCCTGATCGCGGAATGCCCCGCGATGGGAGAAGTGGAGGTCACCGTGCGCGGGCCGGACGGGAGCCCGGCGGCCGACCGCGGGGTCTTCCTCTTCGATGTGGACGCGACGGGGTTCCACGGGGGGGCCTCGGTCCGGTATTCCGGGAAGACCGACGCCGCGGGGATGTTCCGGCTCCGCCGGTTCGAGGGGACCAGGCAACTCCGGGTCCTGGTCCCGGGGGTCGGGTTCGGCGTGACCGGCTCGTTCGAGGTGGTGGGCGGGCGGGTCGCCCGGCCCAACCTGCCCCCCCTGGCGCGGTTCGCGCGGGTGGAAGGGCGGCTCGACCCGACGCTGAACCGGCCCGGGACGCGGGTCCACCTCGGCTCGGCCACCTGGCCCGAGGTCGCCTGGGACCGCTCCGAGGCCGAGGCCGACGACCAGGGCCGATTCGCGATGGCCGACGTGGTGCCGGGCCCGCGCCGGATCGCCGTGACCCGGGCCGGGTCGCGGGTGGCGACCGAGCCGGCCAGCGTCGACCTCGACCCCGGCCAGGTCCTGTCGGCCGTCGCGCCGCTCCCGCCCGCGCCCCCGAAGCCGGGCGAGGCGTTCGCCCGGCCCGGCCCCGCCCCGGCCCGGGACGCCGCCAAGGAGGTCGTCTGGGCGGAAGGGACCGTCCGCGACGACGGGGGCCGGCCCTTGCCGGGGGCGGCGGTCCACCTGCACACCTCGCATCACGGCGGGATTCGGATGGTCGAGGACATCCGCTCGACCACCGCCGACGCGCAAGGCCATTACAAGATCACCGGGCCGTTCCACGAGTTCATGGAGGCGCCGACGGTGATCGTGAAGGCCGAGGGCCGGCCCCCGGCGGTCGCCTACGCCCCGACGCCCGGGGCTGAGGGCCAGGCCCCGCCGCTGGACATCGCCGTCGCCGCCCGGGGGGCGGCGGCGGTCGTGACGGTCTTCAAGGGCAACAAGCCGCTGGCCGGGGCCGGCGTCCGGGTCGAGTCGCGCGGGGGGGTGGGGATGTCGAGCCCGTTCTACGTCGGGGCGGCGCGGGGGCCGGGCCGCGACGCGATCTCGAGCCTCTTCGCCCCCACCGCCGTCACCGGCCACGACGGCGTGGCCCGCTTCGACGGGCTGTTCCCCGGCGACCAGGAGGTGGCCGCCTCCGACGCTCCCGACCTCGCCAAGCTCGTCGGCATCCGCTGGCCGCGCGACCGTGAGCTGACCTTCGGGATCGCCGAGGAGTCCGTCGCGGCCGGCGGCCGGTTCGAGCACGCCATCGCCGTGCATCGGCAACCCACCGAGGTCCCATTCAAGGTCCTCCGGCCCGACGGGTCGCCCGTCGCCAACCAGGACGTCGCCTTCTCCTTCGGCCGGGAGGGGGCCCGCTCCTCGACCTGGCTCAAGCTCGACGCCCAGGGGGTCGGCACCCATGCGTTCGACTCGCCGGGCCTCTGGGCGGTGGACGTGAAGTTCCGCGACTCGGAGTTGCGCTCGATCCCGATCGCGGAGGAGCCGTACTACGTCGCCGAGGCGGTCATCCCCGCCTCGCCGGGGCTGGCCCTGGCCGGGCCGGTGGAGCTGACGGGCGTCCTCCGCGAGCGGGGCTCGATCCGGGCCCGGCTCCTGGACGCCGGGAGGCGGCCGGCGCGCGGGACGGTGATGATCGTCCGCCCCTTCGGCGAGGGCCGGCCGATCACGCAGGCCGGCACCGTCGACGCCGAGGGCCTGGTCCGATTCGCCGACTTGCCCTCCGGCGAGTACACGCTCGCCGGCACGATCGACGGGCTGACGCCCCCGTTCCTGCCGACGACCCGGGGCCCGGTCCCCGACGCCGCCGCGATGCTCGGCCAGGTGATGATCCCCGACGCCAAGCTCAAGCTGGAGTCCGGCGCCGAGGCGTCGGTCGACCTCCGGCCGAGCGGGGTCGCCTACGTCCGGGGCACGATCCGCCCGCCGGCGGGCCGGAAGGCCGCTGACTACATCATCAACCCGGGTTACGACCCCCACAAATACGCGCCGAGGCGGACGCCGGTCGACGACGCGGGCCAGTTCGCCTGCGGGCCGTTGCTCGCCGGCGCGCACACCTTCGGGATCATGGGCCGGGCGGCGGACGGGTCGTGGGGCGAGGCCGGGACGAAGCGGGTCGTGGTCGCGGCCGGCGAGGTCGCCCGCGTGGACTTCGAGCCGGTCGACGCCCCGCCGGGCCCGCCGGGGCGGGGGCGGCGGGCGATGCTCGGCATGGGCGGCGTGAGCGTCCTGGGCGACGACCCGACCGGGGCGGCGATCACGGTCTTCCTGCCCGACGGCCGGACGCCGGCCTTCGCCGCGAGGGCCCTGCTCTTCGTCCCGGGGCAGTCGCGCCCGGTGGCTCAAGGCCTCGGCGACGGGGCGGGGCGGCTCACCTGGCGCGGCCGATGGATGGCGGGCGGGCCCGCCGCCGAGGCGGAGCCCGGCCGCGTCGACCGGCCGACGGCCGCCATCTCCCTGCCCGGCCTGGCCGGGGCCTGCTTCGCCGAGGTCGGGCCGGGCCGGCCGACCCGCGCCGTCCTGCCCGGGCCGGCCTCGGTCGCCGGTCGCGTGACCCTCGGGGGCCGGCCGATCGCCGGTCGGAACGCTCGGGTCCGCGTCGTCGCGGCGCACCGGGGCCGGGGCGTCCTCGACGCCGCCCTGGGCGTGGAGGCCTCGGCGCAGGCCGACGGCCGATTCGAGCTGCGCGGGCTCACCCCCGGCCGCCACGTCGCGCAGGCCGCCCGCGACTCGATCTGGACCTCGGCGGCCGTCGAGTTGGTGGTCGAGGAGGGGAAGCCGACGCCAGCCCTGGCGCTCGACATCCCCGAGCCGGGCGAGCCGGTGACGGTCGAGGTCGTGGACGAGAAGGACCGCCCCTATGGAAATCGGGTGCTCACCCTGGCCCGGCCCCAAGGGCCCCTGGACGCCCCCTGGCCGGCGACCATCCGCACCGACCCCCTGGGCCGGGCGACATTTCGCGGGCTGGAGGCGGGGTCGCACACAGTCCTCGTCGCCGACCTCCCCGGCCGGCACTCGTTCCGCGTCGACGAGGCCAAAGGCGGCGACCGCCCGAGGCACGCGAGGGTCGTGATCGACCGGCCGGGCCCCTGAACCCGCCTCACTCGCCCGCCGGAGAATCCCCGACCGGTCCGGGGGCGAGCGTCCTCGCCCCCGACGCCGGCCCGACCGAAGGCTTCTCGCGATCCGAGGCCCGGCCCAAGGGTCCTGGCGACGGCGTCGCGGTGGCCGGGATCTTCGAGAGGATCGCCCTTTCCGCCTCGGACATCGAGGTCAGATCCTGGAGTCTTCCGATCAAGGCAAGGTCATTTTGATCGTGGCGATCAACCGCCAGTCTCGGAGGGCGGCCTTGCGATGCGGGGCGGCCTTTTCTTCGTAGCTCGGGCTCTCGACCACTCTTCGAAACGCCGCGAAGTTGGGGTACTCGACCATGCCAACGTCGTCCCATTGCTCTTCCACCGGCCCGATCAGGCCAGCAAAGACGGACCCGAGATAAAGTGGCTGAATCCCCCCGATCCCCGCCGCCACTTCGATGAAAGCCGGGATGTAGCGTTGGAAGTAGGCCTCCCGACCCGAGCACGAACCGTGGCCCGTGAGATCGCCATAGTCGGCCTGCTCGTTGTAGCGGAGCAGGTTGACCATGACGATCGGGGTCCCCGCGGGAATGGCGCCGCTCGCGGCCCGAATCCTCTGGATGTCAATTTCGATGGGTGTCATGGATTGGCCTCTTCTAGATTGATTCGGAAGTGTTCGATTCGCTATATCGGTATAATTTCACATTAGCTTGGCGGCGCTCCAATGTGCCTCCAAGGCATGGGCTATTTCGATCGGTTTTTCGATGGGAGTCCAGTGCCCGCAATCGAGTTTGATGACCCGAGCAGCTTTGGTCGCTTCCCCAAGCCGGTCGGCGAACTCGACCGGACAAGCCGAGTCGGACACACCCCAGAAGACCAGACCGGGAGAAGTGATGGTTGCCAACCCCGGCTCCCACTCGCTGCCCACGTCGACGGCCGATCGATACAGTCGGAGGATGCAATCCTTCATCCGGTCATCGATCCGGCTCGCCGCTTCGAAAGCCAGTTCGCGGGGGACGCCCAACTGTTCCAACTGCTGGCCCAACATGTCCTCTTTGCAGTCCGCCATCCACCGTTCCCCGACCCCTGATGTCTGCCAGGTTTTCGCCAACTCATGCCAGACATATTCCTTGCTGACCGGCCCGCTTCCCGCGGCCCAGGACCGGACCAGGTCGGGCCGGAGCGAAGCGACCCGGACCGCCAGGAGGCAGCCCCAATCGTGGCCCACAAGGTCAACGGGCTCGGTCTCCCGTTCGAGTTGCTCGATGATCCAATCGATGTACTCCCCCTTCGTGGCGGTGAAGCCGCCCGGAAGCGGGCCGTCGAACCCTGGCAGGTCGAGCGCCCTGACGTCGGTCCTCGCCAGGTGCTCAAGCACTCGATCCCAAACCCGACGGGTGTCCGGAACACCATGAATGAAGACTGCGGGCATTTATGGCTAGTTTCTGTTTTGGAGGTCATGAACACGAATGAAATAAGCCGGCCGAGTCTCAGTCCTGGCTCGCCTTGATCGAGTGCCTCGCCGGGACAAACGTGATGAAATCTAGACATACTCCGACTGTGTGTCAAGAAGGTGATCATGAATGGCTCGAAAACAGACGGCAGTCGAGGCGAGCTGTAGGGTCGGGGTGATTGCGCCGTGATGGGTGGTTTGGGAGGACCGGGGAACGGTGGTTTTCGGTGCCGTCGGCCACCGGCTTGATGACCAAAGTGCCGAAGTTTTCGGGATGTCCCGACCCCATGTCGACGAGCATTCCGCCCAGATCGAGAAGCACTTCGCCGACCTTCCGGGGCGTCAAGGCTGCGCGACCCGAAATCCGTCGCCTCCTCGGCCGTTCGGATGGTCCTTGCCGATCCGGCCGGGCATCACCGAATCGGGGGCCGGATCGCCCGCTTGGCGGAAGTGGGACGCGACCATCAGGCCGTGAACACACGCAAAATTAATTTGACTTGAATTCCCGACTCCTCCACCCTGGCCTTGCGACCAGCCTGGTCATTCCGGGCCTTGCTTCGCACCGTTATCCGTGGACAAGTGAATCTTCAGGCACCAGAATCCCTGGGAGAACCGCATGTCTCGATTGCACTTGAGGGCGATCCTGGCCCTCGGCGTCGCCGCGACGATCGGATCTGGCTGGCAGGAGGCCCGCGCCGCTTTCAACGTCAACTTGCTGGCGAACCCGGGTGCCGAATCCGGCGTTTTCGTCGCGAACGTGGGCGGATTCGACATCTATTCGACCCCGGGCTGGACGACCGTGTCGGGGCAGTTCGAAGCCGAGACCTACGCCGGCGGTACCCCGCCCAACATCACACCATTTTCGCCGGGGCCGGCCGATCGGGGTGCCCTGCTCTTCTACGGCGGCAACGCCCCCCTCACGATCGCGACGCAACGGCTCGACGTCTCCGGCGATGCCTCGACCATCGACGCCGGTCGGGCCTTGTCCACCATCTCCGGGTATCTCGGGGGATTCGCCACCCAGGACGACAACGCGACCTTCACGGAAACCTTCCTGGGTGCCGGCGCCAATCCCCTCGGTTCCGCCACGATCGGGCCGGTCCTGGCGGCCGACCGCGGCAATGTTTCCGGCCTGCTCTACCGATCCGCGAACGCCTTCCTGCCGGCGGGAACCCGTTCAATCCAGGCCACCCTGACGATCACGCGAGTGGTGGGCACTTTCAACAATGGCGCCGCCGACAACCTCGCCATCACCCTGACGGCCGTCCCCGAGCCGTCGAGCCTGCTCATGCTCGGGCTCGGGGCGATCGGCGTGGCCGCCCTCCGATACCGCTCGAAGTGACCGATGGGGCGCCACCCCTCGGCGCCCCACCAACGGTTTCCCGCCGCCTCGGCTTCCGGTCCCCGGGGCGTCGATGCCCCGGGGCCGGATCTCGATCGGTGTGTCCCCGGTTTCCCGGCCCGTGATCGTGTCGCCGTCGGAGATGACGACGACGTGGGCCGGGTGAGAGGAGCAAGATCAGGGCGAGGGCGATGCGTTTGATGAAGGGGGGATGGGCCAAGAACCGTCGAGGATGGTTGCGTCCGCCCGGCCGAATCGATAGGCTGGGGCTTATGTAACCATTCGCCCTCGGGTCATCCCGCCCCGCGATCGTCAGCAGGAGGTTCCATGCTCCCCCGTGACCGTCGATCTCGCTCCCGTCGGTTGGCTCGATACCAGTCCGGCCTCGGGGCCGAGGGCCTCGAATCGCGACGACTTCTGGTCGCGACCCCGATCAACGTGGCGTCCGGCCTGACGTTCGCCCTCGCCTTGCCGTTGCCCAGCCTCGCCACCGGCCTGGGCCTGGCGTCGACGGCCCAGGCGGTGCAAACGGTCACGGCCAGTGTCGCCCCGGTCGCGGCCCCGGCCGCGTCGTCGTTCGGCCCGTCGCCGACCGGGCCGTCCACGACCCTCTCGCCGCTCCCGAACGATTTCGAGACGGCGGTGGCGACCGCGTCCGAGGTCGCCCGCCCCACCCCGGGCCGGTCGGATCGGATTTCGAGCGTCATCGAGGCGCCCCAGGTCGTCCCGATCCTCCGCCTCCGCTCGCCCGACGCCGTCGAAGTCGTCCCCGGCCCCGAGATCCAGGCCCGCCCGCAAGCCCCGGCGGCCCCCGCCCCGCGGCCGGCCGGACCCGCCCAACCGCCCGTCGAACCTTCCGCCCCGGCTCGACCGGTCCCTACCGCCCCGTCCCCCAAGGTGGCCCCGGAGGGACCGAAGGAATCGATGAACTTCGAAGTCTGGGACGCCGCCCTCGATCTCGTCGCGACGGATCTCCCCGAGGACTCGCCGGGCTCGCCCACCCATCGCGCCGAAGGGGCGATGGCGGCCGGTGCCTTGCTGGCGGCCTGGGGCGGCTGGAGGTACGGCACGCGCTTCGAGGGCCGCTCGCGACGACGGCCGTCCTCGATGGCGCTTTGATCCGGCGGGTGGCCGGGCCGGGGGCCTTGCGGCGGCCTCGACCGGCCCGGTCGCCCGATCCGAGACCGAGATTTCGCGGCGGCCTCCTCCGGCCGGCGGATCTCCCGCGCCCGGAGGTACGCCGGACGGGGCCGGGTCCGACGGGGTTGTCCCCGGCTTACAATCTCGACGGCGGTCGTGGCATGGCGGTTGGGAGCCCGCGCCCCGGCCCGTTCGTCCTTCGTCGAAAGTCCGCGCCCATGCACCTGGTCTGGCACCGCTCCGAGCTGCGCACCCACGATCACCCGGCGCTGTCGGCGGCGGCGGCGACCGGGGAGCCGGTCTTGCCCCTGGTGGTGGTCGACCCGGTCATCTTCGATCGGCCCACGACCACGAATCGGCGGCAAGCCTGGTTCCTGGAGAACGTCCGCGAGCTGCGTGAGTCGTACCGGGGACTGGGGTCGGACCTGGTCGTCCGCGATGGGGTGCCCCACGATGTGCTCGCCGGCCTGGCCCGGGAGCACGCGATAACGCACGTCCACTTCGTCCAGAACCACACGCCCTACGCGAAGCGGCGCGACGAGGCCGTCGCGGAGGCGTTGAGCCGGGCGGGCGTCGCGGTCCGGACCTACCCCGGCCAGTACACTCACCCGCCCGGCGAGGTCCGCACGGGCGGCGGTGGTCGTTATTCCGTGTTCGGGCCGTACGCGCGCAAGTGGACGTCGCTGCCGATGCCCGAGTTGGCCGAGGCCCCGAGGCGACTGGACGCCCTCCCGCGCGAGATTTCGCCCGGGGAGATCCGCCGCGTCGCCAGCGAGATCTCCCTGCCGGCGACCGGCGAGGCGGCCGCGTTGGGCCGCCTGGAAACGTTCCTGAAAGACGGCGAGTCGTCATACGCCGCGGCGCGCAACTTCCCGGCCAAGCGGCCGAGCACCTCGATGCTGAGCTTGTACTTCAACATCGGCGTGCTCAGCCCCCGCCTCGCGGTCGCGCGGGCCAAGGACTCCAAATGGCGGTCGGAGCTGGCCTGGTGGGATTTCAACGCCGAGATCCTCGACCGCCAGCCCGACGGCGCGACCCTCGAATTCAAGGAGGCGTGGCGCGGCTTCCCCTGGCGGAACGACGAGGGCGAGGTCCGTCGATGGGCGGAGGGGCGGACGGGATACCCGATGGTCGACGCCGGGATGCGGCAGTTGCGAAAGACCGGCTTCATGCACAACCGTGCCCGGCTGGTCACCGCCTCGTTCCTGACCAAGCATCTCCTGACCGACTGGCGCGTCGGCGAGGCCGTCTTCCGCGGGCTCCTGCTCTGCGGCGACAGCGCGCAGAACATCGGCAACTGGCAGTGGGTGGCCGGCTGCGGGTACGACGCGTCGCCCTACTTCCGGGTGCTCAACCCGGTGGCCCAAGGAAAGAAGTTCGACCCCGAGGGCGATTACGTCCGAGAGTGGGTCCCCGAGCTGGCCCAAGTCCCGGGCAAGTCGGTCCACCGCCCCTGGTCGCTCGCGACACCGCCGCCCGGCTACCCCGCGCCGATGATCGATCTCGACGCCGGGCGCGACCGATTCCTCCAGGCGGCCCGGGGATACTTGCGGCGCGGCGGCGGCGGCGGTTGACGACTCGCCTTGACTTGAGGCAGGGTGAGGCTGACGGCCTCAAGCGCCCGGTCGAGACGAACCTGGCCAGGCCGAAGCCGCCCTCGCGGTCGAGCTGCTCGAACAACCGGGCCCGGCTCACCATCACGCGACGGTCGGTCAGCTCACGACCCGGTCGGGTCGGTGGCGGCATCGTTGGTATACTCGGCGTCGAGATCGTCGAACCAGACGGTCCCGGGGCCGTAGACCTGCGGGGCGATGACGATCTGCTTGGCCCCCGGCGGGATCGCGACGATCCCCTCGTACCGCTTCCAGTCGTGGGAGACGGGCGGGTCGTTGGCCTCCCTGGCGCCGATGTAAGCAACCCAGGCGTGGCTCCACTTGCCGGCGCCGTCGATGAACTGGGCGTCGAGGATCGCCTTGCCGGCCTTCTCGGCCTTGACCCAGGCGGAGACCCTCAGTCGCGGAGCATCGCCCTCGCGGTCGACCTTCTGAGACCACTGGGCGATGGGGAAGTAACGTTGGGCCGTCTTCTTCAGGCAGAGGCTGGCCCTGCCGGCGTGGCCCGCGTCTCGGCTCCAGATGTACTCGCCCCCGGGGATCGTGGCGCCCGAGGTCCAGGCCTTGGGCGAGTCGCCTTCGGCGTCCTCGGCGCCACCGTTCGTCAGGAGCGACTTGCCCCCCACCTTCCCTCGTGACATCGGCCGGGCCGTCGCGGCCGAGTCCCCCGCGGCCGGGCCGTCCCGCGGATCGGCCGAGCGGGCCGGCTGCTCGGCGGGTCCCGCGGCCTCCGGCGGGCCGTTGGCCTTGTCGCCACCTCCGAATTGGGCCGGGGTACCGGCCCCGCCGACGGTCAGGCCGGCCAGAAGGCAGGCGGCCGCGGCCGCCCTTGACTTGTGCCAGATCATCGCGACCAACGCTCCCTTCGCCATGATCGCGACGTGCGCCC
>JAABUQ010006142.1_pt1 | contig 18491 bp, 15 predicted proteins | sample 5560001 | NCBI WGS metagenome assembly JAABUQ01 (sample SAMN10711888, study PRJNA513371) | rock metagenome | isolation source: Antarctica rocks | place: Antarctica: Victoria Land, Finger Mt nord | collected 2015-12-18
TGGTCTGGGCCTGCCATGACCAGGTGCAGTGATGGGTTGGACGCAGCAACGCGGGCAAATGCTTCAAGGAGCAAATCGCACCCCTTCTTGACATGAATGCGGCTCAGAAACAGCAGCAGACGCTTGCCCCCAAGCTGGGGGTAGGCGGCCAAGAAAGCCTCATGCTGCGCGGCAGGATCGCCTGCCGGAACAGACGTGCCGATGCTCACGACCTGTTCACGGCACTGGTAGGTCCGGAACGACTGCCGGGCCAGGAGGCGCTCCTCCTCACAGGTGAACAGGACGGCGTGGGCATCACGCAGAACGCGGTAGTCCGCCCAGCGCCAGTAAAGCAGCTTCTTCAAGTGCTTGAGCGGAAAAGCGCGCTTGAACCACGGGTCAAGCATGCCGTGGGGCGTGACATAGTATGGCTGACCTGACCGACGCAGGGCGAGCCAGGCGGCAAAGGCCGGGAACTGCCACAGGCCGTTGACGATGATGCTGTCATAGCCACTGGCATTGGCCCGCAGCCACGACACCAGGCGCGGGGAGTAGGCATAGCCCATTTTCGCAGGGCCGAGAGCATGGGTCTTCAGCGGAAAATCAGCGACCCACGCGGCATCGGGCGCATCCACAGTAACAAACTCTATCGTATGCCCGGCACGCGCCAGCACCTCGCCTTCCTGCCGACGACATTCAACGATGCCACCGCCGACAGGGTTGACCGAAGAAATGATGTGGAGTATTCTCATGGGCGCGGAGTGCTTGCGGTCAAGGTTTGATAAAGCTGGTAGTAATCCTCTACCATACGCTCGGTGGTGAACCGCTTGATGTTCTCAAAGCCTGCGGCGATTTGCTCTTCCCGCGCGCCAAAGCTGTCCGCGATAATTTGCGCGGCTTGCTCCGGCTGGGTAGGGTCGAAGTAAACCGCCGCGCCGCCGCCGACCTCAGTCATTGGCGCGCGATGAGAGGTGAAGACCGGACAGCCGCAGGCCTGGGCCTCAATGATCGGCAGCCCGAAGCCTTCATACAGCGACGGGAATACCAAAGCCGCAGCGCGAGAGTAGAGGGCACGCAATTGCTCGTTGGTCAGGCCCGTAAGTTCAATCACATAATCTGCCAAGTCGTTGTCGGCAACGGCTTGACGCAGCTCAGGGCTGAACGGCTTTCCGGCGAGGACGAGCCGCAGTTGGGTTGTGGGCGTCTGGCGGCGCAGGGCAGCATAGATCGCCAGCACGCCAGAGCGGTTCTTGTAGGGCTGATTGCCGCCGACGTGCAGCAGGAAGGGTGTCTGCGCCACGCCAAGCGATGCCAGGAGGGGAGCGCTTTCGCCGGTCGGCATCGGGCAGTATGGCGACAGAAGCCCTTCATGAATAACGGACACTTTGGCGGCACTGACGCGGCTCAGCCGCAGGAGGTCCTGCCGCGTGGCTTCCGAGATGCAGGCGACATGCTGGGCCTGATTGATCCCCCTCAAAATCAGCGTCTGGTACAGGCGTCCGGTGCGCCCCATAGGCCAGCCGGACATTTCCCCGTGTGCAGCACGGATCGCCATCAGGTCGTTGCAGGTGAGGACATGCGGTGTGTGTTTAAGGTACTTGAGGTACATCGCGTTCCCTTGGTCGCAGACATGGACAACATCGGCCCAGGCAAGCGCCCGGCGCAAGGCGCGCGGAAACAGGCCAAACTTGTCCGCATAACCCAGCCATTTGCCAACGCCTGCGTGGGGCCGCCCAAACCTGCCAAATACCTGCGCAGGGGCGAGGAGGTGGGTTTCAATGCCCCGGTTACACAAGCCAGATAGTAATGCGCCTGCAAAGCCAAGCATGCTCTGTTGTTGGTCGGCGGCATAGTTGCCGATCAGTAAAACTTTTAGAGGGTTTGATTGGTTAACCTTCACGCGGCCACTTCCGAATGGGGGTTGCTCTCCGTGAAAGAAACGTTATCCATTTGATTTTGAGGAGTTGGAAAAAGGTGCATGGCCGCGAGCGTCAAGCCCCCGCCAAAAACAGCAAAGCCTAGCTCGGTCGGTTGGCCGAATTGGCCGCTAACAAGAGAGGGGGCACAGCACCCAAGCAGCAGAAAAGGCAAAACATTCCTCTGCTGACCCATTTTGATGCTCACCCACACGAGCCAGACTACAAGCCCGACCCGCAGCAGCAAATAAGCTCCACCAATCACCGGGCCGCTTTCCAGGAGAACACGCGACCACTCATCCTCTGCCAGCATATACTTGACCTCTCCTGCATTGACGAGAGCCGAACCGGCATTCGTCCCCAGCCCCAGCCCACTGCCTAAAAGCGGCGCTTTGGCAAGAAGTTCTATCGGGCCAGTATAGCCGCTGATAATGCGTCCGGTAAATCCTCCTGTGCTAGCTTCTCCTCCGCTCGCCGTCGCAACACGTGCGCTGAAAGTTTCCAAACCGGCATTGAACACCGGCAGATGAGACACCGCAAAGCCGACAATAGCAAGCAGGACTGCGCCTTGAGCAATACGGATAATCACACGCTGGGAGACTAGAAACGGCTGCAGAATGGTTCCGCCGACAATGGCACAGGCGATGACAATGCCAACGGCGGCGGCCAGACTGCGGCTGCTGGAAACACCTGCGCCAACAATTAAGGCCAGTAACGAGGCCGTCTGCAGCCAGCGTGGATAGTTTAGATTAAGGAACGGACCGATTAGCAGAAAGGCCGCCACAAATGGGAAGAATGCGGCTGGCCCTGAAATGAAAGTGAAAGTTCCCGCTGGACGGATATGACCGAGCGCGGCGCTGATTTGGCCGTTGACGCTTCCTGCCGCGCCTGCGTTAAGCACAGATGTGGGAGCCGCTTGAAACTGCAGCACCATCAGCAGCGCCATAGGAATCGAAAAGACAAGTGTCCAAAACCCAAACTGGCGGACATCCCGCAAGTCAAGGACGCGGGGCATGACAAAGATAAGAGGCAAGTGCAGAAAGTCTGCCTGGAAGCCGAATAAAGCAACTACGGGAGCATCCTGCAGGACATAGAGACCGGCGAACAATCCAACAAAGGCCAGTAGACAGCAACTCATGACCCAGCGGTTATAAGGAAAAACCCGCGCATGAATAGCAAGGGCGTAGATCACAATCACAATCGGCGCACGGACAAGCAGCAAAGGATTGGACAGCGATGGCACGACCCACTTTCGCAGGACACCCTCAAAGAGGAGCAATAAGAAGTACGTCCAAACCAGTCGTCTGATCCACAGAATGTTAGCCGATCTCTGCATGATGCTCCGTGCCCGTGTGCGTCTTCACAATATCGGCGATACGATTGCCGTACCGTTCCCAGGTGTACTCGGCGGCTTTTGCCATAGCGTTTCGCCGCATCTGCGGCAATGCGTCCCGGTGGTCGGCAAACCAGGCAATCTTCTCAGCCAGAATCTCCGGCGAACGGATGGGCACTAGAAAACCTGTCTGGCCTTCTTCAATCAAGTCTTCGCCGCCTGCGTTCGGCGTGACAAGCAGAGGCAAACCACACGCCAGCGCTTCCTGCTGAACCAGGGCGCGGCCTTCTACAATCGATGGCAGGGCGAAAACATCGCAGGAGCGCATCAGGGCAAGAACGTCCGCATGGGGACGCGGCGCTTCATAGCGGAACCCTGCGGGGGCTTGATGCTGATAAAACTCCAGCGGCGCAATGGGCGACCCCATCACGACCAGCTCGACATCAGTTCGTTTAAGTATTTTCACTGCGGCAAACAAATCCGCAAGTCCCTTGCGCTGAGTCAATGAACCGGCGAACAGGATGCGCAGGGGCCGCGTTGGGTCAGTCTCCGGCAGCTCTTGGGCCGCTGGAATATCCGGGGAGCCGAACTCCACGACGTAACACGCTTTTTGTGTGCGCACTTCGGCAGGCAGGGAGTTGTACACAAACTGGCTGGGCGTAAGTACGACATCGGCCAGTGCTAACTCTTCTGTCTTGCGCGCCAATTTGGCTGGGCTGTCGCGGGTGCCGACAAGCGTTGGTTCCCACTCCGGCCAGCGTGTGACTTCCTCATCGAGCAGACGCCGCGCAGTCTCCCAATAAGCGATGGGCAGATCGTAGAAGCGCGTCAGCCCCAGAGCGCCGGCGGTCTGAAACGTTTGCAAAGCGCAGTCCTCGTAGCAGTATACGCCAGTCACGGCATCGGGGCAGCCCTGCCGGAGCGCCTGCGCGACACGCCGATCCAAATCAGAGTATACCGCATCCACTGATGCCCAGCCCGTCTCGTGCCGCGTCATTGCCTGCAAGTGCAATATCCGTGCCATGTGCCGCATGGCTTCCCGTTGTGGGTAGCGGGTCATCTGACGTCGGCTGACAGCATACGCCCGCCGCTCCAACTGCCGCCGAAAGCGCGTCGGTATCAGCCGAACAGACCAATCCCATGGCTGAACGGCCAATGTCGTATAGAACGCCGCCAACATCTCTCGCTGGGCAAACGTTTTTAGCAAAGCTCGGACGAACGTGTTGCCTGTGGGGTGGCTCACTGTGAGCATAAATCAGCTGGTCCCTCACCGCAACAACGCTTTGATAGCGTCTTTCGCGTGGACTTGCAGATGTGCGTTCCATCGTAGCATAGGACCGAAGCCTAATCGGTACATCTTCAATCGTCGTTTAAGCCGAGGTGAGGCACCCAAGCGCAGCAAGGCTTCTGTGAGTTGAGTCAGGTCCGCAGTCGATTTGCTGGGTAAAGAAAGAACGACAGAGAGACCAAGCGCCCTGTTCTCGCGTGCCTGGATGAGCGGCACCAAATTCCACCCGCGCCGCCGGTAGGCAGGCTCTAATGCCTCTTCAAATACCCGAACGCTTCCCGTAGCTTCCGCCAGCACACGCCTAGCCCGAGCATTCCCGGCCCCGCCCCAGACGCGATAGGACGCGAGAACCGCTTCGTCGTACACGTTGCCCCAGCCTGCGTCTGCGAGTCGGACGGCGAGGTCCCAGTCGTCGCAGAAGCCAAGGTCTTTCTTGTAGAAATCTACGGCGGCAAGAGCCTCGCGTCGGAACAGGCAGATGTTCGCCGCCACGCGGAAGCCACTTGGCAACGCCTTGAGCGACTCTTCCGCGCTTTGGAAGCCGGACCGGCGGGAAAGCCGGCGGGTGCGGGTCGTATTTCCTTCTTCATCAATCTGCAAGACAGAGCAGTGGGCGTAACCTGCCTGCGGGTGTGCTCTGAGCAGCGCCGCAAGCTGCCCGACATACTCCGGGTGCAGCCGATCATCTGAGTCGAGCTTGACAATCAAGTCTGCTGTTGGCTGGCTGACGAGCCATCGTGGATTTCCCGACATTCCAAGATTGGTTTCCTGACGAAAGGCTTTTAGTGCTGGAAACTCACGCTGCAGGTCGGCGACAAGGGCGGGCGTGCCGTCGCTGCTACAGTCATCGGAAAGCCATACCTCGACAGGTTCGTTTTGGCTGTACGCGCTACGAACTGTTTCGGAAAGGTATGCTGCCTGATTATATGTTGGAATGCAGATCGCGACGGAGTTCATAGCGACATCACGTCCGATCTTGATGCGTTCTGTTGCACACTCATGAATAGTTCTCCTGACAGTGACGGATGATGCGCTTTCTTCCATCAAGTTTGTCCTGCCTGATCTCTGCATTTGGGAACAGCACAGCTCCCAATGTGTGGAGCAGCAGGTATTCGATCTTGAGCCGGGCTAGTATGGCGCCCCTGACGAACTTTGGGTGAACAATCTTACCGTGCTTCCGCAGTAGCAACCATCGATTCTGATAAAACTTCAGCAGGCGATTTGATAGAAGCATTGGGGTACCGCCTCCTTTGTGGAAGATCACTAGGTCCTGACTGATCTTAGTTCCCCAAGGAGAGCGGTTCACTTTCATGCCGAACTCTAAATCGAGGTCGAGCAGATCAAACTGCTCGTCGAAGCCTCCTAGATCATCAAAAGCTGTTCTTCTGATGGCGATGCCGCACATCCACGCGCAGATGCGCCGCTCATTGCGCTCCCAAAAAGCTTGACTCCGAGCATAAAGCTGTTGGCCCAGCAGCAGGCTAAATGCGTTAGGCTCCTTGTCATAGGACGGCATGGAGTCGTTGTTCTCATCGACAGCACGAAAACCAAGAACAGCCAGGGATGGGTCTTGGGAAAACTCCGTGACAACAGTTGCCACGAAGTCATTTAGCGGCTTGGCATCGGCGTCGAAGTGGATTACGATGTCGGTGCCGAGCATGGCAACGCCTTTGTTCAATGTCTTGGCAAAGCCGAGGTTCGTTTGGTTCCGCACGAGTTCAAACCGGGCGTCGGTAACGTAGGGCGGGGTTGTGGGCGAGCAGTCGTCCAGCAGCATGACCCGGTCCAGCCTTGTACCGCATAGGTCCAGAGTGGCGTTGATGCAGGCAAAGGCAATATCCCAAGAATTATAGTTTGTGACGAGTACTCCCACTGTCACTGACATTTACAGTCCTTCAAGCAACACACTCCTGCCACTCGCGCACAATGCTTTCCCAACTGAGCACCGTCTTTGCGGCGGTAAGCGTTCGTTGCCTCGCGTCGCTTACCGTGTTCTCGTCGGCAAGCTGTTTCATACAAACCTCTGGATGAGCGTCATTGTTTAGAAGAGCAGGGGCAAGTGTATCGGTATTGCCGTTTCCCTGTGCGGCCACGACGGTGATGCCATGGGTGCAAAACGCAGCGTAGACGGTGCTTTTAGTCAACAGCGCCGGTGAGTTCTGGACCAAGCCCAAGTCTTGTTCCAGAAACATGCTGGAAAGATCAGGAGTTGAAAGGCCGTATCGGCAACGCCACAACTCCTCAAAGCCCATACCCGAAATGAAGATGTTTGTCAGTGCGGTGTCCCTGGCGTCGTCCGCCTTCCCCGCGAGCGTGACGCTTTCGACAAGACCCTGATGACAGAGATGCCTTAGAAGGTTTCGATGCTCCACCAGGGTTCTGCGGCGAGTCGCGGGCAAGCCAAAGACGACGATTTTCAACTTGCGGCCATGAGCCAGCGGCCACGGCTTGATAGCATCAACTTCTCTGACGCGGGGAATGTTAGTCCCTACAGGTATCATCTTCCCACGGTCTGGGCGGGCGTTTGTTTCTGCCAGCAACTTGTCTTCGGCTGCCACGCAGTTGGTAATCCACTTGTCCGCTACCCCGGCAAGATCAACCACGATCTTCCGAGCGAATGGGGCAAGCCAATACGAACTCTGTCGCGGGCTGCCTTTCGCATAAAGTTCGTGGAACATAACAATCAATCTGCCGCCGGTCCGGTGCTTCCATTCTGTGAGAGCGGGTGCTAGCCAAACAGGGCAGCCCTTGGGGTGATAGGCATAGCCAACGTAGTGCAGGACTACAGAGGTTGCACCGACTTCCTCCAGCGCCTGAACTAGACCAGCCCGGCTAAGCGTGAAGGAAGAAATGCCAACCTCAGGCCAAAGCTCTGGGCCGCCCTGGGGTACCTGAACAGCGAGGCAATGCCAATCCGGCTTTGGCGCAGGCCAGTGCTCCCAAAGTTTGTAGCAGTAGTCGCCAAGCCCGTTGACCGCCGGAGGAGTAGCGGGAATAATATGAACCAACATAAGTGTCTTCTGCCCACCCTTTATGGGAGCGCAACAGGCTCCCGTAAAGCGTCATGGGGAGGAAGAGACTTTTTTCTCCTCCCCACGGATTGTGCGAACCGATGACTCGGCGCTTCAATTGTCACATAAAACAGGTATGCCACTGGAATTGCCAGAACGCAAAACAGGAGTGAGATGAGAAAATCGGCGGGTTTCGCCCCAAAGTGAGACACCCAGAGCACGCCGCAGAGCCTGAAAAGCGGAAAGTGAATAAGGTACAAAGAGTAGGAGATCATGCCCAAGAACACGAAGGCATTCCGCACTGGTACGCTCCATGAAAGCAAAAGGTCGTGGCGTGTCAGGCCCCATGAAATAATAGTAAAATAGAACAAGGCCCAAGTCAAGTGCTGTACTTCCAGCGGCAACTTCCGAACCTCTACACAGAGCGCCAACAGCAGAGCAGCAGCCATACCCGCGCTCATCCAGGGCTTCCACACCGGCAGCCTGTCGCGCTTCACGCCTTCAGCTAACAACGCTCCGGCACACCAAATAATCCAATATACGGCAAAATGCCCTGGGATGTTAAATACAAAATCCAAACGGCTGTTCAATGATAGCCCGAGGGCAGCCAGAGAAACAGCAGCGGCTACAATGAGCGCCCGCCTGCCTCCGAAGCGCATTAGGAGCCAGTAGAACAATGGGTAGACGATGTACAGCTCCACCTCAACGGGCAGAGACCAGAGGGACGGGTTCGCGGTCATCTGACCGGGATGGACGCCGTAGTTCTGGACCATAAACATGGAGCGCAGCACCGTCGCGAGAGAAGACGGTTGATTGCCGAGCCGATGCCCGATTAGCAACTCCACAATTATACTGAACACAACTGCCCCCAGGTAAGGTGGGTAGATGCGAAAGAAGCGCCGTGCCGAGTACGTCTTGAGTTCTAGGATACGTCCTGACCCCGCGTAAGGGTAGTGAACGCAAAACCCGCTCACTAGAAAGAACAGCATGACTGCCGAGCCGAAGAACGGTGTCAGAATAGAGAGCCAAGCGGTGGCCCTGTCAAGGTTGCTGTACGCATTCGGATTCGCGTGGATCACGTTCCAACCGACCCAAAGGTCCACCCGCACATGAAACAGGATGACCGCGACGGCAGACAACCCTCTTAGGAAGTCGATCCATTCTAAATGGCGGGTAGGTTTTATGGATGCCAATTGTTTATCTTAAATCCGGGTGAGATAACTTGTCATATTCTTTTCTATGCCAGAAGTATCCCACGCCATCCGGCCCTGGCTCTAGGCAACTATTGAGAAAAGCAATCTTCAACAAACTATGGCCGTTTCAGACGTTGTGATGCGAGCGGCTTGCCGCTCTTCTATCTTTCTTGCAAGTATATTGCTCATTAATTGAGCATTATATTATTCAATGGCGTTCTTCTAATAGCATTGTATGTGCTGTACAAAAAAGGTAAAGCTCCCGACAAAGTAGGTAAACATCCCAGAAGCACAACCCCTTTTATAGAACTCAAATCAAGAAATGGAATAAGAACTAATTGTGTTGCAACACTAAGTGGGATAGATAGCCATGTTCCCTTCAACCATGCACGGGTCTGACAAAGAATTTGGATTAGCCCAGTCATTGTAAACAGAACTGTAGAGAATACAATGTATAATAACTCTTTATGTAAATGTGCATATTGCTTGCCAAGTATCCATAAGAATGGGCCTGGCAGGAAAGCCACCAAGGCAAATAGTGCGGCAGATAACGCCGTATATCCCCAAATAATCTGCCACCACATTGCTTTTAGCTGAGATTTGTCCTGACACCGTGCGAATTTTGGCAGGACGATGCTCGACATGACCGAACCGACAATGGTAAATAGAACTGCCAGTCGCCCCAAGGCTCCAACTTCCGCGATGGTGCGCGTATTGCCGAAGATTGAGATCAAAAATACCAGCAGTTGCCCCTGAACGCAGTAATAGATCGTGTTAGGAGCCTGTTGCTTTACTACTCGAAATATACTACGCTTGTCCTCAGCACTGGTCAGAGCCTGCAAGTCCACAGCCTCCGCCGCCCAGCGCCGGATGAGCACATATTGCAGGCCAAACGAAAGCGAAGCCACCAGCACCGCCACCGCCGCATTCACGTAAGTCAAGCAGGCGGCTCCCAGCACCACGAGGCGGAACAGGTTCGCCCCCAAATCCAGCTTTTGCAGTTGGTCAATGCGCCCGTGCAGGCGGGGCACCATCGTCAGCACATCCGTGGTCAGGCGGTAGTTTGCGCCCAGCAGCACGGCCCCGGTTAGCAGAAGCGCATACCCGACGCTTGTGCCATTGCGGATTAGCATCCAGCACAGAACCGGGAGGGCGACTGCCCCGCCGATCCAGGCCAAGTTCTTGCGCACTTGCAGCCCCGTCGCGATCAGTTCACTGAAACGCTGCCGATCCTGCCAAACCTTCCCCCCGGTTGCCGACAAGGCACTGCCTACTCCGACATCTGCCAGCAGCAGCAGCGTCGCCTGCATGGTATTGGCGAGCGTGAAATACGCATACTCCCGCTGAGGCAGAGTGCGGATGAGCAGCAACCCGGCCACCAACCCTATCGTCTGCACGATAATCTGCACCGAGACGAACTTAGCGAGAAGGCTGCTCCACCGCTTGGCCTTGTCTAGAGCTTGGCGACGCGGGCTGAGCACAGCTTTGGCTTCAACGGTGACGACGATGTTGCTCATCAAATGCGGCTTAATGAAACAGAGCGCTTTCTGCGTGGGACGCGAGAGGATGGGGATAGTAGCTCATCACTTCCGCTTGCATTCGCTTGATCTTCAGTCGGTAGCCGCGGGTGATGGCAACGATCTCATCCGGGCGGGCTGTTTGGCGCAGCATCAATAGCAATCCCTGGAAATAGGCAATGCACTCTCGTGTCACTTGTAATTCGTCATCTTTTACGATCATGAATGTTATTTTCGACTTTCTGCTTCTTGGGGTTATGGGTGCTGTGACTTATCGGCGGCCACAAAAGCAAACATCGGTTTACGGTGCCGTAAGGCTAAAAAAGGCTTCTCGATGACGTAATAGGAAGCCGTCCCTAATGCAAAGCAAAGAACCAGATTGATTGGAAACTGATGTGTCCAGGTTCCGTTGACCGGTCCTAGTATCAACTGCTGCCACAGATACAAGCTGTACGACAGCACTCCGATGAAGACGAGTCCCGGAGAGTTAAGAAATCTCCCAACAACACTTTGCGGGTTGCGTACCAGCCAGAGCAGAACGATAGCAAGCGAAATCCCGTTGAATGTCATGCCAAACGGCGCGCTGAGATGCCGATGATGGACGCTGATATAAGGCCACACAACTAGTACAAATAGGGACGTAATCAGTGGAATTAACCAGTTTTGGAAATACTTCCATAGCTTCTCAAATATCGGCGTCCCTTCTCCCAAGGCCAAAACACAACCAAACATCAGAGCGTCAGCGGCGGTATGAAGCATCATTCCAACTTGGCCGCGACTGCTCGGGTCAAGGAAATAGGTAATAACCCGGATCGGCGGCATCAAAACGATGAGTGTTAGCGCGAGCAACAGTGCTTTTTTCGGGCGTAACAAGGCAAGAGCCGCAGGCCAGAGCAAATAGAACTGCTCCTCCAGGGACAATGTCCAGAAGTGTCCAATATACCAACCATATTTGTTTCCATCATGCAGCCAATAGTGCCCATAGTTCCAGAGGAAAGTGCCTGCGGTAACAATGTTATCTAGATGCAGCGGGATAATCTTCAGCACAGAGAGTATGGTGATGACTGCGAGATAAGAATAAAAAGCTGGAAATATGCGGAGGACGCGCCGACGATAAAACGCCGGGATGTTGATTGTTCCCTGTTTCTCCTGCTCCCGTCTGAGCAAATAAGTGATAAGATAGCCGCTGATTACGAAGAAAGTCGTTACTCCAAGTTCGGAGTTGGTGACATAAGGCAGTATCACTGTAGCAAAATGGCCGTGCTATGGGAACGATCCTTGTGCATGCCCCAAAAGAACCATGATAATCGAGATTGCCCGCAGACCATCCAAACTCGGGATGCGTTCAGCCTCGGGCTTTACTATACGCTGGCGTTCTGCGAGCGACTCTTGTTCTGCCATAATACCAGTCAAAAGGCTGCTCCTTTGGGAAGCGAGTGCGTCCTGTGTTTCTTCTGCCTGCCGGTACTCAAACGCGGCCATAGCCCAGCCGCTCCGGCAGGTTCGCCTCGCACCAGCATCGGTACTCTTCCACGGTCTCAAAAGAGCGATAGGAGGCGTCGTCCATCACTGGCTTGTAGGTCTTAATGAAGGCATAGCGCATCCGCTGAGCTAGGGGCCGCCGCGCGGCAGCCTCAAACTCCTCCCACCATTCGCGCGGAATGTTTATGTTCTCGCTGTTTGTGGTGTCACTCATTACGGGCAAGCCTAGAGGCCGAGCAGACGCGAGATATAGAACAGGCCAGGCACCTGATTGATGTATTCCCCCACTCCCTGCTTGCGATGCCGCGTGGGCACCACCAGGATGTCGCCAGGCTGCAAGTTGGCATCGGTCACCGTGCTGTCGCCTTTGAACAAAGCGTCCATGTTGACAGCAATCAAATGACGCTGGTTGTTCGCGCCGCGCCGCAGAATGCCCACCTGCCGCTTGTCGCCGTCCGCCGTCGGCCCGCCCGCTTCGGCCAGGGCCTGCGTAATCGGCAGGTCTTCGCCATCAGGAATTAGGTACACGGCAGGGGCGCGCACTTCGCCCAGCACGGCAATCTTTTGTTTGTTTTCAGGGATAAGCAGCGTGTCGCCTGCCACCAGCACGATTTTGCCCGTCGGGTCGCCCAGGTTGTACTTAAGCGGGTGCAGGTTCAGCGAGCGCACTGTCCCTGCATGCATCAGCTGCACATGGGTCAGGGCTGCCGCTTCGGTCGGCCCGCCGCTTTCGGTCAGCAGGACAGCCAAAGTCTTGCCGCCCGTCATCACCGGGTACTGGCCCGGCTTTGCCACCTGCCCGATCACCTGGATCATGGACGTGGCCGGGTCGCGCGGGGACAGCAGCAGCAGGTCGCCCGGCGCGAGCGCAAGGTTCTGCGTGGTGTCGCCGCTGGTCAGCAGGCGCGGCAGGTCAATCGGGATGCTTTTGGTGCCCTGGTCGGTGATCACTGTCGCCTGGGTCAGTTCCGGGGCCGCGAGGGGGCCGCCGCTCGCCGCCAGCAATTCCAGCAGGTGCATGCCGGGGTGGTAGTCGTACAGGCCCGGCGCTTTGACGGCCCCCGCCACGCTGATTTTGCGCGTATGGCTTTCGCGCACCAGCACGGTCACCTGCGGCTGTTTGACGATGCCGGAGATGCCGCGCGTCAAGGTCGCTTCCAATTGGCTGACAGTTTTGCCTGACGCCTGCACCGCGCCCGCTATCGGGAAGTTGAACGTGCCGTCGCCCAAGACCGGCACGGTCTGCGACAGCTCGTCATGGCCCTGCACGATAATCTGCAATTGGTCGGACGGCGCGATAATGTAGGCTCCCGGCGTGACATCCGGCAGTTGGCCGGGGAGCGTGGTCGGCAGGACAGGCGCAGCCACGGGCCGGGGCGGGGTGCCAAGCGCCTGTGCCGGCGCAGGCGGCGCGGCAAGCAAGGCGAGGGCCAGGCTGCCCGCAAAAAGGGCGGCGGCGCGGCGGGTGCAGGAAACGGTGTTTTGTTTCATTCGGTGTCGCCTTCTGCGGGCGCGGCCAGCGTTTTGGCCTCTTTGGAACTCTTGCCGCCGGGCAGATTGGAGGCGTTGCTGTATTGATAATAGTAGTAGCCGCCGCCATGGATCGTGCGCATCTTGTTATACATAATGCCCAGAATGGTGGCCCGCCCGTTGCGCAGCAGCTCCAGCGAGTGGCGCGCGGCGGCTTTGCGGGTGCTGCCGTTTTCCAGCACCAGAATGGTGCCGTCCATCTGCGAGCCGAGAATGGACGCATCCGAGGCGGCGGTGACCGGCGGGCTGTCAAAGATCACCAGGTCGGCCCGTTCGGCAAGTTCTGAAACCAGTGTGCGGAAGCGGCGCGAGTTGAGCAGGTCGCTGGGGTTTGGGGGCGTGGAGCCTGCCGTGAGAATAGACAGCAGCGGCAGCTCGGCATGGGGCAGCAGGGCGTTGTCTAGAGTGGCCCGCTCCAGCAGCACATCGGTGACGCCCGGCATGGTCGGCAGCTCCAGCAGCTTGTGCAGGGACGGGCGGCGCAGGTCGGTGTCCACCAAAATTACTTTTTTGCCGTCCATGACCATGGCAAACGCGAGGTTCGCTGCCGTGGTGGTTTTGCCCTCGCCCGGACTAGACGACGTCACCAGCAGGGTGCGCAGCGGCGCGTCCACGGTGACAAACTGAATGTTGGTGCGCAGGATACGGTAGCTTTCCGAGGCAGGGTCTAGCCCCTTCATTTGGGGCAGCAGGCGCGCATCGGCGGCGCTCAGGGCGGGCACGTTGCCCAGGGACGGCAGGCCCAGCACGCGCCCTGCATCTTCCACCGTGTTGATACGGTCATCCAGGAACTCCTGCAAAAGCGCAAGGCAGACGCCGAGGAACAAGCCGAACAGCGCGCCCAAGGTGATGTCATAGGCCTTTTTGGGCCGCACCGGCACGCTCGGCTGCAGTGCGGCCTGCTCAATGCGGGCGGTGGAGTGGTGGGCCTGCTCGCGCAGCGACAAATCCGCCAGCTTGTCCGAAAACATCTTGTCCTGCGTCGCAGCGCTGTTGACCGCAAACGTCAGGCGGTTCAGGGCCGTGTCCCAACTGGCATAGTGATTGACCAGGGTTTTAGCATTTTCCAAATCCTGCTTTTTATGGGCGAGCACGGTTTGCACCGACGCGATCTGCACCTGCAAATCCGCCAGGGTCTTGGTCAGGTCGTCGCGGCGGGTGTTGGGCGTGATGGTTTCCGTGGAGGACAGGCTGGGCTGCGCCTTGATCTGCGCGGCCAAGGCTTTAATCTGCGCATCCAGAGCGACAATGCGTGGGGCCTGGTCGGTGAACCCCCCGGATTGGGTCAGGCCTTCGCGGTCCAGCTTCAGCTCGGCCAGCCGGTCCTGCTTGGTTTTGGCCGTCAGGTTGGTGGTGCGCACCTGCGATGTGATTGTGGCGGGCAGATGTGCCAATTGGCCGCGCAGCGTGGAAGCCTGCGACTGGTAGGCGTTCAGGTTGGACGTGGCGGTTTCCACATCGTTGGTCAGATTGGCAACACGCTGAATCTGCACGGTGCGCTCGGCATTGATCTCGGCGATATGGTTTTTGTTCCTGAACGCCTCCAATTGATTGGCTGCCTGGGTCACCTGCCCGCGCGCTTCCACTTCTTTGCGGCGCGCGAAGTCTGACGCCGAGCGCATCTCGCCCAGGCTCTCGTTGGTGTCCTGGTCAATATAAAGCTGCAGCAGCTTGTTCGCCCCGTCCGCAGCCATTTTAGGGTCGGTGGCTTCCGCGCTCGCTTCCAGCAGATTGGTGTCTTCCACCTGCTTGACAGTCAGCGCGACCGGGCCGACCGCCTTCATCACCTGCTCCTGCAAATCGGGGTTTTGCAGCACTTCCACCTGCGTTTTCACCGACTGCGGCTGGCTCAAAGCCAGAATGCCCGACAGCGGGTTGGACGTATCAATGGCATTGTAGGAGGCCGTGGGGCTTTCAATCAGCAGCCGGGCCGTGGCGCGGTAGATGGGCCGGGTCATCAGTGTCAGCACGATAGCGACAACCGTAATCAGCACAAAGGCCTGCACGACTACCGCGCGGCGGCGGCGCAATATCTGCAAAAACTCGGCAAACGTGATGCCATCCTGCGTCGTCGTGGGCGCTTCCGAAAACAAACCGTTCGCCGCGCTGCCCGGAAGTGCGCGGGGAGTGGGGGCGGGGACGTTTTGCGGCATCAAATCTACTTTCCTGTATGCGAAGTCGCGCGGAGTCTTGCGAGACGCCTTTCGTCTTTGCAAGATTTGTGCCAACGCTTTGCCTTGGGGCACGGGCCATGTCAAAAAACTGATTTTGCTTCGGGGCCTGTGTTTAAGTCAGCGAACACAAAGGGTAAGGCGGAGACGTCCCCTTTATTATAACATGGTTTTTGCCCGTTTGCACAAACCTTGGCAGAAGAGTCGGGAGGAGGCACTCCCCTGTGTTCTGGGCATCCTTTCCATTTTTACATTCGCCGCCTCGTGGGTAGAATGGCAGCAAACCCACCATGTTCTTTCCGCGTCCCTACTTGTTTGCTGCGCTGCTCGGTGTCTGCGGCGGCCTTTTGCTTGCCCCTGCCGCATGGGCACAGAGCACGCTACCGCAGCCCGTCAGCCCCACTTCTTCCTCTGCCGCTGGGCCAGTCACGACCCCAGACAGCCCTGCGGCGTCTTCCACGCCGATATCTGCCCCCCCTGGCGGCGATGCAGCGGCCAGCTCTCCATCCACAACAACCCGCCCGCCCGCGTCATCAGCCGGAGGGGGCGGCATGCCTGCCGCCCCTGGCCTGGGGGCTTATGCGCCGGTTTCGCCCGCCGTGCCTCTGGTTTCCTCGCCTTTGCCCGGACTTGGCAGCACCCCTACCCCGCCCCCCGGCCAGGGAACGCTGCCTGCTGCGCCGCCTGCCTCGCTGTCGGCCAGCACGCCCGGAGCCGCGTTTCTGCCGCTGACCGCCGATGAGGCGGCAAGCCTGGCGGTGCGCGGCAATTTGGGGCTGAGGGCGGCCCTGCGCGATGCCTTTGCCACCGGAAGCGGCGTGCAGTCTGCGCGCGCACTCGCCCCGCCGTCGTTCACTATTGGGCCTGCGTTCAAGACCGGCGGCACGACCGATGGGCTGCTGTTCCTTCAGCCGCTGGAGCTGAACGGCACGCGCGGGGCGCGGGCGGGTGTCGCGCGTGCCCAGCTTCGGCTGGCCCAGGCGCAGGCTTTGCTTGGCCTGCAAGTTCTGGTTTACACGGCGCGCTTGTATTACTATGCCCTCGCCCGTGCCCAGGCGAATGTCGCCCTTCAGCAAAGCCTGCTGCTTTCCGCGCAGCAGTTTGACCGAATCGCCCGCACGCAGGTAAAGCTGGGCGCGCGGCCCGGCATTGAAGCCGTCCAGACCGCCATTGAAGTGGCGCGCGCCCGCCAGCTTGCCGCCCAAAGCCGGGGCGAAGAGCAGGCCGCTCGCGCCGCCCTGAATGCTTATCTGGGCCGCGCCCCGCTTGACCCCATCGGCACGGCACGCGGGCTGACCCCCAGCGCTGCGCCGACAGTGGCGTTGAGCATTGCCGACGCGCAGCGCCTGGCCCTGGATGGCCGCGCGGAAGTTGCCGTCGCCCGCGCCAGCCGTGATGTGCCCGGCGCGCAGGAGTCGCTGTACCGTGCGCAGGGACGCCCGGACCTTTCGCCGTCGTTTCGCATCAGCCAGATTACGCCCACTTATATGGATGCCGGCGTGGGCGTCGTCATCTCCGTGCCGATTGACTACGGCACGCGCCGAGGCCTGATCCGCCAAAGCCGGCAGCAGGCCGAGGCGCAGGAAGCGCGGCTAACCGGCGCGCAGGCACAAGTGCGTTTGGATGCCGAACAAGCCGTCGTGCGCCTCCAAGCCGCCCAAGCCGTGCTCACCGAGTACGATGCGGGCCTGCTCGCCAGTGCCCATGCCGTGCTTTTGTCCGCTCTGGCGGGATACCGAGCCGGCGGCACGACCATTATTTCTGTGCTGGAAGCCCAGCGCACCTACCGTCAAATCCTGAGTGACCGTTTGGAGGCCCAGACCTCTGTCGCTGAAGCCCAGGCCGCGCTGGATCGCGCCATTGGCAGCGTGCCGCCCTCGCTGCTCGCCGCGCTTTATCAAGAATTGCAGACAAGCCCAAGCATTAGAAATCAAGGTGGCAAATGAGCACGTCCGAGAAGGTCAAAGAGGCCGCGGAGTCGGCCAGAGAGGCGGTTGACCGCGCCGCCGACAAAAGCCACGAGTTTGCCGAGCGCACACGGGCCAAGACCCACGCCTTTGTCGATCATACGCGCGAAAAGGCCCACCATGCCGCCGAGGACATCAAAGACAAAGCGCACGCAGCCCCTGGCCCAGCCGGCCCGCGCAAGCGGCGCATTGCCCCGCGTGTTTGGGGCATTCTTGCTTTGCTTTTGGTCGCCGTAGGAGCGTTCTTTTTGGGGCGCGGCACGGCAAAAAAGCCCGCGCCTGTGGCTGCCAAAGCTCCCGCCCTGCCCGCCCCGCCCCCCGGCCCCCCGACTATTGCGCTTGATCCGCAGCAGCTTCAGTACGCGGATGTCGCCCTGAGCAATGCTCCCCGCCTGACATTGCCCACCAAGCTAAGCACCCTGGGCAGCGTTGCCGCTAACCTTAATCATCAGGCTCCCGTCATGGCGCGGCTGAGCGGCAAGGTGGCCCAGGTGACCGCTAATGTCGGCCAAACCGTGCAGGCCGGGCAAACTCTGCTTGTTATTTCCAGCCCGGACTTGTTCCAGGCCCAGGCCGCGTTCCGTGATGCCGAGCTGCGCCGCACAGCCGCCCGAGCCGCGCTGCTGCGTTTGCGCCGCCTGGCTGGTTTGGGCCAGTACAGCCAGCCGCTTTTGGAGCAGGCGCGCACGGCTTTCGCCCAGGGGCAGGGCGAGGTGCAGACCGATAAAGATGCCGTCAATGTCGCCCAGGCGCAGGCGCGGCACGCGCAGGCGCAGGTGGATTTGACCGCCCGGCAACTCGTGCGCGACCAGGCGCTGTTTGATGCCTTGCTGCTTTCGCGGCAAGACTTGGAACAGGCCCAGGCCAATGCCGCGCAGGCCGTTGCGGCGCGGGATGCCGCCCTGAGCGCCTTGCGCCAGGCCACCGACCGCCAGGTGAATGCCCAAAAGCGCGCGCAGATTGCCGGGCGCGCGCTGTCGCGGCAAACCCAGCTTGCCGGGAGCGGTGCCCTCAATGCCGAGCAGGTCGGCCCCGCCTACTCCGCGTATGTGCAGGCCGCGCACGAGGTGGAAGCTTCGGCGGCCAATGTGCGCCTGCTCGGCG
>JAABUQ010006144.1_pt1 | contig 18488 bp, 19 predicted proteins | sample 5560001 | NCBI WGS metagenome assembly JAABUQ01 (sample SAMN10711888, study PRJNA513371) | rock metagenome | isolation source: Antarctica rocks | place: Antarctica: Victoria Land, Finger Mt nord | collected 2015-12-18
CTAGCCTCCTGCGCCGGGCCGCCGCTTACGCTCTACACACTTGGCACGCCCTCCATCGCCGGGGGTGAGATGTCGTTGGGCCGGCGCGCCGTGGTGATCGAGGTCGCGCGGGTCCGCCTGCCGGACGCCCTCGACACGGAGGACATCCTGGTTTGCCATGGCAGCGTGTTGCAGTGCAGTGCGCGGGGGCGCTGGGCAGCCGGCTGTCGCTTGGCATCACCGGGCTGCTGGCGGCGCGCCTGGCGCAGCGCCGCCCGGATGCGCTGGTCACGACCCAGCGGCAAACCGACGCGCCTGGTTACCGCGTGCTGGTCAACATCAACTCGCTGGACGTGACCGCGGAGGGCACGGCGGCGCTGGAGGCGGACTGGCAGGTGGTGCCGCGCGACCTCGCCCTGCCGGCAGGGCGGGAACGTGGGGCGTTCAGCGCCACCGGGGTGGTTACGACGGACCGGGATGTCGTAGCGCTGGAGGGAGCCGTGCTGGACCAGCTCGCCGGACGGATCGGCGACGCGGGCCTACAGTGACGCCCGGGAGCGTGCTCGCGAGCACTTGTCCGGTCAAACGAAGCTGTTTGATCCGGACATGCCCTAATCCGTGAGTTGCTTCCGTATGGCCTGCAGCTCATCCCGGCGTTTATCCGATGTCTTCGGATAGGCGTTCCCGAGGCCCTCAAGCGTGTCGAGGAGGATTTGGGACACGATCAGCCGGGCTTCGTACTTGTCGTCCGCCGGCACGACATACCAGGGCGCGTCAGCCGTGCTGGTTGCGGCCAGGCAGTCCTCGTAGGCCGCCATGTAGTCATGCCAGAACCCCCGCTCCGTGATGTCGGCGGTGCCGAACTTCCAGTTCTTGTCGGGATCGTCAATGCGGTCGAGAAAGCGCTTGCGCTGCTCATCCTTCGAGAGGTGGAGGAAGATTTTGACGATGCGCGTGCCGTTGCAGATAAGGTGGCGCTCCAGGTCCATGATGGAGCGGTAACGGTCGTGCCAGACTGTCTTGCCCCCGGCCGCCTTGCCGTTATGGGAAGCATTGGGGGAAGCGCCGGGCAGCTCCTCGCTTCGCAGGATCTCGGGATGGACCCGGGCGATCAGCACCTCCTCGTAGTAGGAGCGGTTGAAGATGCCGATCCGGCCCCGTTCCGGCAGGTCGCGGGTGGTGCGCCACAGGAAGTCATGCTGCAGCTCGACGGCGCTGGGGTGCTTGAAGCTGAACACCTGGCAGCCCTGCGGGTTGACCCCTGACATCACGTGCTTGATGGCGCCGTCCTTGCCGGCCGCATCCATGGCCTGGAAGATCACCAGGATGGCGTAGCGGTTGGCGGCATACAGGAGCTGCTGCTGCACGCTCAGGCGGGCGACGTGCTGCGCCAGCAACGCCTGCAACTCGTCCTTGGACCCCTGCCCGTGCTTCGCCTGGGTCGGCCACTCCTTGAGGTTGACCTTGTCACCCTCCCGCACGCGGAAGTCCTTGTGGTGCGCCATGGGATGCCGCGCCGGTCCGGGACCCAGCCTACCAGTCGTAGCCGGGCCAGCCGTAGTAGCCGTGCAAGTGCTGCTCGTATGCCCGGTCTATCATCTCCTCCGGCTTCCACGCCGGGCTGGCCTTGATCTGCTGGCGCGACACGTTCACGCGCACCTGCTGGTCCTCCCAACTGATGTCGCGCACCGCATAGGGCGAAATCAGGACGGGCTGCCCGAACCACCAGTTCATGGTGTCCACGATCAGGTAGCGTATCTCCCCGGTCGCGCGGTCAATCAGGAAATTCTCGACGTGGCCGACCGTGCCGTCGGTGGCCCGGATATGGTAGCCGGTGACGGCGTTCATGCTGCGCAGGTGCGGGTCCGCCCGGTCCAGCCGTTCCGCCTCCAGCTCCGCGGCCAGCCGCTCGTCCGGATAGGCGCCGAAGCTGCCGTCGCCGCCCCAAAGCGGGTCCCAGCCGTAGTAGCCGTACAGGCTGCCCTCCATCTGCAACGACACCGGCGCATCTTCGAGGATGCTAGAACTGGCTTTGACCTGCGCCATCGTCAGCCGTACGGCGAGTTGCTCCTCCTCGTAGTCGGCCTCCCGCGCCTGCGGCGTCTGCACGATGGCCGAGGGGTGGATCAGGACCTTGCGCCCCGGCAGCCAATTGCCGGTGTCCACGACCAGCCAGCGCACCTTGAAGGTCAGGTCATTGAACAGGAAGTCTTCCACGGTCCCGATCCTGCCGTCGGTGGCCTCGACGGCGTAGCCCTTCAGCGCCGAGCCGATCAGCATCAGCGAGCGGTTTCGTTCCATCAGCATGAGGGATTCCTTTCCGGTGTCCGGCCGGCAGCGCCGCGCCGCTTGGGTGCCTTCTGGCGCAAGCAGTGCCGTTCTGCCTGGTGTGATTGGAACCCTATGCGCTGACCGGCCGCCCCCACAGGATCGGAAACTACCTACCCCGGGGCACGGTCCCGGCCCGGGTGGCGCTGGGCGGCGACGGCGCCATGGCACGCTACGTCAACGGCCAGCGGCATAATTTGTCCTACGAATATGACGGCCTGCGCGCCGCCATCAAGGCCCGGCTCGTCACGGCATGACAGCGCCATCCGCAGCCGGCACGGGCCTGTAAAGCTGGCGCAGCACGCCCGGCAGCAGATCGGGCAGATCCTCGGCGATCAGGCCAGGCCCGAACCCGTCCGCTGCGGCGCCGTGCAGCCACACCGCCGCCGCCGCAGCCAGGAACGGGTCCATCTCCTGGGCAAGCAGCCCGAGCACGATGCCGCCCAGCACGTCGCCTGACCCGGCGGTGCCGAGGGTCGCCGGGGCGTTGGCGTTGATGACGGCCCTACCATCCGGTGCCGCAATCACCGTGTCGGTGCCCTTCAGGACGATGACGGCCCCGCAGCGCCGGGCCGCAGCCCGTGCGCGGGTCAGCTTGTCCCCGGCCGGATCGAACAGGCGGCGGAACTCGCCGTCATGCGGCGTCAGGACGCACGGGCCGATGATCGCCCGGTCCAGCGCGGCGGGATCGTCCTGGAACACCGTCAGCGCATCGGCGTCCAGCAGCGTGGGCCGCCCGGTCCCGAGCATGGCGAGCACCCGGGCGCGCGTCTCCGCGCCAACGCCTGCGCCCGGCCCGATCAGCAGGGCCGACATGCGAGGGTCAGCAAGCAGGCGGTCCAGGTCGTCCGGCTCCGCCACGGGCCGGACCATGATGCTGGTCAGCGCCGCCGCATAGACTGGCAGCGCCTGCTCGGGCACGGCGATTGTCGTCAGCCCCGCGCCGGCGCGGGCAGCGGCGCGGGCCGCCATGCGCGCCGCGCCGGTCATGGGCCAGCCGCCCCACAGCAGCGCGTGGCCGCGGGTATACTTGTTGCCGCCATCGTGCGGGCGCGGCAGGCCGGCAAGCCAAAGGGCCGGATCGTTCTCCCAAGTGTCCAGGGCGAGCCGGTCCAGCACGGAGAGGGGTGTGCCGATGCCGGCAACGACGACCTCGCCGCACAGCAGCCGGCCGGGCAGCAGCAGGTGTCCGGGCTTCTTGCGGAAGAAGGTGACGGTCAGCGCTGCCGCGGCGGCGCCGAGGTCCGCGCCGGTGTCGCCCATCACGCCGCTGGGCACGTCTATGGCGGCGGACGGCAATCCCCGGGCGGCCACGCCAGCCAGGGCCTCCTTGGCCGGCCCCTCGATGGCGCGGTTCAGCCCGGCGCCGAATACGGCGTCAATCACCAGTGCCGCCCCGTCCAGCACTTCGGGCGCAAGCGGTTCAACAGGCCCCGCCCACCGGTCCGCATGATCGCGGGCCTCGCCGGTCATGCGCTCGCGGGCGCCGAGGAGGGCGACCCGGACCGGCCAGCCCTCGGCTGCGAGGTGACGGGCGGCAACGAACCCGTCCCCGCCATTGTTGCCGGGTCCGCAAAGCACGACCATGGGGCGCGCCGCCCAGCGCCGCATGACTTCGCGTGCGACGGCCTGGCCTGCGTTCTCCATGAGCACGACGGCGGGCATGCCGTCTGCGACCGTCATACGGTCGGCTTCGCCCATCATGCGGACATCGAGCAGTGCCGTCCTATTGTCCATCGCCAGCTTCCCCTAGCCCGGCCCGGCCGCAGCCTGGCCAATGGTGGCCGCCACCGCATCGTCCACGGTGTCCAGCCACACGAAGCGCAGCCGGTCCCGCTCGCTCGGCGGGATGTCGTCGAGGTCGTGCCGATTGCGGGCCGGCAGCAGGCTCAGGGCGGCCTACGCTTTCCTTCACCACATCGCCGGGTTGGCCGGTCTGCATCAGCTTGCCGCCTCCAGGCGCCTGGCTGGCTCGGATGAACAGGATGCCACCGCCTACCGGCGTCCAGGCCAGCCCGGTGGCGACGCCGGGCATGGCGGCGTGCTGCGCCAAGTCGGCGTCGAAGGCAGACGCAGTAATACAGCCAGACCGCGTGTTCAATGACCTCGGGCAGAAAGCGGAACCCACGGTAGAAATTGAGCGATGGGTCTTGCTCGGCAGGCTGCCATGGTCCGGCAGCCCCCGCCAATCTGACAACGCTTCCATGGTGTCTGACCCAGCCATTCCGCGCTACCGGAGTGCGCGCAACGCATTGAGGATGACCGCAACGTCAATGACCTCCTGCAAAAGCGCACCCTGGACGGGCGGAAGGTAGCCAAACGCTGCCGCGACCATCGCGATCATCGACAGCCCAAGCCCCGCCCCCACGCTCTGCAACGCAATCATCCGCGTCCGCCGTGCGATGACGATCGCCTTGGCCAGCGGACCGAGTTCGTCCACGAGGATAACGATCCCGGCCGCCTCCGAGGACGATGCCGTGCCGCGCGCGCCCATGGCGACACCCACGTCCGCGGCGGCAAGGGCCGGCGCGTCGTTGACGCCGTCCCCGACCATCATCACCGGCCCATGCACCGATTCATGCCGGACCGCTGCCACCTTCCCTTGCGGGTCGAGATCGCCAAGGACGAGATCGGCGCCGACCTGCTTGCCGGCAGCCTCGGCGATCTCCCGCCGGTCGCCGGACGCGAGGACGATCCTGGCCACGCCGGAAGCCCGCAACGCAGCGAGCATCGCCTTCGCGTCAGGCCGGACCTGGTCCTGGAGGACGATGAGACCGCCCAGTCCGCCGTCAACGCCCACGACGGCCGTCATCGTCGCGGGCGGCAGCCCGGCCAGCAGACCAGCAACCCCGTCCCCGGTAACGCGGGCTCGGACAAAAGCCTGTCCACTCACCGCAATGCGCCTGCCATCCACGGTGCCTTCGATCCCCTGGCCCAGCGTCTCAGCGACGTGGCTGGGCGCGGACAGCTTGAGGCCTCTCGTACCGGCCTCTTTGATCAGCGCCTGCGCCACCACGTGCCCAGACGCCTGATCGAGGCTCGCCCCATACGTCAGCACGTCTGCTTCAGTGAAGCCGGATGCCGTTCTGACCTCGGTCACGGCCGGCTGGCCCAGGGTCAGGGTCCCGGTTTTGTCGAGGATCACCGTGCGCACCCGCGCCAGGGTCTCCAGCATCCCGCCGCCTTTGACAAGGACGCCGATCCGGGAAATCCGCGACATCCCGGAGATGATCGCTACGGGAACCGCAAGGATCAGCGGGCACGGCGTCGCTACGACCAGCACGGACAAGGCCCGGATCGGGTCCTCCGCCAAAGCCCATGCAGCCGCCGCAATCGCGACCGTGAGCGCCAGGAACCAGATGCCATACCGGTCCGCCAGGCGGACCATCGGCGCCTTGCTGGCCTGGGCCGCTTCAACCAGCCGCACGATGCCCGCATAGGTGCTATCGGCGGCCGGACGGGTCGCGGTCAGCTCGAACGGCGATCCAGCGGATGTCGCGCCGCTCGGGACGTCCCCGCCCGCCTGCACCTGCTTGGGGAGGGACTCGCCCGTCAGGGCTGCTAGATTGAGCACCGCGCCATCCTTGCCGACACGGCCGTCCACAGGAACGACCTCGCCCTCACGGATCAGCAGCCGGTCTCCGGGCCTTATCGCTTCGATGGACACCTCTTCGAGCGTCTGGCCCCGGAACCGCATGGCCGTCCGCGCGACGCGGCCCAGCAACGCTGTCATCTCCTTACGCGCGCGTCCCTGCGCGAAATCTTCCAGGACCTGTCCGCCGGCATACATCAAGGCAACGACGTTGCCGGCCAATGGCTGCCCAAACACCAGTGCTGCGGCCATCGAGAGCGCCGCCACGACATCCAGCCCCACATCGCCCCGGCGCAACGATACGACGATCTGGGCCAGCAAACTCAGGAGTACCGGCGCGGTCGCCGCCATCCAGGCGAGGCTGGCCCCGTATGGCAATCCCGCCCACCAGAGCCCCGCATCACCAGCCAGACCCGCGACGGCAACCGCGATCAGCAGCGTGTCGTGGAATTTGGCATACAGGGCCTGCAGGGTTGCTGGGACACGGGCCTCTTCAGCTCCTGCTTGCAGGCCAGGCCGGGCGTAGCCGGCGGTCACGGTCAATCGCTGGCCGGGTCCGCAGGGCCAATGGTGGCCGCCACAGCGTCTTCCACCGTCTCCAGCCACACGAAGCGCAGCCGGTCCCGCGCGCTCGGCGGGATGTCATCGAAGTCGCGCCGGTTCCGGGCCGGCAGCAGCACGGTGGTAATCCCCGCCCGCGCTGCCGCGATCACCTTCTCCCGGATGCCGCCCACCGGCATCACCAGGCCGCGCAGGCTGATCTCCCCGGTCATGGCCGTCGTCGGCGGCACCGCACGCCCGGTCATCAAGGAGGCCAGCGCCACGAACATCGCCACCCCCGCCGAAGGCCCGTCCTTGGGCGTAGCGCCGGCCGGCACATGCACGTGCAGGTCGCCCAGCGCGAACAGGCCGGCATCAATCCCCATGTCCCCGGCCCGCGCCCGCAGCAAGCTCAGCGCGGCCTGTGCGCTCTCCTTCATCACGTCGCCGAGCTGGCCCGTCAGCGTCAGCTTGCCGCCCCCCGGCGCCCGGCTGACCTCGATGAACAGGATGTCGCCGCCCACCGGCGTCCAGGCCAGCCCGGTGGCAACGCCGGGCATGGCGGCGTGCTGCGCCACGTCGGCGTCGAAGCGGTGCGGACCCAGGATGGCGGCGACCTCGTCGGGGCCGAGGTGGACCGGTCCGGGCGCCCCTTCGGCCACGCGCACCGCGACGTTGCGGAACACCGCGCCGACCTCGCGCTCCAGGTTCCGCACCCCGGCCTCGCGCGTGTAGCCATCAATCACCAGGTTCAGCCCGGCGTCGTCCAGCGCCACCTTGGCCTCCGCCAAGCCATTCTGCTGCAATTGCCTCGGGATCAGGTGGCCGCGGGCGATGGCCACCTTCTCCTCGGCGGTGTAGCCCGACAGTTGCACCACCTCCATCCGGTCGCGCAGCGGGCCGGGGATGGTGTCCAACACGTTGGCCGTGGCGATGAACAGCACCCGGCTGAGGTCGAACGGCACGCCCAGGTAGGCGTCCCGGAAGGTGCCGTTCTGCGCGGGGTCCAGCACCTCCAACAGGGCGGACGCCGGGTCGCCTTGGAAGCCGCCGGCGCCGAGCTTGTCAATCTCGTCCAGCATCATCACGCAGTCCCGCTCCCCGGCGCGGCGGACCCCCTGCACGATGTTGCCCGGCAGCGCGCCCACGTAGGTGCGGCGGTGCCCGCGTATCTCGGCCTCGTCATGCACCCCGCCCAGGCTGACCCGGACGAACTTGCGCCCAATGGCCCGGGCGATGGACTGGCCCAGCGAGGTCTTGCCCACGCCCGGCGGCCCCACGAAGCATAGGATCGGCCCGCGCCCCTCCGGATTCAGCTTGCGGACGGCCAGGAACTCTAGGATGCGGCGCTTGACCTTCTCCAGCCCGAAGTGGTCGGCATCCAGCACGCGCCGGGCCTCCGCGATGTCATTGGGCGGGCTGTCCTCCAGGCGCCAGGGCAGCTCCGCCAGGGCTTCCAGGTAGGAGCGGACCATGCCGGCCTCTGCCGCGCCCTCGGGCATGCGTTCCAGGCGGCGCAGGTCGCGCCGGGCCTGGACGGCCACGTCGTCCGGCATGCCGGCGGCGTCCAATTTGCGCTTGAGGTCCTCCATCTCCGGCGCGGCGTCGTCGCCCTCGCCAAGCTCCTTCTGGATGGCCTTGAGCTGCTCGCGCAGCATGAACTCGCGCTGGCGGCCCTCCATGGCGGTGCGGGTCTGCTGGCCGATGTCATGAGACAGGCGCAACACCTCGTGCCGGTAGGCCAGGCGGCGGATGACCAGGTCCAGGCGGGGTTGCAGCTCGACGGTATCCAGCACCTCCTGCTTCTCGGCTGGCGACAGGTCCAGCAGGCCGGTCACGAAGTCCGCCAGCGCGCCGGGCTGCTCGATGCCCTGGACCGTTGCCGCCAGCTCGGGCGGCGCCTGCTCCAGCAGGCGGAGCACCTGCAGGCCTTGCTCCCGCAAGCGGTGGAAGCGCGCATCCACCTCCGGGTTGCGCTCCATGGGTTCGGCGATGGCGCGCACCGTGGCGGTAGGATGCGGGACCTGGCTCACGCCCTCAAGCCGTACGCGGCCCACGCCCTGTACGATGGCGTTGTGCGAGCCGTCGCGCCCGGTGAAGTAGCGCAGCAGCCGGGCTTCGGTGCCGATGGCGTGCAGGCTGTCGAGGCCCTCAGCCTCCGACGCCGGGTCCCGTTGCAGCACGACGGCCAGATGCTCCTGGGTACGGGCGGCCTCTTGCAGCGCGGCGGCCGCCGCCGGGCGGCCGATGGACAGCGGCATCACCATGCCGGGCATCAGGACGGTGTCGGCCATGGCGACAAGGATCAGGGTCTCGGCCCCAGCGGTCTCCGATGCAGCTTCCGGGATGGAGGCCGCCGCAGTTGTCCCATCCATCAGGCGATCCTATGCAACGTCAGCAGCAGGCAGCCATCGGCGTGGTCCTGGCCGGCAAGCTGATAGGTGCCATGGGGCAACGGCAGCCGCCGCTCGAAACGCCCATGCGGCAGCTCGATCCGGTGGACCTGGACCGGGCGCGGCGGGACCGGCCAGCGCCGGACGCCCCGGACCAGCAGCTCGCCGCCGCCGATGCCCACTTCGGTGTCGTCCGGCCGCACGCCCGGCAGCGCAACAACGATCAGCAGCCCGGCGTCGGTTTCCAGCACGTCAATGGCCGGTTCCCAGCCGCTAGGCGTCGGCTGGAATGCCTCCCGCGGCAGCCGGTCGGTGCGAGCCAGCACGATCAGCGCCTCGGACCACATCATATCCCTACTCCACCGTGGCATAGCGGCTCCTCGTTCGTTCAGCGTCAAGTAGGGACGTCCCTGCCCTTTCGCCTTCAACCCATCAGGCGTGAGAAGTTCCGGCACCGGCAAAGCTTATTGCTGCCGGGCTTGCCCTTGGCGGCCGGCCTTCATCTGTTGCCCAAACACCGTGTCCGCCGCCTTCTGCTGCGCCGGCGGCATGGCCGCGTAAAGCGGTGTGAAGGCGGCAGCGAGGGTTTTCAGGCCGCTGGCATGGGCGGCGGCGACGGCCTCATAGGACAGGATGTCATCCAACGCGGTCATGGGCTGTGCCATATCGCGGCGGCCCTGCATGGCGGCGGACGTCAACCTGGCGCCCTCTTGCATCGCCGCGACGACGGGCCTCCAAAGCTCCTCCTGCGCCGGCGTGATCCCAAGCCGGTCATGCAGCCGTTGCAGCCGGGTCCCCACGTCCCGCGGCACCGCATCCTGCAACGCAGGTAGCGGCCGCGCGGACTGGTCGGGTGCCGCAGTGCCGGCGGCGGCCACGGGGACTGGGCCGAGCAGGGAGGCGCACAACAGGGCACCTGCCGCCGTGAGAACTCCGGCTTTGGACACTTGGTCTGGCCTCATCGGGAAGTCTCCGTAATATTTAGGGGCTTGTCGGCATATCGCGTGGATGCTGCGGCCAATCCCGGCCAGCCGGTTGCCACGGCCTCGTCAGCGGTGGCCACCGCCGCCACCGTGCCCGCCACCACGACCGCCGCCGCCGCCGCCGAAGTGTCCGCCACCGCCATGGAAGCCGCCACCCCGGAACCCACCACCGCGGTATCCACCGCCGCCAAATCCACCGCCGCCGAGTCCACCACCGCCGAGTCCACCACCGCCGAATCCAAAGCCGAAAGGCTCATAGATCGGCGGAAACCCGCCATAGGACGGTCTGCCGTAGAACGACTGATACGCCCCGCCCAATGGAACGCACCCATAGCCATACGAGTAGGCGTAGCCCAAGGGGCAACCACCCGCATATTGTGCGGATGCGGAGCGGACTGGCGCCACGGACATCATGCCGAGGACGCCGATGAACAGGGTTCCGCAAACGCGCTGTGGCAGCCGCATGGTCATCTCCTGGCCAGGTGTTTGGCGGGTGCGCCCGATCTTGTCCGGCGCCTCGCCTTCCGGCCCCTCAAAGCCGGGTCTTGTCCCAGGCGCGCGAGAGGTCGCTGGAGGCACGTTCGAACGACGACTTGGCCTCGCCCCATTCCGCCGCGGTTGCGGTCCTCAGGGTGCGCGCGTCCGCCTCCGTCCGGACCCACGCGGCCCGCAGGTCGGTCTCGGCGGCGGTTGCAGCCTCTTGTCCCGTTGCCTCCGCCTTATCACCCATGCCGTGCAGCTTCATGCGCCAGGTGTCCATCTCGACGTCCATGCGCTGAAGATAGACGCTCCGGTCCAGCGGGACGCTGTGCCGGCGGCGGGCGGGGCGGTTTGGCCCGCCGCCGGCAACCCGGCAGCCAGTGCCAGAAGGGCAAGCATCGCCAAGGCGCCCGCGGCCTGCACGGCCGCAGCCCTGGAGCGGCCCGGGTGGCCCGGGCTGCCCGTGACGCGGCCCATCAGACAACCATGCCGGCAAGCTGGCTCGCCGGCGCGACCGCGGCCTCGCTCGGCGTCAAGAATGTCTGGCCGCCCGAGTGCAGCTCCAGGTGCGACGGGTTGGCGCCCTTCAGCACGTACTCCGCCTGCGCCATGTCGCCCGCCGTGCCGTGCGCCATCACCAGGAAGCCGTCGGCGGCGATGGCGGTCTCGTATTGCAGCACGCTGTTCCTTGGCACGCCGATGCCCGCCAGGGCAGCGCCGAGCGCGCTCAGCCCGCCGACCATCACGGCGCCCTCCAGCATGGATGCCACGGCTGCCGCCAAATAGCCCACGACGACGACGGGACCCGTGAGGGGGATGGTCAGGAACACGCCGCCGAAGAACAGGCCCCACAGCCCGCCCCAGAACGCGCCCCGGCCGCCCCAGAAGCGCACGCGGTCGCCCAAGTTGTAGAAGCCCGTCACCGTTTCCTCGGTGTGGTAGCCCTTGCCGACGATGCTGATGCCTTTCAGCGCGAACCCGGCGGCGGTGAGCTTCTTCACCGCCGCCTCGGCCGCCCCGTGATCGGGGAACACGGCGACGACGGAGTCTTGTGCTTGTGCATGCATGGGATGTGCCTTCACGACTGGGTTGATTTGGAAGCTGGCCGAGCGGGACGTCTTGCTACGCCCAAGACGCCCCGCCATGGCAGGCTCGGAAACTACCTAAGCAGCCCGCGGAGAGGACGGAACCAGCGGTTCCCAGGCGTGCGTCACACGCTGTCCGGATGCGCAAGAAGCTGCTGCCGCGCCTGCTCGGCGCAGGCGTCAAGCGATGCGGAAAGCCCGTCCGCCGCATCGGCACGGCCGTGTTTCGCGAATACGTCCATCATGTACCGGATCAGCAGGCCGTCATGGCCGAGGCCGTCGCGCACCGCCAGGACAGCCGTGACCAGCTCGCCCGCCGCCTGTTCCGGCAATTCAAGCTGCGCCGCCGCCTGATGTGCGAACAACTTGTCGCGGCGTGCGATGAGCCGGAACCGGAAGTCCTCGTCATGCACGTACTTCGCCTCGAACGCCCGCTCACGGTCCTGGAATGTCGGCATGTGCTGCTCCCTAATCGTGCGGTGGTGGCGCCAGCCCGGCGCCCAGTCCCTGCCTGGGCCGCACCTACGCGGGTTGGCGGCTGAGGGTGCGCCGCCCGAGGTCCAAGAGCTGCGGGTCGGTCAGGCTGGACAGGTCGGCTACGACCTCGGTCACGGTGCGGCCGTAGGTCTCGTGGTGGTGGGACCGCAGATATTCGACGAAGTGGTGCGCGGCGCTGCTGTGGCCGTGTCCGTCCCCGGCGACGACCACATGCGCGTCGCCCTCCGCGGTCCCAGCCAGGACGGTCTGGGCGAGCCGCTCGTAGTAGGACGGGTCCTCCGCGGCGCGCTGGCCGCGCTCGCGGAACTCGTCCTTGTGCGCCAGGTGGTGCAGGTATCCGAAGGGGTCGTAGGGCTTGATCGTGTGCCGGGCCGGATTGGCATCACCCACGTCGATCTGGAACACCTTGGCACCGTGATGGTCCATCGCCACCAGCAGGCCTGGGACGGCAGGCAAGTCCCGCGGCGCCGGGCTGGCGTGGCTGGCGGGCAGCGCCGGGTCGGGCGCCAGGCCGGCGCGCTCGACAAGGTGGCGCAGGTTTATGGCCTCGGCTGCCGACAGGTCCTCGTTTGCAGGCTTGCAGACCAGGTGGTGTTCGGCGCCGATCCGGAACTCGAACCAATGGTCGGCTCCCGGCCCGACGGTACCGAGCGCCTCGAACAGGGCCTGCATCCGGTTCCATCCGAGATAAGGCAGCGGATGGCTGAACAGGGCGTCGAGCGTGAGGCGGTTCGCCTCGGCAAGAAAGGGACGGTCCGGGGCCGGCGTGATGTGCTGGTGGCTGCCTGAAAGCTTGGTCATGTGCATGCGTCCTGCCTGAATTCGTGGGCGCTATGTTGGCAGGGGATGGCATGGGAGCGTAGGTTCGGAAACTACGCAGGGCCGACCCCCAACCTACCGGCATCGGTTCTAAGCAAACCTCTGGAGGTCCGGCGCCCAGACAAAAAGCTGAGCAGGCTTACGCGGCCTGGTTCCGCCGACATCCATGTGTGTGTGACAGGCCACGTAAGCCTGCTTAGGCAAGGGCCGGATTAGGTACGTTCCGGGCCTTCCTGCGGCGGCGGCCCCCCGTGATGCTGCCCGCGTCGGCAGAGCCAATCCCCAGTCCAGACGTGCCAGGTTTGCAGCCCGCTGGATCAGGAAGGCTGGACCCATGCGCATCGCCTAGATCGCCCGGTGCCTCGTGCTTCCGGCTGCCGCGGAGGAGTCAGCATTCCCTTGCAGCATGGGCGCGGCGATGGCGTTTCACGGCGCGGGTTTGGCTGCCTGGTGCCGCTCCATCCGCCTTGGCACTATGGCCGCGGTCCCTGAGTAGTTTCCGAGGCTGCTGCACCCGCAGGCATCCCGTCATCTTGGAGTGGACCGGAGCCGTCCATGACTGGCCCTCTCCGGCTGTCGCCGGAGTCGTCGGTCCGCACGTCACCAGCACGCACGTCCGCGGCCAGCACGCTCAGGAGCACCGACGCCAATGTCCCCCCTTCCCCACATATCCGCCGTGACGGCGTTCCTGCTCTGCATGGGAGCCAGCGCACAGGCGCAATATCCCGGCTTCTTCGGCACTCAGGGACCGTTCCTGGACAAGGCGGACCTGGTGCAGGCCGACCTGGCCGCACGCCGCCTACTGGGTCCGCGCCCGAGCGCGCGCGGCACGTCGGCAGCCTGGGCCGAGCCGACGTCCGGCAACAGCGGCGTGCTGACCATGCAGCGCGCCTACCAGAGCCGTGGCCGCGACTGCCGAACCGTGCAGTGGCACGATGACTTCAAGTCAGGCGCGGAGCGGACCTTGCTGCTCGACACCTGCCTCGTGGAGGGCCGGTGGAAGCTCATGTAGCCGGCACGAGGAAGGTGCCGGCATGCCGGATCAGGCTGCGTCAGTCCCCGCCGATGCGGGCTGGCGGATGCAGGCGGTAACGCGGCGCCGGGTTCTGCTGGGCGGTGCGGCGGTGGGGCTGACAGGCGCCGGCGCGGCCTACGCGGGATTGCGAAAAACCGGCACGATGACGGAGTACGGCGACTCCATCGCCCAGACGCGCGCCGTGCTGTCGGAGCAGCCGGGGATGCAGGACCTGGTCCGCTACGCAACGCTTGCGCCGAGCGGCCACAACACCCAGCCCTGGCGCTTCCAGCTTCGCACCGGCCAAGTGACCATTCTACAGGACCTTTCGCGCCGCACGCCCGTCGTTGATCCCGACGACCACCACCTGTTCGTGGGCCTGGGCTGCGCCGCCGAGAACCTGGCCCTGGCCGCCGCTGCGCGCGGCATGCCCGGCGAGGCCAGTTTCAGCCGGGACCACGGCGGCTCCGTCATATTCAACTACAGGGATGGCCCGGCGGCCGCGTCCGAACTGTTTGATGCCATCCCGCACCGGCAATCCACCCGCGCCGATTGCGACTGCCGGCCGGCCGGGCGTGACGGCCTGAACGCATTGGCAGCCGCAGCCGCAGTGCCAGGCGTTGAACTCATCCTCATCACCGATCCCTCCGGCATCGCGCAGGTGCGCGACCTGGTCATCGCGGGCAACAGCGCGCAGATGGCCGATCCCGCCTTCGTCCGGGAACTCAAGGCGTGGCTGCGCTACAGCCCGCGCCAGGCGGCCACGGACGGCGACGGCCTGTTCACTGCCACGACCGGCAACCCGGTCCTGCCGGCCTGGCTCGGTCCAGCCCTATTCGACCTGACCGTCAGCGCCGCGGGCGAGAACGACAAGTATGCGCGCCAGTTGGCGTCCTCATCCGGCGTCGCCGTCTTCGTGTCCGACCAGGCCGATGCCGAACATTGGGTCCGTGCGGGGCGCGCCTGCCAGCGGTTCGCGTTGCAGGCGACGGCGCTCGGCCTCAAGGTGGCTTTCATGAACCAGCCCGTGGAGGTCCCAAGCCTGCGGAGCGGGCTTGCGGACCTGGTTGGGAGGCCAGGGCAGCGGCCCGACATCGTCATGCGCTTCGGTTACGGCCCGGTGCTGCCGTTCTCGGCACGCCGGCCAGTCCCGGCGGTCCTGGCCTGATCTCCTGCACCCGCTGCGCCAGGCAGCCTGAGCGGGCCAGTCCGGGGTCAGGGTATCAGAACGGCCGCCCCCTCGAACCGTCCGGCACGCAGGTCGGCCAACGCCTGGTTGGCCTGGAGAAGCGGGTAGCGCGTGACCTTGGTGACGATCCCCATGTCCGGGGCAAGGCGGAGGAAGTCGAGGCCGTCCTGCCGGGTCAGGTTGGCGACCGATAGGAGCTGCCGCTCCTCCCAGAGCAGCCGGTAGGGGAAACCCGGAATATCGGACATGTGGATGCCGGCGCAAACGACCCGCCCGCCCTTGCGGACGGCCTGCAGCGCCATCGGCACCAGGTCGCCTACGGTCGCGAAGATGATCGCCGCGTCCAGCGGTTCCGGCGGCATCTCGTCCGAGCCGCCGGCCCACACCGCGCCGAGGCTGCGGGCAAACGCCTGGGTGGCCAGGTCGCCGGGCCGCGTGAAGGCATATACGGACCTGCCTTGCCACTTTGCGGCCTGCGCCACGATATGCGCGGCAGCGCCAAAGCCGTACAGCCCCAGCGCCTTTCCCTCTCCGGCAATCCCCAGCGAACGCCAGCCGATCAGGCCGGCGCAGAGCAGGGGCGCCATCTCCGCATCCCCGCCGGCCTCGCCGAGCGGAAAGGCGAAGCGCGCATCGGCGACCACCGCCGTCGCGAAGCCGCCGTCCCTGGTGAAGCCGGTGAACTCCGGATGATCGCACAGGTTCTCCCGCTGCGCCCGGCAATAGGGGCAGACGCCGCAGGTGTGGCCGAGCCAGGGGATGCCGACCCGCTCACCCAGGCTCAGCCCCTCGACGCCCGGTCCTATTGCATTCACCCGCCCGACGATCTCATGGCCCGGGATGATCGGCAGGACCGGGTTGGGCAGCTCGCCATCCAATACATGCAGGTCGGTGCGGCAGACGCCGCAGGCGGCCACCTCCACCCGGATTTGCCCTGTCCCCGGCTCCCGGTCCGGCAGCTCCGTCCATTCTAGGGGACCGCCGATCCGCCTCAGCACCATCGCCTGCATGCCGCTCCCCTGGTCCGTTGCGGGCTGGCCGGCGCCTTCAATGCGACAGCATCACGGGGCGGCTTGGGTGCGCCAGCAGGCTGCGGGTGACGCCGCCCAGCACCCATTCCCGCAGGCGGGTATGCCCGTAGGCACCGACGACCACCAGACCGGCCTGATGGTCGAGCGCCAACTCCTCCAGCCGGCCGGCGTCATCACCCGCCGAGGGCACGGCCACCGGGTGCGCTGCGATGCCGTGCCGCCCCAGCCAGGCCGCCACGTCCGCAAGCCTGGCCTGCGCGTCCGCCATCCCCTCGTCCGGCACGACCTCGGCCACGGTGACACGGCCTGCCAGCCGCAGCAGCGGCAGCGCGTCCACGACCGCCCGGCGGGTTTCGCGCGTATCCCGCCAGCCGATCAGGACCGAGTCCAGGTCCAGCCGCTCCGTGCCGGGCGGGACGAGCAGCGCAGGGCGCCCGAGCCGCATCACAAGCTCGCCTAGGTCGAGTTGCTGCGAGCTGTCGAACATGGACCCCCGCGGGGCGGGACCCGTGAGGAGCAGGTCTGCGGACCGCATGTTGTCGGCGATATACTCGGGCAGCGGCGTGTAGCAGACGGAGGATCGCCAGTGCAGGTTCGGCACCCGGTTGCCCAGCGCGGCACGGAAACGCGCCTCTGCCTGGCGCGTCAGGTCCTCCTTCTGCGTCCGGTCCTGTTCGAGCAGGTCGCCCTGAACGTAGCCGTCGGAGTAGATGATCTGCATCGGGTGGCATGCCGCGATGCCGAAGACGTCGGCCTTGAAGCGACCGGCCAGGTCGGCCGCGGTTTCCAGGACGGCGTCGTTGGAAGCTTCGAGGTCCATGCGGACCATGAGCGTGGAGAGGGTCATCGGTGAACTCCAGTGCCGAGGTTGCGCGCGCGCCGGGGCGCGTGATGCCCGCTGGGGGGCGGCCGGGCCTGAGCATAAGCGGCGGCGCGCATGCCAGCGGGTGCAAGATCGGCGAGCCGGAATGCGGAAACGGGCCGCACGCGTAACCGCATAGCCAGTAACCGAAACCGGTCCCGTTGCACGGGGGCTGATTAGGGTAGGTCTCCGAGGGACGATGGCCGGAGCACTGCCATCCCCGTGCCGTCGCCCAGCAACGGAGGCCCCATGCCGGACACCAACCCCATCAGGATGCGCGGCGCGATCCGCGTCCCGGCCGAGGACGCCCTGGGCGTTCTGGGCATCGGCGGCCACCTGGCCTGCTGCGGCCTAGGCCTGGAGGTGGCCTATGGGTGAGCTCGACCCGCTGATCCTATCCCGCGTGCAGTTCGTGTGGGTGGTGGCCTGGCACATCCTGCTGCCGGCCTTCACCGTCGGCGTCGCGTCCTACATCGCCGTGCTGGAAGGCATGCACTGGGCCACGGGCCGCGAGATCTACCTCCGCATCTCAAGCTTCTGGATCAAGATCTTCTCGGTCTCCTTCGGCATGGGCGTCGTGACCGGCATCGTGATGCCGTTCCAGTTCGGCACGAATTGGAGCCGGTTCTCGGACGCAACCGCCAACGTCATCGCCCCGCTGCTGGCCTATGAGGGACTGACGGCGTTCTTCCTGGAGGCCGCGTTCCTCGGCGTGCTGCTGTTCGGGCGCAAGCTGGTGCCGCGCTGGGCGCACTTCGTGGCCGCGCTCATGGTCGCGTTCGGGACGCTGTTCTCGTCGTTCTGGATCCTCGCCGCCAATAGCTGGATGCAGACGCCAGCGGGCTATGAGGTCGTGGATGGCCGGTTCTTTGCCACCGACTGGTGGCAGTTGATCTTCAACCCGTCCCTCCCCTACCGCCTGGCCCACACCGTCACCGCCTTCTACGTAACGACGGGATTCGTTGTCATGGGGGTCGCCGCGTGGCTGATCCGGGGCGGCAAGTTCGTCGCGGAGGGGCGGCAGATGCTGTCCACCACGCTCTGGCTGCTCATGGTCCTGGTGCCGCTGCAAATCGGCCTCGGCGACCTGCACGGCCTCAACACGCTGGAGCAGCAGCCGGCAAAGCTCGCCGCGCTGGAGGGGCGGTATGACACGGCATCCCCGGCGCCGCTGACCCTATTCGGCATCCCGGACGACGCTGCCGGGGTTATGCGGCACGAAGTATCAATCCCGTGGCTCGGCAGCCTGATGCTGACCCACTCGCTGAATGGCGAGATCAAGGGCCTGAACAGCTTCCCCGCCGGGGAGCGCCCGCCGGTAGGGCCGGCGTTCTTCGCCTTCCGGATCATGGTCGGGATCGGCGTCCTGATGCTGGCCTTGGTGGCAACGGGCACGGCGATGCGCCGGCAGGGCCGCTTCCTGAGCAGCGCATGGTTCCTGCGGGCCTGCCAGTGGGCGGCGCCGCTAGGCTTCGCCGCCGTGCTGGCCGGCTGGACCGTCACCGAATCCGGGCGGCAGCCCTGGACCGTCTATGGCCTGCTGCGGACCGCGGACTCCGTCTCCCCCTCGCTCACGGGGACGGACGTGCTGCTGACCCTGATCGGCTACGTCGCGGTCTATCTCATCATCTATACCCCGACTCTTTGAGAATCCGGCGCGCCCCCTTGCCAAGCGGTGCTGGGCGGATTCTATC
>JAABUQ010006145.1_pt1 | contig 18482 bp, 14 predicted proteins | sample 5560001 | NCBI WGS metagenome assembly JAABUQ01 (sample SAMN10711888, study PRJNA513371) | rock metagenome | isolation source: Antarctica rocks | place: Antarctica: Victoria Land, Finger Mt nord | collected 2015-12-18
AGGGCCTCGGCGGCATCGATCAGGACGGGGATCATCTCGGGTTCGGGTCGCATCTCCGTAAGCTCCTGGGCCTCCTGGTGAAGAGGCTACAGGATACGGGAGAATTACGTTCTTTCAAACCCCTTAGCAATCGGCGGCGACGGATAATTGTTGCCGTACCACGAATCAAGAGCGAAACCGGGATAATTGTAGGGGTTGTACCAGCCTCCGGCCCAGTAGCCGTCGAGGCCGGTGGGGTCAACAAAACCGACGGGATTGTTGAAACCGTACCTGTAAATATTAGTGTCTTTGCCTCCAAATCCGCTCGGGTCTTGTGCGAGGAATTTCCCGCCGTTGGGGTCGTACCACCGTGCTCGGTCGTAGTTCAATCCCGTCGTGGCGTCGGCCTCCATGCCGGCGTACTCGAAGCGGTCGCCGCTGGCGGGGCTGGACTGGCCGGTGAGGTTGCCGAAGGCGCCGTAGGTGAGGTGGTCGATGACCGCGCCGGAGTTATTGACGATGTCGCGGACGGTGCCCTCGCGGTCGTCGAGGTACCAGGCGACGCCGCTTGAGGTCTGGCGTGCGAGGAGCTCGTCGACGGCGTCGGGGACCGAGAGGTAGCGCGCCGTGACGGTTCCCGAGGCGTTGAAGTCGAGCAGGGGTGTCTGGCCGTCGTAGAGGGTCTCGCGGGTCGTGCCGGCCTCGACGACCTTGATCAGCCGGTTCATCGCGTCGTAGGTGTACTGGGCGACGACGGAGCGGGTGCCGCCGACGACCTGGTCGACCTCGGTGAGCCGGTTGCGGTTGTCCCAGGTGTAGAGGACCTGGTTGCCGCCGGCGATGGCGGTCTTGGAGGTGAGGTTGCCTTCGGCGTCGTAGGCGTAGATGTAGGTGCCGTCGGAGGTGGTCTGGTTGCTGGCGGCGGTGGCGAAGCCGGAGGTATTGCGGTTGCCGTTGGGGTCGAAGCCGAAGGTCTCGGTGGCGGTGCCGTTGGAGTGCGAGACGGAGGTGAGCTGGTCGTTGTTGGTGTAGGAGTAGGTGAGGGTGTCGGGGGAGGCCCCGCCGGTGCGGGCCTCGGAGGTGAGGCGTCCGGCCGGGTCGAGGGTGTAGCCGAAGGAGGAGACGACGCCGGCGGCGGCCTGGTGGGTGATGGTGGTGAGGCGGTTGGCGGCGTCGTGGGCGTAGTTCGAGGCGACCACGAGGTTGGAGCCGGCGAGGTCGGAGGAGCGATTCAGGGCGGTCATCCGCCCCGCGGCGTCGTAGGTGATGTCGACCCGCTCGGGCGAGACGACGCCGGCGGTGCCGGATTGGGTGATGGTGACGAGCTCGTCGCGGGCGTCGTAGGTGTAGCTGACGACGCCGCCGAGGGAGTCGGCCAGGCTGGTGCGGTTGCCGACGCTGTCGTAGCCGTAGGTGATGGTGACCTGGGGGAGCGAGGCGGTGCCCTGGTCATTGACCGTGGTGAGGCGGTTGGCGGCGTCGTAGCCGTAGGCGTACTGGCTGTTGTTGTCGACGACCCCGGCGACGCGGCCGGCCGGGTCGTAGGTCACGCTCAGCGAGTAGTTCGAGCCGCCGCCGCCGGCGGGGAACCACTGCTCGGCGGTCCTGCGGTTGTCGGCGTCGTAGGCGTAGGCGGTGGTCCGGCCGTCGCGGTCGACGACGGTCTTGAGGTTGTCGGCGAGGTCGTAGGTGTAGGTGGTCGCGGCGAGCTTGGGGTCGATCGCGGAGATCAGGCGGCTCGCGCCGTCGTAGCGATAGCTGGTGAGGTTGCCAACTGGGTCGGTGACGCCGGTGGGCCGCGAGGCGTCGTCGTAGGTATAGACGGTGGTGCCGCCGCCGGAGGGGGCGACCTGGGCGAGGAGGCGGTCGCGGGCGTCGTAGATCGAGGTCGTGACGTGACCATTGGGGTCGGTCACGGTCGTCCGGTTGCCGGCGTTGTCATAGCCGTAGGTCGTCTGATGATTCAAGGCGTCGGTGAAGGTGATCACCCGGCCAAGGGCGTCGTAGGCGTAACTGGTCGCGTGGCCGAGCGAGTCGGTGACGGTGGTGACCTGGTCGTCGTTATTGTAGCCGTAGGTGAGCTTGACGGCGACCATGGTCCCCGAGAGGTCGGGCGCCGTGCCGGGTGCGGTGACCGTCAGGAGCCGGCCGACCTGGTCGTGGGAGTAGAGGGTCTGGTGGGAGTTGGCGTCGGTCATCGTCGCGAGCAGGCCGGCGGGGTCGTAGGCCCAGGTCGTCGAGTGGTGGAGGGCGTCGGTGGTGCCGGTGAGCCGGTTCTGGCCGTCGTAGGCGAAGGTGGTGGTGTTGCCGTTGGGGTCGGTCTCGGCGATCAGGTTCATGCCGTCGTAGGCATAGGTGGTGGCGTGGCCGGTCCCCTGGTTGGCCGCGTCGGTCATCGAGATCGGCCGGTCGCGGGCGTCGTACGTATAGCTCGTGACGTGGCCGAGGGCGTCGGTGACCGAGAGGAGGTTGCCGTCGGGGTCGTAGGCGTACGAGGTCGCCTTGCCCGAGGCGGCCTGGACCGGGTTTCGGGCGGAGAGGACCCGGCCGGCCAGGTCGTAGGTGAGCGTGGTCGCGTTGCCGACCTGGTCGGTGACCTGCGTGAGGTTGCCCGCGCCGTCGTGGTTAGTGGTCAGCTGGCCGGGATGGCGAGGAGCTGGAGTTCCTGGAGCTGGGTGATGGAGTCGCCGTTGTTGGCGGTGATGTTGAGCTTGAACAAGGAAAAGGGGTCAGGAGCCGTTTTCATGCCGACCTTGTCTTGTCGGGTTGGACCGTCGGCCCGATAATGAACGTTGGCTTGCTGCCGATGCCCAATTGCCCCGTAATCTTGTAGGCCCTGCCCGTGCCGACCCCCGAAGTCGCAACGATCGAGCGTCCCCCGGCCCTCGCCAGGCCCGAATTGCTGGCCCCGGCGGGTGACCCGACCTGCATGGTCGCCGCGATCGAGAACGGCGCCGATGCCGTCTATTTCGGGCTCCAGGGGCACAACGCCCGGGTCAGGGCCGCCAACTTCGACGCGGGCGAGCTGTCCTCGACGATGGCCATGCTCCATCGCCGGGGGGTCAAGGGCTACGTCGCGCTCAACACCCTGGCCTTCCCCCGCGAGCTTGAAGGGCTAGAGGCCACGATCCGCCGGGCGGCGGAGGCCGGCGTCGACGCCCTGATCGTCCAGGACGTCGGCCTCGCCCGCCTGATCCGGGCGATCACCCCCGACCTGGAGATCCACGCCTCGACCCAGATGTCGGTCACCGGGGCCGAGGGGGTCCGCCTGGCCAGGGAGCTGGGCTGCTCTCGGGTGATCCTCGCCCGGGAGCTGTCGCTCCGAGAGATCGCCGCCATCCGGGCCGAGGCCGAGCTTCCCCTCGAAGTCTTCGTCCACGGCGCCCTCTGCGTCGCCTACTCGGGCCAGTGCCTGACCAGCGAGGCCCTCGGCGGCCGGTCCGCCAACCGGGGCGAATGCGCCCAGGCCTGCCGGCTGCCCTACGAGATCGTCTGCGACGGCGAGGCCCGCGACCTCGGCCCGGTCAAGTACCTCCTCAGCCCTCAGGACCTGTCCGCGATCGACCTCGTCCCTCGCCTGATCGAGCTGGGCGTGGCCAGCCTCAAGATCGAGGGGCGGCTGAAGACCCCCGAGTACGTCGCCAACATCACGAGCCACTATCGCCGGGCGATCGACGAGGCCCTCGCCGGCCGGGTCGCCCCGACCGACGCCCGGGCCGTCCGCGAGATGGAGCTGTCATTCTCGCGGGGGTTCAGCCACGGCTTCCTCGACGGCAATGACCACAAGGTCCTCGTCCGGGGGGACTACGCCAAGAAGCGCGGGGTGTTCGTCGGCCGGGTCTCCGGCGTCGCCGGCGGGCGGATCAGCCTCGACCTCGCCGCCCCCGTCAAGCCCGGCGACGGCCTGGTCTTCGACGGCGACGACGAGACCGGCCTCGCCGAGCAGGGGGGGCGGGTCTACGAGGTGTTCCGCCGCTCCACCTCGAAGATCGGCCGAGCCGTCTCGACACCGATCGGCCCCGAAGGGCTGGACGCCGGCCCGGCCGAACTCGGCTTCGGCCGGAACGACCTCGACGCCCGACAGATCCGCGTCGGCCAGCGGGCCTGGAAGACCGACGACCCCGAGCTTTCCCGCCGGCTCCGCCAATCTTATGAAGGCCCCTCGAAGCGCAAGCTCGGCCTCGAAGTGACCGTCCACGCGGTCGCCGGCGAGCCGCTCCGGCTCGAAGCGACGGCCGCCAACGGCGCGACCGCCCGGGCCGAGGGCGACGCCCCGCTCGCCCGGGCGACCTCCCGACCCTCGACCCCCGACGACCTCCGCGAGCAGGTCGACCGCCTCGGCCGGACGATCTACGAGCTGGCCGGCTTCGAAACCCGGGTCGAGGGGGTGCCGATGGTCCCCCGGTCGGTCCTCAACGCCCTCCGCCGGGCCCTGGTCGAGCGGCTCGACGCCTCGACCCCGAGCCCGGCCCGGGCCATCGCCGAGGGGCCGGTCCTGCCTTCGCTCCGGCCCACGATCCCCGCCGTCGCCGACGATCCCGCCCCGCCGACGCTCTCCGCCCTCTGCCGGACGCCCGAGCAGATCGAGGCGGCGGTGGCCTCGGGCGTGGCGACGATCTACGCCGAGTTCCAGGACATCAAGCGCTACCCCGAGGCCGTCCGGATCGCCCGATCGGCCCCCGGCACCACCCTGTTCCTGGCGACCCCCCGGATTCAGAAGCCGGGCGAGGCCCCGATCTTCCGCTACCTCGCCCGCCTGGGGCCCGACGGCCTGCTCGTCCGCAACGCCGGCGGCCTCCACCACTGCGCCGAGCACGACATCCCATTCGTGGCGGATTTCGCCCTCAACGCGGCCAACGAGCTGTCCGTCGCCTACTTCCGAGGCCGTGGGGCCCTCCGGGTCGCCGCCTCCTACGACCTCAGCTTCGACCAGCTCGACGACCTCCTCAAGGCCGTCCCGCCGGACTGGCTCGAAGTGGTGATCCATCAGCAGATTCCCATGTTCCACATGGAGCACTGCGTCTTCTGCGCCTTCCTGTCCCCCGGCAACGACGCCACGAACTGCGGCCGGCCTTGCGACCACCACGACGTCAAGCTCCGCGACCGGGTCGGGATGGAGCACCCGCTCAAGGCCGACGTCGGGTGCCGCAACACCCTGTACAACGCCGTCCCCCAGACCGCCGCCGAGTACCTGCCCCGCCTGATCGCCCGGGGCGTCCGCCACCTCCGCGTCGAGTTCCTCGACGACGAGGCCGCAGCCGTCGCCCGGACGCTCGACCTCTACACCCAGGCCATCGCCGGCCGACGCGACCCCAAGACCCTCTGGCGCGACCTCAAGGCAACCGGCAAGTACGGCGTCACCCGGGGCGCCCTGGCGATCCTTTGATGGGCCGGACGTGTCATCATGGTGGGGTGGTCCGGGGATTTGGGGGTTTTTCGCAATAGTTGGGCCCAAACATGAGGCCGCGACGTAGATTTAGTGGTAGCGGGTCGTCCGAAGCCCGATACTATCTGAGGTGCGTGGACCTTTGGGCGATGATTGTGGGTTGACCGGTCGCTCGCAGTCGGTCACAATTAGACGCCGTCGATAGTTTGCTCTCGCGAGGTGGACCATGCTTCCTAAAAAGCAATCTCCCGTTCCTTCGGGCCACACTCCCCAACTTTGGTTGGTCGACTCGCCTCAAACTACTCCGGGGTTCGCTCACATGTTCAACACGCTCAACCCGCAAGATGAGACGGATCGGCCCGACGCGACCGAATCTCCTGTCGTCTACGCGGACAGGGCGAAGGTTCTTGACTCCGCCTTGCGGATGATGAAGATCCACGCCAACACGTTTCGCAAGCTCGCCGAGTGATGCTAACTGAGTGGACCCGCAATTCATCGCGATTGATCTAGCCAGTCAAATCCACTCCCTTCACCTCGCTGATACGGGTGGAATGGACGGGATTCGCGATTAGGGCTCCTCCAGTCAGCAATGGCGCAACCAGAAGCACGCTTTGGCGGGGAGTTCCTCCACGAGGATCTCTTCGCCATGGCGGCTGCTTATTTATTCCACGTGGTCAAAAATCATCCGTTTGTCGATGGCAATAAACGGGTTGGCCTGGCACTTGCTCTAATCATTTCTTGATATCAATGGCATGCCGATTAATAGAGAGTCGAGTCTGCTAGACGAGGCCACCCTAGCAGTTGCGGATAATCGTCTCAAAAAAGACGGGTTGGCGGTCGTGTTAAGGGATTTGGCCGGTAAATCCGTATCCCCTGATCAGGAACCCTGATCATGGAACGCGTCGCGGTGGGGATGCTGGGCCTGGGGACGGTGGGCTCGGGCGTGGCCCGGCTGCTGGTCGAGCACGCCGACCGGATCGCGCGCCGGGCGGGCCGGCCGGTCAACCTGAAATGCGCGGCGGTCCGCGACCCGGGCCGGGCTCGGGGGGTCGAGCTGGGCAGTGCTAGGGTGGTCGGGGATGCCCGGAAGGTCCTCGATGATCCCGAGATCGGCCTCGTCGTCGAGGTGATGGGGGGTATCCGGCCGGCCCTGGACCACATCCTCGACGCCCTCGCGGCCGGCAAGGACGTGGTCACGGCCAACAAGGCGCTCCTGGCCGAGCACGGGGCCGAGTTGTTCGCCCAGGCCAGGCGGTCCGGCCGGGCGATCGCGTTCGAAGGGGCCGTCGGCGGGGGCATCCCCATCGTCCAGGCGCTGTCGGTCGGCCTGGGGGCGAACCAGGTGCAGTCGCTGGCGGCGATCGTCAACGGGACGTGCAACTTCATCCTCACCGCGATGAGCCGCGACGCCTTGCCCTACGCCAAGGCCCTGGCGCGGGCCCAGGAGCTGGGCTACGCCGAGGCCGACCCCACCCTCGACGTCGACGGCACCGACACCGCGCACAAGCTCGCCGTGCTCGTCCAGCTCGCCTTCGGGGCCAGCGTGACGACCGGGATGATCCCCCGAGAGGGGATCGACCGGCTCCAGCCGGCCGACATCGCCTATGCCGCCGAACTCGGCTACGCCGTCAAGCTCCTGGCGACGGCCAAGGGGTCGGACGCAGGATTGGAGCTGCGAGTGGCGCCGACCCTGGTCCGCCGGGGGACGCCGATGGCCGACGTCGGGGGGCCGTACAACGCGGTCCGGGTCGTTGGCGACGCGGTGGGCGACACCTTCTTCTACGGACGGGGGGCGGGCGCGATGCCGACCGCCTCGGCCGTCGTCGGCGACATCATCGACGTCGTCGTCGGCCGCGCGGCGTTGACGTCGAGGGCCCTGGACCTCTGGCCCGAGGGGGCGCCGGCCCCTCGGCTCGTGGGCGACGACCAGATCCGCAACCGGTATTACCTCCGGTTCACGATCGCCGACCGGCCCGGGGTGATCGCCGCGATCGCCCGCATCCTCGGCGACCACGGCATCAGCATCGCCAGCCTGATCCAGCACGACCCGGGCGACGACGCCCCGCTCGGAGCCCCCGTCCCCCTGGTCATGATGACCCACCTGGCCGTCGAGGGCCACCTCCGCGCCGCGATCGCCGAGGTCGACCGCCTCGGGGTCGTCCGCCCGCCGTCGATCTGCCTGAACGTCGAGGAATAGGCCGGGCGCACCTCTCGGTTCGATCAAAACTGGACTTCTTGAAGTTGCAAGCCCCACGTGATATGAACGTCCACGTTCATTCCGCGGACGGCGGTCAATCGACGCCGGAAGGTCTCGCCCGGGTTAAGCCCTCGACTCGCGGGGCAAAAGCGGTGGGCGGGCCAAACGCTCTGCCGCAAATGATCCGAGGTCGAGCGGTGAAGCGATAAGTCGGCTCGACCCACGTTGACCTTGTCCCATCAATCTTCGACTTTCCTGCCAAGGATGAGGTTCCGACGCGATGCCAGGAAACGCCCTCGAAGACGTCAGCTCCCTGCCCCGGCCATCTTCCGCGGCGATCGCGGCTCATCACAACAATATCGGGCCGATCCGCCATTGCCTGGCCCTGCTCGTCTTGTTTTCGCACTGTTTTCCCCTCACCGGAAACGCCGTCGGCGAACCGCTCGGCGCCCTGACCCGCGGCCAGATCACGTTGGGCTCGCTCGCCGTCAACGGGGTTTCCTGGTGAGTGGCTATCTGATCACGCTGAGCTGGGTGCGATCGTCGTCCCCTGGCTCGTTCGCGCTCAAGCGGCTCCGCCGGATCTATCCGGGTTACCTCGTCGCCGGCGCGGTCTCGGCGGCGGTCGGCGTGATCGGGTCCGGCCCCCGATGGATGCTCTACATCCGCGACTCGGTGACGATGAGCGATTCGTTCCTGAAGATGTTCCTGTTCCTGGATATGGCGTGCTCGACCGGGTCTACGCCTTTGCCGGCAACGCCTTTCCCAGGGAGATCAACGGTTCGCTCTGGACGATCGGGCCGGAGTTGCGCTGCTACGGCCTGGTCGCCGCGCTGGGCCTGACCGGTCTCCTGGCGCGGAGAAAGGTGCTGCCACTCTGCTTGGTCATCGCTTATGCGATGTACGCCTATTATGTTTGCAGGAGGGGGGTCGCGGCCCAGGAAGGTGCGATGTGCCGCCTCATCCTCTATTTCTTCCTGGGCGCGACGGCCGCCCGATTTGGGTTCGCCGTCCTGCGTCCGACCCTCGCCCGGACCGTCCTCGCCGTCGCAGTGCTGGCCATCGCCGCGAGGGCCGGTGGGTTTGCCCTGGTGCTCCCGCTGGCGGGCGGCTACCTGCTCTCGACGCTCGCCTTCGGCCGCCCGGCGCCGGCGATCCCCGGGCTCGCCGGGATCGACCTGTCTTATGGCATCTTCTTGTATGCATTTCCGATTCAGCAACTCCTCGTCGCCTCCGGCGTCCGGTCGCCGCTCACGCTCTTCATCGCGGCGTTGCCGGCGACCTTGATTTGCGCGTGCGCGAGCTGGTTCCTCGTCGAGAGCCCGATCCTGAGGAAAAAGGACAAGCTGCTGGTGCGTTGAGGCTGCGCTGGAGCAGTGACCGGGGTCGGATCGGGTCCCCGGTCACTCCTGCATGTACCAGGGGACGTTGATCACCACGACCCGCCGGAGGCCGCTGAAGAGGAGGTAGGCCTTCATCAGCGAGGCCGACTGGTTGTGGAGGAAATATTGCCACCACTTGGCCTCGACCAGCTCGGGGATCACCACCGCGACCTGCCGGTGCGGGTTGGCCTCGGCCAGCCGGCCGACGAAGCCGACCAGCGGGACGTAGAGCCGGCGGTAGGGCGAGGGGACGACCACCAGCACGGGGCTGGGCAGGCCGGCGGACCTGGCCGAGGCCTCGACGAAGCGGGGCCAGTCGGCCTGGAGCTTGGCGCTGAAGTCGTCGTCGGCCGAGATGTGGACGGCCTGGACGTCGGGCGAGATCTTCAGGGCGAACCGCAGGGCCTTGCGGGTGATCCGGCTCCACCCTCGGATCGGCAGGACCACGATCGGCGGGCGGAGGCCGGCGGCGTCGAGCGGCTCCTCGGTGGCGAGCTGGGCGGCGACCGACCGGTAATGGCGGCGGATCGCGTAGAACAGCACGATCATCGTCGGCACCACGATCACCGTGATCCACGCCCCTTCGGCGAACTTGGAGACCAAAACCACCGCCAGGGTGATCCCGGTGCAGGTCGCCCCCACGGCGTTGACGGCGATCGACTTGGTCGAATGCTCGCCCCCCTGCCTCCGCCAGTGCTGGACCATCCCGGCCTGCGAGAGCGTGAAGGCCAGGAACGCCCCGACGGCGTAGAGCGGGATCAGCTTGTCCGTGATCCCCCCGAAGGCAACAAGGATCGCCGCGGTCAGGATCGCCAGGACCACGATCCCGTGGGAATAGACCAGTCTCCGCCCCCGGTGGCCGAAGGCGTCGGGCAGGAAGCCGTCCTGGGCGATCGCCCGGCAGAGCCGGGGGAAGTCGGCGAACGCGGTGTTCGCCGACAGGCAGAGCACGCTGAGGATCGAGCCGATGGTGATGTAATAGACCGCCCCCTCGCCGACGACCGCCGCGGTCAACTGGGCCAGGACGCTCCGGTAGCTCGACTGGGCCGGGTCGGTCGCGCCGATCTCGTAGGCGTGGCAGAGGATCGCCACGCCGAGCAGCAGCAAGGCCAGCAGGGCGATGATGCAGGTCAGGGTCGCCCGGGCCGGGCCGACCGTCGGCGGCTTGAAGGCGGCCACGCCGTTGGAGACCGCCTCGACCCCGGTCATCGCCGTGCAGCCGCTGGCGAACGCCCGCATCAGCAGCCAGAGCCCGACCGCCTCGCTTGCCCCGGGCGGCACCGGCGGGGCCACGACCGGCTCGGGGTGGCCGCCGCTGACGATCATCTTGTACAGGCCGACCCCCATTACCCCGAACATCATCGCCAGGAACAGGTAGGTCGGCACCAGGAAGGCCACGCCCGACTCGCGGACCCCCCGGAGGTTCACCAGGGTGATCGCCGCCAGGATCACCAGGCAGAGCGGCAGGGTGTACCGGTGCAGGCTGGGTGCGGCCGAGATCAAGGCCCCGACCCCCGCCGCGATCCCCACCGCCGCCGTCAGGATGTAGTCGAGCAGCAGGGCCGAGCCCGCGAGCAGGCTGGGGAACGTGCCGAGGTTCTCCTTCGCCACGGTGTACGACCCCCCCCCTTGGGGATAGGCCGCGATCGTCTGCCGGTACGAGAAATAGACGATGATCAGGAGGGCGACGATCAGGCCGATGATCGGCCGGATGTAGCCGATCCCGGCCACGCCGAGCGGGAGCAGGAGCGTCAGGGCCGCCTCGGGGCCGTAGGCGGCCGAGCTGAGCCCGTCGAGCCCGAACATCGGCAGGCCGGCCAGGACGCCGACCTTCTGCCCGTCCTCCTCCGAGCTGGCCAGCCTCCGGCCGAAGATCCGGTCCTCGATCGATCGGGGTTCCGCGGTTTCGGTCGCGCTGGTCACGGTGATCCTGCCTCTGGGTTCGGGTGATTCGATGGGGGGGGCGAAGTCCGCGGGGCGGCGGGGACCTCGCCGAAGGGGACCGATCATAACACGGGCGGGTTCCCCTTAAAGCCTCGCCCGGCGATCGTTAAGATGGTTCGCTTCGGCCGGAGGGCCGGACTCGACCACGACGGACGTCCCGCAGGAGGGCTCGCGCCATGCCCCACAAGTTCGCGATCGTGATCCCCGACGGGGCGGCCGACGAGCCGGTCCCCGCGCTCGGCGGCCGGACCCCGCTCCAGGCGGCCTGGACGCCCGAGATGGACGCGATCGCCCGCGAGGGGGTCCTCGGCCGGTCCAAGAACGTCCCGGATCGGTTCTTGCCGGGCTCCGACGTCGCCACGCTCAGCCTGCTCGGCTACGACCCCGAGGCCGTCTTCACCGGCCGGGCCCCGCTCGAAGCCGCCGCCGCCGGGGTCCCGCTCGGTCCCGAGGACTGGGCCCTCCGCTGCAACCTGATGACGATCCTCGGGGGCCGACTGACCGACTTCACCGCCGGCCACCTCCCGACCGACGAGGCCCGGGTCCTGATGGACGCCCTCCGCGAGCACCTCGACCGCCCGCCGATCGAGTTCCACCCCGGCGTCTCCTACCGCAACCTGATGGTCTACCGAGGCTTGGGCCGGCCCGCCCCCTTCGCCGACGACACCGTGACCACGCCCCCCCACGACCACGCCGACCAGCCGTCCGCCGACCACATGCCCCGGGGGACCGGGGCCGACCTCCTGGCCCGCCTGATGGCCGAGGGGACGGAGATCATCCGCGACCACCCGATCAACCGCGCCCGGGTCGCCGCCGGCAAGCGGCCGGCCAACGCCGTCTGGCTCTGGGGCCAGGGGAAGGCCCCGAGGCTGCCCAAGTTCCAGGTGGTCCACGGCCTGAAGGGGGCGATCGTCTCGGCGGTCGACCTGGTCCGGGGTGCGGCGATGCTCGCCGGCTGGGATCGAATCGACGTGCCCGGGGCGACCGGCTACATCGACACCGACTACGCGGCCAAGGGGAGGGCCGCCGTCGCCGCCCTCGACGACCACGACATCGTCTGCGTCCACGTCGAGGCCCCCGACGAGGCCAGCCACGAAGGCCGGGCCGACGCCAAGGTCGAGGCCCTGGAGCGGATCGACTCCGAGATCGTCGGCCCGCTCCGCCGGGCGATCGCCGAGCGGGGCGGGCGGATTTTGGTCTCGCCCGACCACGCCACCCTGATCCGGACCCGCGCCCACGACCGGGCCTGGGTCCCCTGGGCGATGGCCGGCCCCGGGCTGGCCGGCTCGGGCCTCCCCTACGACGAGGCGTCGGCCCTGGCCGCCGGCGGCCCCGCCCTCGAACACGGCCACGAGCTGATGGCCCTCTTCCTCGACGCCTGATCCCGACCCGATCCGGTCCGACCCGGTCCGACCCGACCGCCCTTCGCCTCGCCCCGGAGCGACTTCCTTTGGCCCTCTTGGTTCAGAAATTCGGCGGGACGAGCGTTGCCGACGCCTCGAAGATCCTCGCCGCCGCCCGTCGGGCGATCGCCGCCCACGAGCGGGGCGAGCAGGTCCTCGTCGTCGTCTCGGCCCGGGGGCACACCACCGACGAGCTGATCGGCCTGGCCCGCGAGATCCACGAGCGGCCCCCGGCCCGGGAGATGGACATGCTCCTCTCCACCGGCGAGCAGGTCAGCGTCGCCCTCATGGCGATGGCGATCCACGCCCAGGGCGTGCCGGCGATCAGCTTCACCGGCGCCCAGATCGGCATCGTCACCGACAGCTTCCACACCCGCGCCCGCATCCGCAACATCTCCACCGACCGCATCCGTCAGGCCCTCGACGAGGGCAAGGTCGTCATCGTCGCCGGGTTCCAGGGGGTCGACGACGACTACAACATCACCACCCTGGGCCGAGGGGGGTCCGACACCACGGCCGTCGCCCTCGCCGCCGTCCTCGGGGCCGACGCCTGCGAGATCTACACCGACGTCGACGGCGTCTACACCACCGACCCCCGGGTCGTGCCCGAGGCCCGCAAGATCGACCGGATCAGCTTCGACGAGATGCTCGAACTGGCCAGCCTCGGCGCCGGGGTGATGCACTCGCGGTCGATCGAGTTCGCCAAGAAGTACGGGGTGCCGATCCACGTCCGCAGCTCGTTCAAGCCCGACGAGGGGTCCTGGATCATCGCCGAGGGGGACGCCCGCCGGCTCGGCGTCCGCGTGACCGGCGCGGCCCTGGCCAGGGACGAGGCCCGGATCACCCTCCGGGGGGTGCCCGACCGCCCGGGCGTGGTCCGGCGGATCTTCGGGGCGATCGCCTCGGCCCAGATCGTGGTCGACATGATCGTCCAGAACGTGGCGACCGGCGGGACGACCGAGGTCAGCTTCACCGTCGCCCGCGACGACCTGGAGCAGACCCTCGCCGTCGCCGAGGAGGCCGTCGTCGCCGTCGGGGCGAACGGCCTGACCCACGACCCCGACGTCGCCAAGGTGTCGGTCGTCGGCCTCGGCATGAGGACGCACACCGGCGTCGCCCGCGAGATGTTCCAGGCCCTGGCCGACTCCGGGGTGAACATCCAGATGATCACCACCAGCGAGATCAAGATCAGCGTCCTGGTCGACCGGGCCTCCGCCGCCAAGGCCCTCGGCGTGGTCCATCGGGCGTTCCGCCTGGAGCAGCCGGTCGAGGACCTGCCCCACCCACCCCGGTCGTCCGACTGGTCGGCCACCCGGGCCTCCAGGCGGCAGCCGGCGACGCTCAACGGCGGCCCCGCCCCCCACATCGGCGGGATGGAGGACCTGGTGATCTCCGGCGTCGAGCTCGACGAGGGGCAGTCGCGGGTCACGCTCCACGAGATCCCCGACAGCCCCGGCTACGCCGCCCGGATCTTCGAGAAGATCGCCGAGGCCGACGTCTTCGTCGACATGATCGTCCAGAACGTCAGCACCGCCGGCAACACCCACCTCTCCTTCACCGTGCCCCGCCACGAGGCCGACCGGGCGGCCAGGGCGGCCCGCGAGGTCGGCCTCGGCGACGTCTCGGTCGAGGCCGCCGTGGCCAAGCTGTCGGTCCTCGGCGTCGGCATGAGGACGCACACCGGCGTCGCCGCCCGGATGTTCGCCGCCCTCGCCGACGGCGGGGTCAACATCGCCCTGATCAACACCAGCGAGGTCCGGATCAACATCGCCACCGACCACGATCGGGGCCAGGAGGCGCTCGAATACCTCCGCAAGACCTTCGACCTCGCCTCGGATTGAGGGGACCCACGGCCGCCGGCCGGGCGTCGGCGGCGAATGGGTGCCTAGACGCCCGCGACCTTGTTCGAGGGGGGTGCCCCGCCTACACTCGGCCCGTCGCGACCCGCCTCCGCCCGGATCGCGCCAGTCCCGGGCCTCCCCCCGGGGCTCCCTTCCCGAAGAGGACGACACCCATGTTCCTCCGGATCGACCGCCTCGCCATCGAGCTGCCCAGGCCCAAGGGGCAGGACCCCGCCTCCGCCGCCAGCGTCCAGGAACTCCTGGGCGGCCGGTTCGGCGAGATGTCCACGCTGATGAATTACACCTACCAGTCGTTCAACTTCCGGGGCCGCTCCAAGGCCAAGCCGTATTACGACCTGATCACCAACATCGCCACCGAGGAACTCGGCCACATCGAGCTCGTCTCGGCGACCATCAACTCGCTCCTGACCGGCACCCGCGACGCCAAGGACGACGACGAGGCCGACGTGACCGGCACGCCCCTGGGCATGGGCCTCCTGGGCGGCAATCGCCACCACTTCATCGCCACCGGCCTCGGCTCGCTCTGCGGCAACGCCGGCGGCAACGCCTGGACCGGCGACTACGTCTTCTCCTCGGGCAACCTGATCCTCGACCTGCTCCACAACTTCTTCCTCGAGAACGGCGCCAGGACCAACAAGCTCCGCGTCTACGAGATGACCAGCGACCCCTGCGCCCGCCAGATGCTCGGCTACCTCTTCGTCCGCGGCGGCGTGCACGCCCTCGCCTACGCCAAGGCCCTCCAGCAGCTCACCGGCGTCGAGATGGCCAAGATGCTGCCGATCCCCCGGATCGCCAATTCGAGCTTCCCCGAGGCCAAGAAGTTCGAGGACGAGGGCCTCCACCGCCGGCTCTACCGCTACAGCATCGACGACTTCAAGGACGCCGGCTACGTCTGGCAGGGCACCCACCCCGACGACGGCCAGCCGCTCGAATACCTCGACGGCGCCCCCGAAGGGTCCAAGATGCCCGACCTCGTCGGGATCTCCGAGGCCTTCGCCACCGAGTACAAGGCCGAGGAGATCTTCGAGATGGCCCAGCAGCTTTACAAGAAGTCCAAGGCCTGAGCCCCCCCGACCGCCGGCCGGCCCCCGATCGAGGGGCCGGCCTTCCCCCTCGCCCGCCCCTTCGCCGATCCTCCCCGCAACTCGACCTCAAAGCCGCCCTCGCTTTGCGTTACAATCGGCGACCATCATGCCCGGCGGCATGGCCGCCGTCGGTCGACGGACCGGTCCGCCCCTCGCCGGGAGGTCCATCCGGAGGAGATCAACGAGTGGCACGCGACAAAGTGGTACTGGCGTACAGCGGCGGGCTCGACACCTCGGTCGCCGTCAAGTGGATCAACGAGACGTACGGGCTCGACGTGATCGCCTACACCTGCGACCTCGGCCAGGGGCAGGACATCCACGCGATCCGCGAGAAGGCCCTGCGGACCGGCGCGGTCGAGGCGATCGCCGAGGACGTCCGCAACCTCTTCGTCGACTTCTTCGCCTTCCCCTCGCTCATGGCCGGGGCCCTGTACGAAGGCAAGTACCCCCTGGCCACCGCCCTCGGTCGGCCCCTCATCGCCCAATTGATGGTCCGGGTGGCCAAGGAGCATGGCGCGGTGGCCGTCGCCCACGGCTGCACCGGCAAGGGGAATGATCAGGTCCGCTTCGACGTGACGTTCCAGACCCTGGCGCCCCACCTGAAGATCATCGCCCCGGTCCGCGAGTGGAAGTGGACCCGGACCCAGGAGCTGCAATACGCCGCCGACCACGGCATCGAGGTCGAGGCGACCAGGAAGAGCATCTTCTCGACCGACCAGAACCTCTGGGGCCGCTCGATCGAGGCCGGCATCCTCGAAGACCCCTGGGTCGAGCCCCCGCCCGAGACCTTCCAGTGGACCGTCGACCCCCGCTCCGCCCCCGACGAGCCGGAAGAGGTCGAGCTCGAGTTCGACCGAGGGCGCCCCGTCGCCCTCAACGGCTCGCGGATGGACGGCGCCGAGCTGATCGAGGAGCTCAACAAGATCGCCGGCCGCCACGGAGTCGGCCGGGTCGACCACATCGAGAACCGCCTCGTCGGGATCAAGTCGCGCGAGATCTACGAGGTCCCCGCCGCCACCGTCCTCCACGAGGCCCACCGCGAGATCGAGTTCCTCACCCTCTCCAAGGAAGCCCTCCGCTTCAAGACGGTCGTCAGCCAGGCCTACTCCGACCTGATCTACAACGGCCTCTGGTTCAGCGCCCTCCACCAGGACCTGATGGCCTTCGTCGTCTCGAACCAGCAGTACGTCTCCGGGGTCGCCCGGGTCAAGCTCTACAAGGGGCACGCCGCGATCACCGGCCGCAAGTCCGAGCACAGCCTCTACCGCCACGAGCTGGCCACCTACGAGGAAGGCGACCAGTACGACGCCTCCGCCGCCCAGGGGTTCATCAAGATCCACGGCCTCTCACAGGTCACCCAGGCCAAGCACCAGATGCTCAAGGGCCCCGGCGGTGGCCCCCTCGAACTCCCCAGCATCATCCCGCCCGACGCCAAGGGTTGAGCGATCTCGGAGTCTCTCAGGAGGATCGGCCATGACCGTGTTGATCGAGAATCCTGCCCAAGAGCAGAACTTCATCGAGCAGCGACGCCGACTCGGCATCGATCGCCATGACGAGGTCTGGAACGGAGTCTATATCGTGTCGCCCGACCCGAATAATGAACATCAGCAAATCGTGTCTCGACTTTGCCATTGCTTCCTCGACTCGGTCGAGATCGAGGGGTTGGGGCTGGTTTATGTGGGCGGTAACGTCACCGATCAAGACGACGATTGGACCAAGAACTACCGCTGCCCCGACGTGGCCGTCTTCCTCAGGGGGACCACCGCGCAAGACCGCGGCACGCACTGGCTGGGCGGGCCCGACTTCGCCGTCGAGGTGATCAGCAAGGGGGACCGCTCGCGGCAGAAGTTCGATTTCTACGCCGCCGTCGGCACCCGCGAGCTGCTCCTGATCGATCGCGAGCCCTGGGCGCTGGAACTGTACCGCCTCGAAGGGAGTAGTTACATCCTCGTCGGCAAATCCGAGCCGGGCCGCCCCGACGTCCTGACCAGCGCCGTCCTGCCCCTCTCGTTCCGACTGGCCGAGGGGCAACCCCGGCCGACGATCGAGGTCCGGCATGCGGATGGCGTCCAGACTTGGGCTGTATGATCAAGGGCGTCGGGACCATGACCTCTCCGTCGGGCTCCACGTTCGGGAGGACGAAAGATGACCGGAATCATCAACGATCCCCACGAGTTGCAAAAGTTAATCCGGCGGCGTCGCCGGCTCGGGATCGATCGCCACGACGAGGTCTGGGACGGGGTCTACATCGTGTCGCCACAGCCGAACGTCGAGCATCAACAGGTCGTCTATCTACTTTCCTTATCCTTCGGGATTTCGATCCAACTGCCCGGCCTGGGCTTGGTGCTGCCGGGGATCAACGTGAGCGACCGGGCCGAAGGTTGGACGAAGAACTATCGTTGCCCGGACGTCGCCGTCTTCCTCAACGGGACCTCGGCGCAAAATCTCGGCACGCACTGGCTCGGCGGGCCCGACTTCGCCGTCGAGGTGCTCAGCAAGGGTGACCGGGCGCGGAAGAAGTTCGCGTTCTATGCCGCGGTCGGCACGCGGGAGCTGCTCCTGATCGACCGGCGGCCCTGGGCCCTCGAACTTTACCGCCTTGATGGCGGGGAGCTTCGGCTGGTCGGCAAGTCGACCCTGGAGTCGCCCGACGTGCTGGCCAGCGGCGTGCTGCCGCTGTCGTTCCGGCTGGCCGAGGGGCAACCCCGGCCGACGATCTCGGTCGCTCATGCGGACGGCGTTCAGGCCTGGTCGGCCTGAGATTCGGCGTCGGGACCATGACCTCTCCGTCGGGCTCCACGTTCGGGAGGACGAAAGATGACCGGAATCATCAACGATCCCTACGAGTTGCAACAGTTAATCCGGCGGCGTCGCCGGCTCGGGATCGATCGCCACGACGAGGTCTGGGACGGGGTCTACATCGTGTCGCCACAGCCGAACAACGAGCATCAAAAAATCGTCTCTCTCTTGACTATATACTTCGGGGTCTCGATCCAATTGCCCGGCCTGGGCTTGGTGCTGCCGGGGATCAACGTGAGCGACCGGGCCGAAGGTTGGACGAAGAACTATCGTTGCCCCAACGTCGCCGTCTTCCTCAACGGGACCACGGCCCGGGACCTCGGCACGCACTGGCAGGGCGGGCCCGACTTCGCCGTCGAGGTGCTCAGCAAGGGCGACCGGGCGCGGAAGAAGTTCGCGTTCTACGCGGCGGTCGGGACGCGGGAGCTGCTCCTGATCGACCGAC
>JAABUQ010006146.1_pt1 | contig 18481 bp, 18 predicted proteins | sample 5560001 | NCBI WGS metagenome assembly JAABUQ01 (sample SAMN10711888, study PRJNA513371) | rock metagenome | isolation source: Antarctica rocks | place: Antarctica: Victoria Land, Finger Mt nord | collected 2015-12-18
ACTCGAAGAGCATGGCGTCGTCATCCGCACGTCGGCAGTCATTGCGCGCGTGGAAGCTGAGGAGGAGGGGGTGCGAGTAATGCGAGCCGGTGGCATCCCAGAACACTTTGACCGCTGTGTCATTACCCTTGCAGCGCCGTTGTGCCCAATGCTCTGTCCGTCTCTTCAACCCGAAGAACGCCAGCGGTTGAGCAACGTCACCTATCAAGGCATCATCTGCGCGTCATTGCTGCTTGCGCAGCCACTTAGTCCCTACTACATCACTAATGTTGCGGATTATGCGCCTTTTACGGCAATTATCGAGATGTCTGCGTTGGTGGACCGCGCGCAATTCCGGGGCAAAACGTTGGTTTATTTGCCAAAGTACGTCGACACCCGGGACCCGGCGTTTGACCTGAGCGATGCGCAAATACAAGAGACCTTCGTTAGCGCGTTGGAGCGTATGTGCCCGAGCTGGAACCGTGGTAGTCTTCTGGCTTTCAAGATTTCGCGCGTTCGATATGTTTTGCCCATACCGACGCTCGATTACTCCGCGAACGTTCCTGCGATGGAGACATCGCTGCCCGGATTGTTCATCGTGAATTCGGCGCAGATCGTGAACGGGACTTTGAATGTCAACGAAACGGTCGCCTTGGCAAACGGCGCAGCGCAGAGAATCGCGCTGCAGATGCCCGCGGCTGCGTAGGTTGAAACCGAGGGCGACGCTTTCCCTAGATCTCGACAATCAGTGGTCGTACATGAAAATTCACGGCGACTCCGGATGGGAGAAGTTTCCCTCGTACCTGGACCGCGTGGTTCCTCGAATACTGCAGTTTTTGCGCGCGCGTGATCTGCATATCACGTTCTTCGTTGTGGGCCAGGATGCGGCGCTTAAGAAAAATGCGGATGCTCTCAGTTTGATTGCCGCGGCCGGACATGAAATTGAAAGCCACTCTTTTCATCATGAGCCGTGGATCAGCCGATCCGGCGCTGATCGGATCGATGCAGAACTGGGAGAGGCCGAGGAAGCCCTCGCCGCCATAACTGAGCGCAAACCTGTGGGATTCCGGGGCCCCGGCTTTGCCGTTTCGCCAAACTTATTGCACGTCTTAACGCGGCGCGGTTACCGCTACGATGCATCGACCCTGGCGACGTTCATAGGCCCGCTGGCGCGAGCCTACTATTTTAAGAAGTCTCGGTTGAGTGTCGAACAGAAGCAGGAGCGCCGGCAATTGTTTGGCACGGTTGCGGACGGCTTACGCCCAAACGTGCCGTATCTCTGGCGGTTGGGAGCCGAGCAGCTGACCGAAATCCCGGTAACCACGATGCCTGGTCTGCGTTTGCCCATGCATTTCAGCTATTTGCACTTCTTGGACTCCGTATCGCCGGGGCTCGCACGGGCCTACTGTAGCTTCACCTTAAACTTGTGCAGACTCACCGGGACAACGCCATCCTTATTGCTGCACCCTTTAGATTTCGTCGGTGGCGATGACGTACCGCAATTAGCCTTCTTTCCGGGGATGTCTGCGAAGTCGGAGCGCAAAGTGGCGACACTGAGCGATTTTATGGCCATTTTCACTCAGCGCTTCAGCGTTGCTGCAATGGGCGAGTACCTGGCCGCAGAGCAGTCCACAATGCATCGACCCCTAAGACAGCGCCGCATAAGATCGGCGCAAACAGGGGGTCCAGCACCGTTCTTTCCAAATCCCATAGGATTGGATTAAGCACGATGGTTACCGGGGCACTGACCAGCGCACCGGCGATAACGGGAACGCATAGATGATTCCGTCGCCAAACAAGAGCTATCACAGCGAATAACGGCAGCATTTGCTTAAGTTCTAGTTTAAGCCAGTAAAGAATGATGTGGGCGCTGCTCGCCATCCAAACAGGGAGCGGCGGGTATGGTACCTCGGCATGTGCCGCTACACCAACTATCGTGACGGCGATCGCGGATATTATCGCGGCACCGCCGAAAATAAGCGCGGTACGAAAGGCGCCGCGGTCGTGCTTGCGCGCAGCCGCCAGCGCAAGGCCGCAAGCCGCCAGAAACGGCATGTAACTGAGCGGGCGGGTGAAGCTCAGTGCGACGATCAAAAGGGCGCCACCGACGAGCCAGTGACGGCGCGGTGCTGTGACGCAACGACACATGACGGCAAGCACTGAAATCCACAGCATGACGGCCAACATATCGGTTAGGGCGCTGGCAGCGAGTGCTCGTATCTGGGGCGCTGCGCAAAACGCAATGGCGCCAATCATTGCAAGAGGTGGTGTTCCGAATTGCCGCAGAAGCAGATACAGCGCTAATCCGGCAATCACATAGGCAATCAGCGAAACATCCAGCAAGGCCTGAAAACCGCGCGCGGGCCACAGAGTCGCCGCGACAGCCGGATAGAGAATACGCGGCGCGAAGAGCGAGTAATACTTCGGCAGCCCTTTCCCGCGAAAAAGCATGGCATATTGCGGGACCTTGGCGACCGGAAGACCGGCATAAAAGCGTTGCGCGCGTTCACGCGCTGCATCAAACGGCAGACCGGTATACGTTAACATTCTTACGGCATAAGCGTAGCCGTCGGGGGTCCAGATCGGATTTGCCCGGAGCTGATGGGCCAGCACTATAGACAATAAAAGCGGCGCAAGACCAAGCAGAACGGTTTTACGCAAGGGGTCATAGTGATCGCTCAAAAGTGCGCCCTATCTGCGGAGTACTAGCGTGGTACCCTAGGCTCGCTAGGCAGGGCTTGCTTCAACAAGGCGGCAGGATTACCGCCACCTTAGCGAGCCTGCGAGGCAGTGCGCGGCAGGAGGCCGGTGCGCTAGAGGTTGTAAAGCAGCGCAACACACCCGCGCGCCCGTAGCTCAAATTGGATAGAGCGGGGGACTCCTAAGCCTCAGGTTGGACGTTCAAATCGTCTCGGGCGCACATCTCCAAACCGTAAGCTTTCGCGCGTAAGCAATTGCCCAGGCTTGGATTTCTTGCTATACTTGGGGTCCAACGGACCGCGGTCCGTTTATTTAATGTGCGCTACCCGGTATAGGACAAGGAAGTGGCTAAGAAAGAGACTCGCGTGATGGTGGTTATGGCCTGTACGGAATGCAAGCGTCGGAACTACAACACGCAGAAAAACAAGCAGAAGACAACAGATCGACTGGAATTAAGCAAATACTGCCGCTTCTGCCGTGGACATAAGGCGCACCGCGAAACGAAGTAGCCAAGATAGGGCAGTAGCTCAATTGGTAGAGTTGCGGTCTCCAAAACCGTCGGTTGCAGGTTCGAGTCCTGTCTGCCCTGCCAGATTTATAGTAGGAGAACATCGATGAATCGGACCACGGGCGGCGCGCCAACTCGCGGCGGCGGCAATCTTAGACCTACAGTGACCCGCGGCGTGGCCGCGGCCCGCCGGCCGCTCAGCGTCGAGCAGGTTAAAGAGTTTACCCGCGGCGTGGTTCTTGAACTGCGCCGGGTAACGTGGCCCACGCGTGAAGAATGGATCGCTGCCACGATTTTAACCATTGCCCTGGTTGTAGGCATCGGTTTGTTCACGTACCTGGTCGATGGACTCTTCACTTTCGTTTTTAATCTTATTCACGCATAGGGGCGATTCATGATCGATCCGGCAGCCATGCCACCACCAGAGGTCCTTGCCGACGACAGTCAGGCCGTTTCTTCGGACGGCGTCACGACCGCAGAAACGCCGCCGCCTCGCGTATCGACCGCGGGCGGAAAATCAGAGCGCAAAAAGTGGTTCGTCATTCACACGTATTCCGGTTACGAGAACAAAGTGAAAGCGAACCTCGAACGTCGCATTCATTCGATGAATATGACGGACAAGATCTTCCGCGTCCTCGTCCCCATGGAAGACGAGGTGGAGTTCAAGGACGGCAAGCGGAAAATTACTCCGAAGAAGGTATTTCCCGGATACGTGCTCGTTGAGATGGACATGGACGACTCCTCATGGTACGTCGTCCGAAACACGTCGGGCGTCACGGGTTTCGTGGGCAGTCCCGGAAGTGGCGAAAAACCCGTGCCGCTACAGGACAAAGAAGTAAAAACAATCCTCAAGCAAATGGGCATCGAGACACCGAAACTCAAAATCGATTTCGCTAAAGGCGATCGCGTCAAGGTGACATCGGGCCCATTCTTTGACTTTACCGGACTTGTTGACGAGATTGCGCCCGAGAAAGAAAAAGTTCGCGCGCTTATTTCGATCTTTGGGCGTGAAACGCCGGTGGAACTAGAGTTTTATCAAATCGAAAAGGTTTAAGCTAGGGCAGACACGTTTGGTGTGTTGATATGGAGAATATAAATGGCAAAAAGAGTCGTAGGCAAGATCGGGCTGCAAATTCAAGCCGCAAAGGCGACGCCCGCACCGCCGATTGGGCCGGCACTGGGGCCGTACAGCTTGAACATTATGGATTTTTGCAAGCAATACAACGAACGCACGCAGGGTCAAGCGGGGCAGATCATCCCGGTTGAGATCACGGTGTACGAAGATCGCACCTTTACGTTCATAACCAAGACGCCGCCGGCGTCTTTCTTAATCAAGAAAGCGCTCAACATCGAATCCGGATCGAAGGAACCAAATCGCAACAAAGTCGGGAAGTTGACTCAGGCACAGCTGGAAGAGATCGCCAGCACGAAAATGGCCGACTTGAACGCAAACGATGTCGAACACGCCAAGCTCATAATCGCCGGAACCGCTCGCTCGATGGGCGTGGAGGTGGCGTGATGAGAACACACGGTAAACGTCATCGAAAAATGTTGGAAAGTTACGATGCGAAGCTACTATTGGCAGCCAAAGAAGCGGTCAGCCTGGTAAAGAAAAATGCGACTGCTAAATTCAACGAAACCGTAGAACTGCACGTCCGTTTGGGGGTGGACCCCAAGAAGAGCGACCAAAACGTACGCGGCACGGTAAATCTACCGCACGGCACCGGGCGCACGGTGCGAGTCATCGCCTTTGCCAAAGGCGAAAGGGCCAAAGACGCAGAGTCAGCCGGCGCCGATATCGTGGGTGAGCAAGATCTCATTGACAAAGTCAAAGGCGGCTTTGGAGACTTTGACGTGGCCGTGGCGACGCCCGATATGATGGGTGCTGTCGGTTCGCAACTCGGCCGCATCCTCGCGCAGAAAATGCCAAACCCAAAATCTGGGACTGTTTCTGCAAACATCGGTGCTGCGATCAAAGATATTAAGGCAGGCAAGGTCGAGTACCGTTTGGACAAAACGGGTATCGTGCACACCATTGTGGGCAAAGCCAATTTCGAAGAAACCCAACTGGCCGAAAATCTCCAGACCATACTCGATGCCATCGTTCGCGCGAAGCCTGCTGCGGCCAAGGGAACCTACATGCGCAGCATCACGCTAACCAGCACGATGGGTCCCGGCGTCAAAGTTGATCCCAATAGAGTAAAAGCAGAAGCGTAGGTAGCTGGAAAGACGGCAGCGGCAGCTAGCTCACCGCTTGCGTCGTGGCGGCTAGTCTGCTATCATTGCCGACGTCTCCAAAGACCGCAGGTCCTTCGCGAAGCCGGCCTTCACGAAGATTAATGTGTGAGCGCCTGCCCAGGATGCACGATACGATCGCTGCGCGCGTGGAACCGTTGGTATTGTGTTGCGCCTCTGGAACTTGGGGCGCATTTGTTTTGTAAAGGCGACGACACCTATGCCAACTGCCAAAAAAGAAGCGTCGGTTCTAGCGCTGAAAGCGCGACTCTTGGAATCCAAGAATCTTTTTTTCACCAATTATGCCGGGCTAACCGTTGCCGAAATTTCTAAACTACGCCGGCAGTTGCGCGCGGACGGTAGTACGTATTCCGTCGTTAAAAACACGCTTTTCTCTATTGCGGCTGACGCAGAGCTTGCCCGGCTAGTTAAGGAGCATTTGGCGGGGCCCACCGGCGTCGTGTTCGCCGGAGACGATCCCGTAGCGCCGGCGAAAGCGCTCAAAACGTTTTCTGACGATACCAAGCGGATCACCATCAAGGCAGCGTACATCGATGGCGAACTGGTGGGTCCAGCGCAAGTCGCGGTACTGGCAGCCCTGCCTCCCAAAATTGAACTCATCGCTAAGATGATCGGTTCGCTCGCCAGCCCGCTGCGCGGTCTGCTCAACGTCCTGTCGGGCAATCAAGGCGGACTTGTTCGCGTACTCAATGCACTTCGCGAGAAAAAACTCGCTGACTCCGAATCCTAATTAACGAAAGGCTAACGTACCATGGCTCTTGCTGAACTGATCGAACAAATCGATAAACTTACCGTCCTGGAACTCTCGGATTTGGTCAAACAACTCGAAGAAAAGTATGGCGTTTCCGCTGCGGCTCCCGTTGCCATGATGGGTGCGGCCGGTGCTGGAGCTGCGGCACCCGCGCCGGCCGTCGAGCAAACGGAGTTCGACGCCGTGCTCACGGAGATCGGCTCCGAGAAGATCAAAGTCATCAAAGCCGTGCGCGAATTGACGAGCCTCGGCTTAACGGAAGCAAAGACCTTCGTCGAAAGCGCGCCCAAGGCGATAAAAACGGGGATTCCCAAAGAAGAAGCCGAGCAGATCAAAGCTAAGCTTGCGGAAGTCGGCGCCAAAGTAGAAGTTAAGTAGAGTCACCAAATTCGGCAGCGCTGCGCCGGCGGGCGGACCGCCGGCAGCCTCGATTCGCGATTCGTCCATGCAACTGCCGTAATAGTCGCCGATTTCTGCAGGTTGCTTTCTGGTGGATTGCTGGTCTTGGACGCCTTTTCAAAAATCGCGCGCGGTACGTCGGGGTTCGTGGCGGCCAGTTTCTGAAAGTTAACTATACGCCGGATACGAAGCGGGAATTGAATTTTTCTTGATCCAGCCGCCAACTGCAAATTGATAGAAGTCGGGTGCACGGCTTACACTCGCGATCCAAGTTTGTTAAGTCAATGCTGCCGGGGGACCGCGGCGTTCCCCAGCCGCGGAATGAAAAGAAGGCACAGGATTGCAAGAACAGAGCCTGCGCGTAAGCTGCGGGAAAGATTCGATCGCATAAGTCCTCGGAAAGCAAAGAGCGGTAGTGCTTACTACCGCCCGCCGGGTGTAATCCTATGATGCAAGCGAGCCGTTAGTGAGGCCCGCAACAGTAGGCACTATACTTGCGGGTACTGTGCGCTTTGTGACGCCGTACCGCTGCGCGGTGATCCGGCGCACTGAGCGGAGTGGCGCTGGAGACGTCCGAGTTAAAGCGTCCGTAGGTTTGCGGCTCGGATTTGAAAAGGTTTTCCAAGTCGGAGATGCGATGATCGTCGCGCGGGTGATCGGAAAGGGCCTCGGGCGGGGCGCCGTTGGGATGCTGTTCGAACTGTTCGAAAAGCCAGACCATCCCCCACGGGTTGTAACCCGCCTGTGCGCAGGTACGCGCTCCTTTTAAGTCAGCCTCTCTCTCAACGCCACGGGAAAAGCGTAAGCCGGTAAGCGTGTCGCCCGCACCCAAAATGAAGTTGACGATGCGCCCGCCGCCCAGAAGCGATGATAGCACGTTTGCCACAATATCAACGCCCTGCCGCTTTCTTGCCAGACTGATGACATCGTGGTGGATTGTGTGCGAGGTTTCGTGGCACAGTACGCCCGCAAGTTCTTCCTTATTCTTTGCGAACGTGAACATCGATTCAGTTACATACACTTTGCCACCCGGAACGGCAAAAGCGTTGGGTTGTTTCTCACGAACGATAATAAATTGAAATGGAGCGTCGTATTGGGGGTTTGCGACTACGGAAATGCGGCGCGCTATTGGGTTTAAAATCGAATAGTATGGCGACTGCGTTACGATCTCACCCTTTTGGTTCAACTGATCGTAAACTTGCTGCCCGATCTGCTGTTCCTGGCTGTCCGCCAAAGCCGGCGCAACCATTCCCACGATCATCCCGCATGCCAGCAGGGCTCCGAGTAAACGCTTCATTGCAGTTCTCCCTTGGGCAATCGCCCGCATTCACTGATAGAAACGCTGACGGAGCCCCATTTGTTCGCCTCCTACCCTTTAGCGAGCTTTACCGAAGCTAATGAACGAGGAAGCCGACCAGCAGAAGAGCCACGATGTTCAGGACCTTGATCATTGGGTTGATTGCGGGGCCCGCGGTATCCTTATAGGGATCACCCACGGTATCGCCGGTGACGGCGGCCGCGTGTGCGAGCGAGCCTTTTCCGCCGAAATTCCCGTCCTCGATGTATTTCTTCGCGTTATCCCAGGCACCGCCGCCACTGGTCATCGAGATGGCGACAAAAAGCCCCGTTACGATCGAGCCGACCAAGATGCCGCCCATCATTTGCGCACCCGAGTTGCCCGCAAGAACTCCCAGCCGTGACAGCACGACGACTAAGACGGGCACGCCAACGGGAATAAGTGCGGGAACGATCATCTCCTTGAGTGCGGCGCGCGTGACGATGTCCACGGTAGTGCCGTAATCCGGTTTTGCCGTCCGCTCCATGATTCCGGGAATGTCGCGAAATTGGCGGCGCACTTCTTCGACCACGGCGCCCCCGGCACGCCCTACTGCTTCCATCGAAAGGGACGCGAACAGATAGGGCAGCAGGCCGCCGACAAGCAAACCGGTCAGCACATACGGATCGCCAAGTCCAAACGAAACGGGATGCGTCGCGCAATTTGCGCCAGACGTCACCCGGCATTTATCGCTTAATTCTTGCAGGAAAGATGCGAAGAGAACCACCGCGGCCAAACCGGCGGACCCGATAGCGTATCCTTTCGTAACGGCCTTCGTTGTATTTCCGACCGCGTCGAGCGGATCGGTTACCCGGCGTACCGCTTGGGGAAGATTTGCCATTTCCGCGATTCCACCGGCATTGTCGGTGATTGGGCCAAAAGAATCGATGGCCACGATGATGCCGGCCATCGAGAGCATCGCCATGACGGCGATCCCAACTCCGTACAGTCCGGCATACCCGTACGCAATGAGAATGCCGAGCACAATCACGAGTGCGGGCAGCGCCGTCGCCTGCATGGAAACCGCCAAACCACTGATCATGTTTGTCGCGTGACCCGTTACCGAAGCCGCCGCGATTCGCTTCACCGGCGAGTATTGCGTGCCGGTATAGTACTCGGTGATATATGTCAGAAGTCCGGTTACTGCGAGCCCGACTAAAGAACATATAAAAATCCCCGACGCTTGCACGTTGTGACTGAGGTGTATCACGCTTGCCGGAATTCCACCGGGGAACTCTTCTCGCGTTGCAAAGTAAAAAACGATCGCCGAAAGGACCGCCGCCACAATGAGTCCCCGGTACAACGCTCCCATGATGGAGCCGCGTGCTTCGCCGCGCATGCGAACGAAAAACGTACCGATGATGGTCGCAACAATAGAGATGGCCCCGAGGACGAGCGGAAAGGTAACGGCCCCTGCAGTATTGCCGAGCACCAAATGACCCAAAAGCATTGCCGCAATGGTCGTGACCACGTAGGTTTCAAACAGATCCGCTGCCATACCGGCGCAATCGCCGACATTGTCGCCAACGTTATCCGCGATGACCGCCGGGTTGCGAGCATCGTCTTCGGGAATCCCCGCCTCGACCTTACCCACCAAATCGGCGCCGACGTCGGCCGCCTTCGTGTAGATACCGCCGCCTAAGCGTGCGAAAACGGAGATGAGTGAACAACCGAATGCCAAACCGATCAGCGCTGCGAGCGAGTCGGATTCCGGTGAAGCGTGGTTGGCATTGATGGCCGAAACGATGGCGTAATAACCACTGACTGCAAGCAGTCCTAATCCAACGACCAGTAGTCCCGTAATCGCTCCGCCGCGGAAAGCCAACAGCAGGGCCGGCGCTAATCCTCCGCGCGCAGCTTCCGCCGTGCGAACGTTCGCGCGAACCGACACGATCATGCCGATGAAACCGGTCGCGCCAGAGAGAAGTGCACCGATCAAGAAGCCCACCGCGGCTTCCCAGCCGAGTGGGCGGGGAGCGATGGCGATGACGATGGCGAGCACCGCTGCGACGATCGCTACCGTGCGATACTGACGGCTCAGGAAGGCCATCGCTCCCTCCTGAATGGCACGCGCAATTTCTTGCATCGCCGCATTACCCGCGGGTTGCCGCAACACCCAGCCTATCAGGTATAAACCGTAGATGATAGCAAGAACGCCGGCTCCAAGGCCGAGTTCAATCGCGGTCTGAGAAGTCAATCCTAGTTTCCTTTAGCGAGCGCAGATAAGAAGAAGCCCCGATGCGGCGGGGCATTGACTCGGCAAGGTTGCGCGGCGGTGCAAGCGAGTCCTCTGACGTGGCTGCGTTCAATAGAGCACGAGGACCAGCGCTTCCCGAACAGAGCGCCATGGCGCGTTTCTTGGTCAGCCGGCTAATACGTCTGGTGCTGGTGCTTCTTTCTATTACGCTCATCAGCTTTTTCTTCGTGCGGGCCATCCCGGGAGATCCGGCGGCAATTCGCCTAGGGGAACATGCGTCGGCAGCCCAGGTCCACGCTCTGACGGTTTCGCTGGGACTTGATAAGCCGTGGTATGACCAAATAGTGCTGTATCTGGAGCACGTCGTTCGGGGTGATCTCGGGCGGTCGATTGTCGACCACCAAAGCGTTGCCGCAAAATTAGCTGCCTATTTTCCGGCCACGCTTGAGTTGACGGTGAGCGCGATGTCGGTGGCCATCTTGCTCGGCATTCCCGCCGGCGTATTCGCCGCAGTCCGCGAGCGCAGTGCGCTGGATGCAGTTACCATGAGCGCGGTGCTCTTGGGGGTATCGATCCCCGTTTTTTGGCTCGGGTGGATGCTGGTATACTTGCTCTCCGTGCTGCCCTCGCACTTCGGAATGAACCTGTTCCCTGTCTCCGGTCGCCTTTCGCTGTTCTACCTTGTGCACCCCATCACGCACCTTGTCGTACTCGACGCGCTGTTGGAAGCCAATCCTCGTGCGGCCATGGATGCTCTGTGGCATTTGATATTGCCCGCGCTCACCTTGGGGACGATTCCGCTGGCCATCGTCGCAAAAATCACGCGAGGCGGGATGTTGGAGGTGATGCGCAGCGATTACATTCGCACGGCACGCGCTAAGGGACTCTCCGATTGGGTCGTGATAACACGTCACGCCCTGCGCAACGCGCTTATTCCGATTCTCACCATCATCGGCTTGCAGACCGGCTTGCTGCTTGGCGGTGCGGTGCTGACCGAGCACATTTTTGCCTGGCCCGGTGTGGGCCGCCTCGCGTTCGACGCCATTTCGAACCGGGACATGCCGCTTATCAACGGCGCGATTCTTTTGTTCGCGACCGTCTTCGTACTGGTGAATACCATCGTAGACATCTCGTACGCGCTGGCGAATCCGCGCATTCGCTACGGCTAAGCGCAGGTAGTATTAGCTACATCACATCGTATTCGGTAGGAGCGGCGTGCCGCGGCGCATGAATACAGCGTAAATCGCTAGGCAAGCCACAACGGAGCGGTGGTTGAAAGTATCCCCGAGCCCTCATCGCTACGTCATTGGCGGTAAGGAATACACGCGCGAAGAAGTCATTCATAAGTACTTGCATCTTGTCAAATACGTCGCTGGGCGCATTTCCATCAACCTTCCGCCTAACGTAGAAGTCAACGATCTGATCAACGATGGCATCGTCGGTTTGATCGACGCGATCGAAAAATATGATGACGACCGCGGGGTAAAATTCGAAACGTACGCGATCACACGCGTGAACGGAGCGATTCTCGACGCCCTGCGCGCGCTCGATTGGGTCCCGCGGGCGGTGCGGCAGCGGGCGCGGGAGCTCGAGCGTGTTTCCCAAGATCTCGAGGCGACTTTGGGTCGCTCGCCAACCGACGTTGAAGTGGCGCAGCGCATGGGCATTACGGTGAAAGAGCTCAATGCGCTCATGCAACGCATGCGCCGAACGTCCGTGCTTTCGCTCGAAGAACACTCACCCAACGAAAAGGGCTACGACGTCCCGCTCGTCGATACGCTGACCGCTGCCGGCAACGACGTTACTTCGGCGGTGGAGAAACGTGAGATGGTTGCGTCACTCGTGAAAGCGGTGGGGGAACTTTCAACGCAGCAGCGGACCGTGATTTCGCTGTACTATTTTGAAGGCTTGAATCTCAAGGAAATTAAGAATGCGCTGAACGTTTCCGAATCGCGCGTATCGCAAATTCATGCTCAAGCCGTCATCAATCTGCGGATCAAATTGCGCAACTTGCGTGGCGATCTGGGCTACCGCGAAGGCGACCCAACCGTGAAACAGAAGTATCTTCGAAAAATTTAACTCGGTGGGGCGGCTTCCATCGAACAGGAGTTCGATTACGGAGTAAGAACAGTAATCTTCCGTGAGTTGGTTAGCCAAACTTCGGGCCAGCCTTGGACGCTCGCGAGACTCGCTGGCGGCGGTAGAAACGCTCGGACGCGCTCGCAAGCCGATCGACCGGGAGTTCTGGGAAGAGCTGGAAGAGCTCTTGTTGCTGGCTGATTTCGGAATCGGCACAACCCAAAAGATTACCGATGGATTGCGGACGGTGGCCAAACAAGAGCTGTGGCGTACCAGCGATCAAGCCATCGCGCGTTTTCGCAAAGATGTTGAACGCTTTTTGACCCTGCCGAACGCCGATTTGAACGTACAGAGTAAGCCTAGCGTGATTCTTGTGGTGGGCGTCAACGGCAGCGGGAAGACGACCACCATCGGAAAACTGGCCAAGCTGTACACGAAGGAACGAAAACGTGTTCTGCTGGTTGCAGCGGACACTTTTCGGGCGGCGGCGGCGGAGCAACTGGCGATTTGGGCGGAGCGCAGCGGAGCCGATTTTATTCGCGGGCGTGAGGGTTCCGATCCGGCATCGGTCGTGTTTGATGGGCTACAGGCAGGCAAGGCGCGTGCCACCGATATCATCATCGTGGATACCGCAGGCCGGCTACAGACTAAGACCAATCTGATGGAAGAACTAAAAAAAATGCACCGCATTATCGAGCGCGAAACCGGTGCTCCGCCAAGTGAGACGCTGCTGGTACTCGACGGCACAACGGGGCAAAACGCAATCTCCCAGGCGCGTCTTTTTAACGAGGCAACCAAACTTACAGGAGTCATCGTAACCAAGTTAGACTCTACGGCAAAGGGCGGGGTGTTGGTTGCCATCGTTGATGCGCTCGAGATTCCAATCAAGTTTATCGGCTTGGGGGAGTCAGCGGATACACTGCGCCCCTTCAAACCGGCTGATTTCATTGAAGCGCTGTTCGAAAGCACGCCGGTGACGGCGAAGCTATGATCGCGGTGCCAGCCCCTTGGCATGAGCATGCATTAGCGTGATGAGACAGATCAGATTACACCGCATCCCAAACGGAGACAAGCATGGCGCAAGATGAACGGCAAGTCGCGTTAAGCAACGCCCTGGCGCAAATTGAACGGCAATTCGGCAAGGGCTCGATCATGAAGATGGGCGAGATTCAGGAACGAATGGCGTACGATGTGGTGCCCAGTGGATCGATCGCACTTGACCTCGCCTTGGGTGTCGGCGGTTTTCCGCGGGGCCGCGTTATCGAAATTTACGGCCCCGAATCAAGCGGCAAGACAACGCTTGCGCTTCATGCGATCGCGGAGGCGCAAAAAACCGGCGGAACGGCGGCGTTCATCGATGTGGAACATGCCCTCGATCCCACGTACGCCGGCGCGCTCGGCGTGGATCTCGATAATCTCCTGGTTTCCCAACCGGACACCGGTGAGCAGGCTCTGGATATTGCTGAAATGCTGGTGCGTTCGAATGCCGTGGACGTCGTGGTCGTCGACTCGGTAGCTGCACTGGTGACCAAGGCCGAACTAGAAGGCGACATGGGTGACGCGCACGTCGGCTTACAGGCTCGCCTGATGTCACAAGCGCTGCGCAAACTCACCTCCGCCATCTCCCGCTCGAAGACCATTATGATATTTATCAATCAATTGCGAGAAAAAGTCGGGGTTATGTTCGGTAGTCCCGAAACGACGTCGGGAGGCCGGGCTCTCAAGTTCTATGCATCGGTGCGCCTAGACGTGCGCAAACTCGAGCAGATCAAGGTTGGCCAAGATGTCGTAGGCTCGCGCACTCGCGTAAAGGTTGTGAAAAACAAAGTCGCTCCCCCGTTCCGCCAAGCGGAATTTGATATCACCTATGGCAGGGGCATTTCAAAAATGGGCTCGATCTTGGATGTGGCGCTGGAGCGGAACATCGTCGGAAAAAGCGGCTCATGGTACACGTATGGTGAAACGCGCATCGGGCAAGGCCGTGAGAACGCCAAGTCCTATTTGGAAGAACATAGTGAATTGGCCGATGAGATCTCCGCTAAGCTGCGCGAGGCCCTCAAGGATACTGTTCCGAAAAATGGATCTGCGCGCGTAGCGACTTCCGAATAATAGTTGGCTGCCAACGTTGTAGTCAGCGCTCTTCGTGCGCTTGCGCAACAGCGTCTGACGGAATCGCAATTGTGGAGGCGCCTCGAGCGAAAGGGATTTAGCGACGAAGAAATTCGCCGTGCCGTGGAGGTTTGCAAAGCCGACGGCTACATCGACGATTGCCTTTTCGCGCATTTATATGTGGAACAAAAGCGCAAGGCAGTAGGAGACCTCAGGCTTGTCGGAGAGCTCGTGAAGCGTGGGATAACCCGAGATGCCGCGCTGGACGCCTTGCGCCGGTCCCAATCAACGCAAGACCAGCGCTGCGACGCCGCGCTGCAGGCGGTTTTGCGCAAAAACAATTCGATTAATTATCCAGCGGCGGCGCGTGCGCTCGAACGGCTGGGATTCCCCAGTTCGCTCATTTACCGCAAGCTGCGCGAACACGCGCAGAAGCATGGTCCGTTCCCATCGCTTGCGACGGAATTTGCCGGCAGCGGATCAGCAGACTAACGTCTACCTTTGCGCAAAGCGGGTACTTTTCGCAGTATGCCTGCTCTGCGCGTCCTTATTGCAGAGGATGATCGATCCGTTCGTGAGCTTTTAACGCACCATTTGCAACGTGAAGGTTTTGATGTGGTCGGTGTTAGCGACGGGCTAGCGGCCCTTCGCGCTGCCCGCGAACTGGCCGACTTGATCGTTCTCGATATCGGGTTGCCCGGCGTCGACGGTTTTGACGTGGCACGGCAGTTGCGCCGCGAGAAACGTGAAATACCGATTATTATCTTAACGGCCCGCACGGAGGAGATCGATCGGGTTGTCGGCTTCGAACTCGGCGCAGACGATTATCTGTGCAAGCCGTTTTCTCCCCGAGAACTAATCGCAAGGGTGCGCGCGGTCGCGCGGCGCAGCGGAGTGGTGTATGAAGCGGCGCCGGCCGTCCGGCGGTTCGGCCGTCTTGAAATCGATGAAGGTGCACGTGAAGCGCGGATCGACGGCGTTGACATAAGGCTCAAACCGCGTGAATTCTGCCTACTAGTGGTGCTTGCGGCCAATGCAGGAATTGCACTTTCGCGTCAGACCCTACTCGAAAAAGTTTGGGGCTTAGATTTCGACGGTGACGAACGAACCGTCGATGTACATGTACGGCGACTGAGAATGAAGATTCAAGAGCTGCCAAAGCTACCTCCATACCTGGTGACGATTCATGGCTTTGGCTACAAGTTTTCCCGCAGCTGAAGCTTCGCGCAGCGTTGCCGCGGTCGCGTATGCGATGCGCCACGCAACGCCCTGCGAAAGGCTTCCGTTGCTGGTCATTCGCGTTCCGGAGCTCGAGCGCATCGCGTGGCGAGAAGGAAGGCGGGCGGCTCAAAGAGCGGAACGCGCCGCAGCACGAGCATTTTACGGCGCCGTAGGCACTTGCGTGCGCGGCGAAGACGTACTGGGCCACGATTTAGGCAGCGACGTGTTTGTGATGACAATGCTGGCGCCTGGGCGCAACCAGAGACAGCCGTTGCCTTCCGATTGCCGTTCGGTGTTGAAGCGCGTCGCGGCAACAATGTCTTTGGCGGCGCATAAGAACACGGAAAGTGGATGGATTTTCACGCGGGCGGGCGAGGTCGGTACTTCCCTGGTATGCGAAATCGCCGCAGCACTCGAGCGAGGACGGCGCGAGCGAGAACGATTCGATTTTTTTGCGAGCGTCGGACACGAGCTGCGCACGCCGCTGACGTCGATTCGCGGGTATTTGGAGACGCTGCTGCAAGCGGATTGCGATGCGTCGACATCTCGCCATTTTTTGGAAACTGCTCAGGGTGAGGCGCTGCGTCTTGGGCGACTTGTCGACGGTATGTTCGAATTCTCGCTTCTCGATCTGCGCCCCGAGCAATTGTGGCAAGAAAGGTGCGACCCTAACCTTGCGATCCGCACCGCAACGCTGACCCTTGCGCCGATGGCGGCACATCGTTCGGTATCCATCGAGCTTCTTGCAACTGCAACGGGCACGGTGGCAATGGATGGGGATGCATGCGTTCAAACGCTGGTCAATATCGTAGACAATGCGATTCGGCACGGCCGGGAAGGTGGCCGGGTTGCTATTTCGTCCTGTTCCCAAGACGGTTACGTCCGCATAGCCGTTGACGACGATGGTATTGGAGTTTGCAAAAGCGAGCGGGCCGCAATCTTTCATTACAGGGTGCGTGGTTCTTTTGCAAACCCTCAAGGAAGCGGCATTGGCCTGGCGATCGCGCGCCAATTGGTGGAACGCGCTGGTGGTGAAATCCACGTGACTGATTCAGCGTTGGGCGGTGCACGGTTTGAACTGTTCCTGCCCGCGCAAGCGGACTCACTGCTACCGACGTCGTAGTCGTCGGCTCGTGGCAAGAAGCGTAACGCACGCGCGGGATGTGTCCGCACTAGCGCTTATATTGTTCGTTTTTGTCCTGCCGACCGCCGCTCCGGCCTTGGAACTGCAAAGTATTGCCCGAGCGGCACAAGCCTTTCACAATCCAAACCAACAGCTGCAAATGATGTATCGCGCTGCGCTGCTCAATACGAGCCGTCAGGCGACGGTGGCACCGGACGGTACGGCGTACGTTAAGACCGGCGATATTCCGGCCGAATGGTTGCGAGATGCAAGCGCGCAAGTACGCCCCTATTTATTTTTTGCAAAGAATGATCCCCAGGTTGCTTCGCTCTTGCGCGGCATCATTGCACGCCAAGCGAAATATCTGCAAATCGACCCTTATGCGAATGCGTTCACGCTTAACTATCGCGTTTGGGAGCAGAAGTTTGAGCTTGACTCTTTAGCCTATCCGGTGACCCTTGCATGGAGTTATTGGAAGACAACCGGTGACAGGTCGGTTTTCACGCGCGACTTCTCGCTGGCAATGGACAAGGTGCTGGCGACGATGGAACGCGAGCAAGATCACACAGATTCGCGGTACGTCCATCGTGAATTGAGCCTCGGCGGAAAGGGACAGCCGGTCAAGTACACCGGTATGATATGGAGCGGGTTTCGCCCCTCAGACGACGCTTGTCAGTTGAATTATCTGATCCCGTCTGAAATGATGGCCGTGGTTGCACTGAGCGACCTCGTGCAGATCGAGCGCGATGGCTATGGCGACGCGGTTAAAGCACGGCGAGTCAAGGTCTTGCGCGACGACGTTCAGCGGGGCATCCAGACTTTTGGTTTAGTTTTTCGTCCCGATTACGGCTACGTTTACGCCTATGAAGTGGATGGATTCGGCAACGCAATTCTTACCGACGATGCAAACGTACCGAGTCTTCTTTCGGCGCCGTACCTGGGATACGTGCGGCCCGGCGATAAGGTGTACCAAAACACGCGCCGCTTCTTGTTATCCAAAGATAATCCGACGTTTTTCGCCGGGCAGCTGGCCCGCGGCATCGGCAGCTATCACACTGCAGACGGGTGGGTCTGGCCGCTGGCGCTCGTAATGCAGGGAATGACTGCCGCAACGCAGGGCGAGCAGCGCGACGTGCTCAGGCAAATCCTTGCTAGCGACTCTGGGGACCATCTCCTTCATGAAGCCTTTAACCCGAGTGATCCCTCAATGTTTACTCGTCCGGATTTTGGCTGGCCCAATGCTCTTTTCAGCGAATATATCATGACTGCTTTTGAGGGTACGCCGGCTTTGCCCCTTGGCGATATCACGGATCTCCTTTTCGAAGGACGTTGAACCTGTGAGCGCAACGGCCGACCTCATCTTGGGCATTCAATGGGGTGACGAAGGCAAAGGTAGAGTTGTCGATTATTGTGCGCGCGATTACGATATCATCGCGAGATTCGGCGGGGGTGACAATGCCGGTCATTCGATCATCGTCGGCGAGCATCACCTAGCGCTGCGCATTGTGCCCTCGGGAGTACTGAACGCCGATAAGGAACTATTTATCGGCGGCGGCACCGTCGTAAGTTTGCAGAGCATTCTCGAAGAGTTTGAAAAGCTCCGCGACATTGGGATTGATATCTCGCGTGTTAAGATATCGGATCGCGCGCATATCGTTTTTCCCTACCACTGCGCACAAGACCGCCACAACGAAGCGACTGCGGGCAAACGTGCGATTGGAACTACCGGGCGGGGCATTGGGCCTGCATACGCCGACAAAGCCGCGCGCGTGGGAATTACGGTTCGGGAATTGTACCAGCGTGAATCACTCGCGGAAAAGATC